>ENA-OYXT01000604-OYXT01000604.1-human-gut-metagenome-genome-assembly--contig:-NODE-604-length-13800-cov-4.261113_pt1 | contig 13800 bp, 8 predicted proteins | sample MGYA00244218_ERZ653423 | MGnify/ENA primary metagenome ERZ653423 (study PRJEB26926, sample SAMN06165035) | human gut metagenome | biome: ENVO:00009003; feature: ENVO:2100002; material: ENVO:00002003... | reverse complement strand
CGAATCGCGCCGGGCATGTTTCGCCTCTTTTTTCTGCTGCTTGCGGTCGGCCTTTTCGGGATCGCGGCCGAACAGCGAGAAATGGACGTAACGAGCAGGATGGGCCTGCAAGTTGGCCAGCAGCGACGCCAAGTTCGCAGTCGCCTCGTTGAGCGATTCGTACAGACGGGGATCGCTGACGAGCTGCCCGACAGTCCCCTCCCCGGCATTGACACGGGCCAAGATCGCATTGAGGTTCATCAGAGTCGAATCGAGCGCCCCGGCCAGATTCTCACGCTGTATTTGGTCGGTAAAATTGCTTAAATTCAGGATAATACTGTCCATACGCGGAGAGTTCTCGCCGAGCATCTCCGAAAAACGGGTCAAATTCGCTACGGCGCTCTCCAGATTCGCACGCTGCGACAGCAACATACCGTTTACGCTGCCCGTAATCGAATTCAGGTGCGACATCGTACCTTCGATATTCGCGGCGTTCTGCTCCATAATCAGATTCAGGTTATCCATCGTGCGGCTCAAATCCCCCACGACCTGCGACATCTTCTGCTTGAAAAATTCGAGTTCCGAACCCGCCATATCCATCAGGCCCTTGCTGCGGCTCGAACAGAGGGTGTCCCCGGATTGCAGGTAGGTCCCGGCATCGCCCAGAGCGATTTCGATCGCTTTGGCGCCCATGATGCTGTTGCTGTAGATCCGGGCTTCGGAATTGGACGGAATCCGGTATTTCCGCTGGATCGTCAGTTGAAGTACGACCTCGTTACCGATCGAAGGATCGAACGAAATATCCGTCACGGCTCCCACCTTCACGCCCCGGATCAGAATCGGCGAAGCGTTCTGCACGCCATCGACCTGGTCGTAAGCGGCATAATAGACCGCGTTGCGACTGAAGATGTCGAACCCCTTCAGAAAGCGGATACCCGCCCAGAGGGCGCCGATCATCAGCACGGCGAAAATGCCGATCTTAACTTCTCTTCTCATATACCTGTTTTTTTCGTTTTATTTACTGTACGATCCGGTCGCCCCGACAACTCACCACGAACGCATCGCGGAACTCCCTGCGCACCTCGGCCAACTTGGCTTCGGCCTGCTTGCGGGTATCGAAACGCCCCACACAATACTTATACCTGAACCGGCCGCCGGTAACGAACTCCGTGACTTTTCCCCGGTAACTTTTGAACTGCCGGTCCTTGGGCGGCACGCGCTTGGCGCTGGCGATCAACTGCACGGCATAAAACGTCTTCTCCTGTTCGGCTTTCCCGGTTTTGACACTACCCTTATCCGCTTTGTCCGAAGCGGCAGCCGAAGCCGGCTCTGCGACATCGGCATCGGCCTGTTCGTAAATGGCATCGTCATCGACAAGCAGCGCACCCCGAACGAAAGCGACGTAATCCTTCACCGCATCGCACAGCGCACGTGCGATTTGAGCCTGCCCCTTCGCCGAATTCATATAAGCGTACTCCTCCGAATTGGAAAGGAAACCTATCTCGGTCAGGATACCGGGCATATCGGTAGCGTAGAGCACTTTGAGCGGCTGTCGCTTCACACCGCGATTGTGCCGCCCGGACTTGACGTAATGTTTCTGCACCAGACGGGCCATCGCTTCGCTGTATTCACCATAGGTGAACTGCAGGTTCTGGATATAAGCCCGAACGATCGCCGCCGTCTTCTCGTTCGACATATCGAGCAGCTCCTCCTGGTTGTTATAATAGAGGGCCCGCTCGTTGGCGTTCTTCTCCAGCGGACTCTCACCCATAATCAGGGTCTCGACTCCCCGTGCCGACGCCGATGCCGCAGCATTGGTATGGATCGAAATGAACAGGTCGCCGCCCGCCTTGTTGGCGATATCGGCCCGAGCCTGCAAATCCTGGGTCAGACTTTCGGAAAACTGCTTGTCCGTCTTACGCGTGTAAACCACTTTCAACTGGGGGATCTCCTTCTCGATCAAGGCCCCGAGCTTCAGAGCGATCTGAAGGTTGAGATCTTTCTCATAAACGCCTCTGTAATGAGCTCCCGGAAACTTCGGCCCCCCGTGCCCGGCATCGATTACGACGACCCGCACGCCCTGTGCAATATTCTGCGCGGCAACTCCGTTGAAAGAGAGTGTCGCAATCAAAAACAGGGCAACAAGAAAAAGCGATTTCCGCATAGCAAAAGTGGCTGAAAATTTAACGGTTCTGAATTTTTTACCTATATTTGCCGGATGTTAAAACCCCCGCACTGAGGCCTTCGGAGCCATTTTCGGGCGGTTTTGCCGACTCGTCGGCAAAGGTATGATTTTTTTTGGAATTTTGGACAGGCTAAAGGCAAAATATATCTTCTCGGGAGCACTCCTGCTGCTCTTCCTGCTTCCGGTGCTCGGCATGGCGCTGCCGGGCGGAGTGCAGCATCCCGCGACACCCGAACGCCAAACACCGCCCGACAGCACTCCGACGCAAGCCGTACAAAAATCCCGCCGCGAAACCCGCCGGGAGATTCGGCGCCTTCAACGGGAAGCCGACCGCCCCCCGACCGCCGAAACACGTACGGAAGAGGAGCAGGATTCGCTTTTCGACACCAGGATCGACTCGATCTTCGGAGCGCCTCCCCTCTCGCCGATCGCCCCCGCCGACAGTACGGCTCCCACCGGCAACGACTCGCTGCTGCGCGATTCGTTGCGTCAGGACACGACCCAGCGCGATACGACCCGGAAAAAATCTTTCCTGGACGACATCATCAGCGGCAAAAACCAGGACTCGCTCTACTACGACGTACGCAACCGCACGGTCTATATCTACAACCAGGGTGATATCAACTACCAGAACATGAATCTCAAGGGAGATTTCATGCGGGTCAATATGGACGAAAAGATCATCTACGCCCACGGCAAGCGCGACACGATAGACGGCAAACCGACAGTTACCAACCCCACTTTCACCGAAGGAGCCGCCAATCCCTACACGATGGACACGATCACCTACAACATCGGCAGCAAAAAGGCGAAAATCAAAGGCGTGGCGACTCAGGAGGGCGACGGCTGGCTGATCGGCAACAACGTCAAAAAGATGGACGACAACACCATCCACATCCAGGACGGCAAATACACCACCTGCGACCAGACGGACCACCCCCACTTCTACCTGGCGATGACCAAGGCGAAGGTGATTCCCGGCAAGAAAGTGGTCACGGGTCCCGCCTACCTGGTCCTGGAAGACGTTCCCATCTACTTTCCGCTGCTGCCCGAGGGTTTCTTCCCGCTCAGTTCCGGCCCCAAGTCGGGTCTGCTGATGCCGACTTTCGGCGAGGAATCGACCAAGGGATTCTACATCCGTGACCTGGGCTACTACTTCACGCTCGGAGAGCACATGGACCTGGCCATCCGGGGCGGTATCTACACCCTCGGATCGTGGGAGGCATCCGCGATGTCGCGCTATATGAAGCGTTACAAGTACAACGGCACCCTGAATTTCAACTACTCGAACGTCCGTGTCGGCGACAAGGGCGAACCCGACTTCCTCCAGCAGAACAACTTCCAGCTCTACTGGCAGCATACGCAAGACCCCAAAGCCAATCCGGGATCGACCTTCTCCGCATCGGTCGATTTCCGTACCAGCGGCTACAACCGCTATTCGGCTACCAGCCTGAACGAAGCGCTCCAGACGCAGACAAGTTCGACGATCTCCTATTCGAAAAGCTGGCTCGGCACACCGTTCTCCCTTTCGGCCAACATGTCCGTTTCGCAGAACTCGCAGAGCGGAACGCTCTCGATCGCCCTGCCGAACGTCGTCTTCAACGTTTCGACCTTCTACCCCTTCAAACGCAAGGAGGCGATGGGCAAGCAGCGATGGTACGAAAAGATTTCGCTCCGCTACACCGGCAAGTTCAACAACAAGGCCAACGCCAAAGAGTCCGAAATCTTCACCAAGGAAACACTCCAGAACATGCAGTACGGCTTCGAGCATAGCATTCCCATCTCGGCGACGTACAACATCTTCAACTATATCAACTTCGGACCTACGATCAACTACACCGAAAAGTGGTATTTCAAAAAACAGGAGCAGGTTTGGAACCCGGTGCTGAACCGCATCGACAAACTCGACCCGGAGTACGGGTTCTACCGTCTGTACAACTACAACTTCAGCCTGCAGGCCTCGACGATCATCTATGGCCGCTACGAGGCCAAGAAGAAAACGCGCAAGATACAGGCGATCCGCCACACGATCACCCCGACGGTGAGCTTCTCCTACGCCCCCGACTTCTCCAAGCAGAAATACGGCTACGTAAAGACCGTGCAGAGCGATACGCTGGGTAATTTCAAGACCTACTCGCCTTTCGAAGGGAGCATCTTCGGCGTGCCCAGCTCCGGTCAGTCCATGGCCATCAACGCCTCGCTCTCGCAGACGCTCGAAATGAAGGTGCTCAGCAAACGCGATACCTCGGGTATGAAGAAGATCAAACTGATCGACGAACTCCGCATCGGACAGGTATCCTATAACTTCCTGGCCGACTCCATGGGACTTTCGAACATCCCCATTTCGCTGCGCACGACCGTTTTCCAGAATTTCGGCATCAATATCAACGCTACGCTCGACCCTTACCGGGTCACCCCGCAGGGCCAGCGTATCAACAAACTCTTTTTCCCGGGCCGTGTGGTATCGGCCAGCACTTCGTTCGGCTATACGTTCCAATCCCGCCAGGACAACTCCACCCCGGCGATCAACGACATCAACAGCGCCCCGGTCGATCCGGCCTACGCCAATCCTTTCTACGACCCTTACGGGCAAATGAACCCGGCCCTGCGACGGCAATACATGACCCAGGCCTACTACGACTTCTCGCTACCCTGGAACCTGGGATTCAACTATACGATCAGCTACTCCGCATCACCGACCAACAACGGCACGACGGGCTACCAGAAAAACATCACCCAAACGCTCGGCATCAACGGCAGCGTTACGATTCTGCCAAAAATGGGTGTAACAATCCAGGGCGGTTACGACTTCCAGGCCAAAGAGCTGACTCCGGCCTCCATCACCATTACACGCGACCTGCATTGCTGGCAAATGTCGTTCGCGTGGGTCCCCTTCGGCCACTATCAGAGCTGGAGTTTCAACATCGGCGTCAAAGCGGCTTCCCTCGCCGACCTGAAATACGACAAAAGCCAGAGCATGTTCGACAACCTGTATTGATTTTCCGCGTCGTTCCCTTCTACCCCCGGAATATAAAGATTCTGTGAAATTTAGTTTTTTCCTACTCTTTTACATAAATATTCCCTACATTTGTGCGTAAACATTTTAGGGCGAGAAAAAACTCTCAAACATAATACCTCTATGATTATGAAAAAACACTACGAATCTACGGTTAAGGGGGGGGGAACTTCGTACTCCGCTCCTTCGGTTGAGATCCTCAGCATCTCGATCGAGAAAGGTTTTGCCAACAGCACTGTCCTGGACTATGGCGGAGCCGGCGAAGCAGGCGGCAGCGTTAATGACACCGATTACGGAGAATACTAACAAACACATCCTACGACTATGAAAACTTTTTTCAAATCCATTTTGGCTGTCGCAGTGTGTGCATCTCTGTTCGCAGCCTGTTCCAAAGACGACACGGTTTCCGACCCGTCGAACGGTCGTAAAGTAACGATGACGGTCACCGCATCGTCTGAACTCGAATCGGCATCCGGTTCCCGTACGACGTATGATCCCCTGACGGGGAAAATCTCGTGGAACGAAACCGGCGAATACCTTCAGGTGTTCGAAACGGCCGCCTCCAAAACCACATACGCCAACTCGCAGGAAGGTACGGTAAGCGACGGCACGGCGAAATTCGCCGTATCGTTCCCGGAGAATACGAACACTCCGCTCGTTTATAACGCGGTTTATCCCGCCTCGGCATGGATTACGTCCAACAATACGGATATTACCAACATGAAAGTCGTCACACGCACATCTCAACAGCCGACCGCTACGAGCTTCGATTCGAACGCGGACCTGCTGATCGCCAAATCGATCTCGCTGGAGAGTCAGCCGACCGAACTGCAAATGAGTTTCGGCCGTGCCGTTGCCATCGGTAAGATGACGGTCAAAAACCTCGCATCGGAGGAGCCTGTCCTTGGCGTCGAATTCACGGCTCCAGATAAGAAGGTCACGGGCCGTAGCTATGTCGATATGACGGCAGGCACCGTCAAGGAGTACGGTTATCCCGGTAATTTCTCGGACAACGTGACGCTGAGCTACTCTTCGGAGATGAACCTTACGGCCAACGGCGCAACGGGCATGACCGCCTATTTCACCTGCTTCCCGTTCGAGGTGGCAGCCGGTGAAACATTCACCGTTACCGTGACCACCGCATCGAAGATCTTCACCAAGACGGTAACCGTTCAGGAGGGCCGGCCCCTGGCTTTCGCAGCAGGCGACAGTTCGACTTTCGCGGTCGATATGACCGACGCTGCGGAAGAGGCGACCGAAACATTGAGCGGCGACTACGTCATCACGGCGACCCAATCCGAAATAACCTATGCAATGAGTTCTCTGGCTGACGGTTCTCGTTTGGCCCCCATAGAAATTACACCGTCAAATCCCTACAAAACGGGTGATGAAACCCTCATTTGGACAATCACCAAATCGGGCGACAACTACACGATCAGTCAAGGCGAGAACTATCTCTCCTGGGAGAGCGACAACAGCGCTACGACCTCTACGACTCCTTATGAACTGGTAATTACCAAGAACAAGTCCGAAGGTACTTACCAAATCGCATCGGCAGCGACCCCTTCCCGTATTTTGGCGAAAAACGATCAAGCAGCTCTCGGTTTTGGATTCTATACCGGCAGTCAGACAAAAGATCTGACCCTAATCCCTGCCGAATACGTCAAGTTGCCTGAAATCACGTTGGATCAGACGACCCTGACACTGTCTTATAACGATACGGAAACTCACTATATCCCCGTTACGTTGAAGAACGCCGAAACGCAAGACGTTTCCGTCGCTATTTACGACGGCACTGAAGGAACCGAACAGCCGGACTGGATCACCACAGGTGATTACAACGGCAGCGAAAATCGCCTCGAAGTCGCAGCCACAGAAAATACGGTCGCAACACCTCGTACAGCACGCATCGTTCTTACCGCCACTACTTCACTGGGTACAGCCCAAGCGACGCTGACTGTTGAGCAGGCTGCTGCCGGCGCAAAGGCATGGGTTTCGGAAACTTTCGAGAACTATAAACCCGATGCAGTATCAGCCTACAACTCTAATGGAACTTTCAACGGCGTAACAACCGGGACTCCGGTATGGACCTATGCAAAATGTGGTAATCCGAACCAATCCAAAACCGACCGTACTACATTGTCCAACACGGCAGGGATCACAGTTTCCAGCGAAACTTACCTCACGATAGGTAAGAGCGGTTCATTGAGCGTAACAATCCCTGGCGGAATCACAGCACTCAAGTTCAACGCCTTGACAAGTTCGAAAGGCAGTGCAACCTTGACCGTAACAGTCGGAGGAAAAAGCGTAGGAACATTAAGTATAACCAAAAATTCAAAAAAAGTTTTCGAGCTCTCGGATATAGTATGCAACGGGCAGGACGCAACGATCAAGATCGAGCAAAACACGGAAAACCGTACTACTATCGGTGATTTCTCTTGGCAGCTTGAGTGAACAGGAGGCGGAGTTCCGACTCCAGACCCTACCCCGGGAATTGCTACACCGAGCGTAAGCGACATAACTTCGAGTACAGCGAAGGTTTCCAGTAGTCTGACCGACGCCGCTTACGCAACCGAGGTGCAGTTCTTCTATTCCGCAACGAACGGCAGCGACACGGGAAGTGTCGTTGCCGCTGTTGTCGGAAACGAAGCGACCGCCAACCTCTCCGATCTTCTGCCCGCAACGACGTACACGGTTTACGGCGTCGTAACGGCGACCAACGGCTCCACGCCGCAGAGTTCTTCGACAACCTTTACCACCGAAGGAGCACGGACGGATCATGCCGCCTGGTACGAGCTTCCGGCCAAGGACAACGCAGGCAGCAATATGCTGCTGCGGACCTTTTACGACACGGCACGCAACTACACGATGTATTACGACACCTCGACCTACACGGCCTACTGGGTAGCTTACCCGTTGGCGGCCGGTGACCTGGGATCGGGACGTCCGAACGATCCGTGGGCTGCGACACCCGGGATTCCGACCTCGCAACAAATCAATGTCTGGGCCGGATCGTACGGAGTGAACGTAGGTTCCACCTCGAACATCTACGCTCGCGGCCACCAGATCCCGAACGCCGACCGCAACAAGGATCCCTATGGCACCATGTGTGCGCAGACGTTCTACGCTACGAATTCCACGCCGCAGATTCAGAACGGGTTCAACTCCGGCATCTGGAGTACGCTCGAAGGTGACGTGCGGACGCTCGCACAACAACAGACCGATACGGTTTACGTGGTTACGGGCGCCATCCTACGGACTGTAACCGGGAATGAAACGATCACATATATCAAACCGGCCAAGGATACCAAGAACTGTCCCGTACCGAACTACTATTACAAGGTACTGCTCAAAGTCAAAAGAGAGGCTTCGGGCAAGATCTCTTCGGCATCGACGGTCGGTGTATGGCTGCCTCACCGCGTCTATTCGGGCGAAAGCTACCAGAGCTACACCAAATCGGTCGCCGAAATAGAAGCGCTGACCGGATATAATTTCTTCGCCAACCTGCCTGCCGACATCCAGGCCGCAGCGGAGCAAAATTCGAACTGGAGTACATTCGCATCGTTCTAAACGGGCGAAAAAACCTCCGATACGACAAAACGACACGCATCATTCCATTCGATGCGTGTCGTTTTGTATTATCCATACATCCGAACGGCTCATTCTTCCGAAAAAACAGTTATCTTTACGAATCGGAAAACCGCCGAATCCGAAAACCGACACTCGAAGCGGATGCAACGAAGAGGCGGGAATATTCTGTCGCATCCGAAGGAGGCAAACCGCAAATATCCGATCGACGAGGCCCGTGATTGTCCACGAGGTCCCGCCGAACGCAGAAAACGAAAAAAACACAAAGTCAAAGCCCGGTTCTCCGTCCATTTCCCGCGATCCGGCTCCGTTATGCTACGACTCAAGTCCGAAAACCTCCGGTCGAAACTCCGGCGCATGCCCATGCTCCGCGCATTGCCGCCGCTCACGGCCGGCATCCTGCTGGCCGACCACTACGTACTGCCGCTGTGGTTGTTAGTAGGCGGATTCCTCGTCTGCGGTATCCTGGCATTGCTCGCCGACGACCGGGGCGCAAACCTCGCCACCCTGGGAGCCATTCTGCTTTTCGGCATGACCGTCACCGAACTGAGACACACTCCCGCTCCGCCGACCGGCACTCCGGGCGAATACGAAATCGTCGTCCGGGAACGCCTCTCCGAACGGGAAGGCAAAACGGCCTCCGGCGCATCGCTCCGCGCCCTGCGGAACTCCGAAACCGGAGAATGGCTCCCCGCCGCCGGAAACCTCGTGGTTCGATGCGACTCTTCGACCGTGCTGAATCCCGGCGACCGAGCCGTCGTACGCGGCAAAATCTACCCTTTCACCGCCCGTCACGGCGGCTACGGACGGCTGATGACCCGCCGGGGATACGTCGGCACCCTCTACCTGAACCGCTCAAGCCTGCTGCTGAGCGACACCCTGCACCGGGAGCTTTCCCCGAAGCACCTCTCCCTGTTCCTGCACGAACGGGCCGTCGCACGGCTCGACCGTCTGGCCCTGGCACCCGACGAACAGGCCCTCTGCAACGCTATGACGGCCGGGGATCGACGCTCGCTTTCCCCTGCACTCCGTGCGGCCTACTCGCGCAGCGGGACCTCGCACCTGCTCGCCGTCTCGGGATTGCACGTGGGCATCGTCTTTCTGCTCGCCAACCTGCTGCTCTGGTGGCTGCCGCTCTTCCGACACGGACACATCCTGCGCAATATCGCGGTCATCCTGCTCATCTGGCTCTATGCCGCCACGACGGGATTCCCGCCCAGCGTCGTCCGGGCCGCGCTGATGTTCTCCGTCCTGCAATTCGCCCTGGCCTCGTCGTCGGAATACGTCGGGATGAACACACTCGCCGGCGTAGCCTTCGTCATGCTGCTCTTCCATCCCGATTACCTGTTCGACATCAGCTTCCAACTCTCGTTCATCGCCGTCGCCGGCATCATCGCCTGGGGACTCCCCCTCTGCCGCCTCCTGCGAACACGCCGCAAAAGCATCGATATGCTGACCGCAACCCTCGCCATCGGATTTTCAGCGTCCGCTGCGACTGCACCTCTTATCTCCCATACCTTCGGCCAGATCTCGGTCGTCGGACTGGCACTCAACCCCGTCGTCATCCTGCTCTCCTACGTCGTGGTCGGGAGCTGCACGCTCTGGCTCGTGATCCCGGGAACGGCGCTCGCACCGCTCTTCTCGGTCGTCGCAGGATTCGCAGCCCGGGCACAGAACGAACTGATCCGAGCTGCAGCGGCACTTCCGGCAGCCGCCCTCGACATCCGGCTCACGACGACCCAATGCTGGAGTGTTTACGGACTTTTCATCTTCGCAACCCTGCTCCTATGGAGCGCCGAACGGAAAAAATCGGTATCTTCGCTCCCGGAATGATGACTCCGGAACAATACCGACTGCTGCTGACTCCCGAAGTGCGGCATACCGTCGAGGAACAAATCGGCCGCGACCCTGCGGCGATCGCCCTCGACAAGCGTATTCCGCATGCGGCACTCGTCGCCACGCAGGTCAAATACCTTGCGCGGGCACGGACGAAACTCCCCTCCTACTATGAAGCCCGCTGCATCCTCCCGCCGCTGGCTTTCGAACAGGCCTCGAGCGAGGCATGCGCGGCCCGCAAAAGTTGCAGCGGAAACACGGTGCTCGACCTTACCTGCGGACTGGGCGTCGATGCCCTCTACCTCTCAAAACGCTTCCGCGAAGTCATCACCCTCGAACGGGATGCGACGCTGGCGGCCGTCGCCGAAGAGAATTTCCGGCGGCTGGGCGCAACGAACATACGGGTTATCAACTCCTCCGCCGAGGCGTTCCTCGCCTCGACCCTGGACCACTTCGACTGGATCTACGCCGACCCCGACCGTCGCAGCGCCGGAGGGCGCAAGCTGGTGCGGCTGGAGGATTGTTCGCCCGACATACCGAAGCTGCTACCGGAACTCCGTCGCATCGCCCCGAACCTCTGCGTCAAGAACTCCCCGCTGTTCGACGTCGGCGAAACATTCCGGCTCTTCGGTCCCTGCCGCACGGAAGTGGTGTCCCTGCACGACGAATGCAAGGAAGTCGTCGTCTATACCGACGGAACCGGCCCCCTGCTGACGGCCGTTGCGCTCGAACTGGGAGAATTTTCCTGCACGCCGGCCGAAGCCCGTGCAACTCCCTGCGACAAGCCCTTCGATCCGGCCGCTTACCGCTGGCTGCTGATCCCCGACGTAGCGCTTCAAAAAGCCCGGCTGACGCCGACCTACCTGCAAGGCCACGCCGACATCTGGAGCCCGAACGGTTACGGATTCGCAGCGGAAAAGTCCGAAGACACATTGGGCCGCTGGCTGGAGATCGAACGGATCGAGCCCTACAACCCCAAGCAACTGAAACGGGAGCTTTCCGGCAGCCGGCTGACGATTCTGAAACAGGATTTCCCGCTCACGGCGGCTGAAATCGCCGCACGGCTCGGCATACGCGAAGGCGGCGAGCGACGGATCGCCTTCACGAAACTCGGGCAGGATTATTGGACAATCCGTCTAAAATAGCTACCTTTGAGAAACGTCCCGAAATGAAAGTCAAGAACGTCTTCACCTACTTCACGGACACGATCCTGCGGCGCAACGCAAACTCCTACCGCAATCCCCGCGTCCGGTGGGCCGTCAGACAGTACAAGCTGCTGTTCTACACGGCACGCGGCCTGATCGCCCACGATACGATCGTGCGCAGCGCCGCCCTGACGTTCTATACGCTCATCTCGATCGTCCCGATCCTGGCGCTGGTATTCGCCGTAGTCAAGGGATTCGGGCTTCTGGACGGCCTGATCGACGATCTCTACGCCCTTTTCCCGCAAAACGTCGAAGTATTGGACTACATGGTGGAATTCGCCCGCAAAGCCCTCGCCAATACGCAGGGCGGGCTTATCGCCCTGGTCAGCGTCGTAACCCTTTTCTGGGCCGTCATCCGGGTTTTCGGGTCGGTGGAGAGCGCTTTCAACAACATCTGGGAGGTTCAGTCCTCGCGCAATATCGCCCGCCAATACCTCAACTACATCGTCATCGCGATGGTCGCCCCGATCCTCTGGCTCGTGGCCAGCACGATGGGAGGTTATCTGCTCCGGTTCTTCGACGCGGGGAATACGTTCCTCGGCATCCTTCTTTCGAAACTTTCGGCCCTGGTCATCATCTGGGGCAGCTTCACCCTGATCTATGCCGTCGTGCCCAATACGAAAGTCTTGTGGCGCAGCGCTTTCATGGCGGGTATCGTCGCAGGAACGGTCTTCATGCTCTTTCAGTGGGGCTACCTCTATCTGCAAGGATGGATGACCTCCTACAACGCGATTTACGGCAGTTTCGCAGCCCTGCCGCTCTTCCTGTTATGGCTGCAAATCTCGTGGGAAATCCTGCTCTTCGGCGGCGAACTCTCGTTCGCCTACCAGAATATCGACCGTTTCGCCGAAGAGCGCGAATCGCTCGGCATCAGCAACGACCGACGACGCCGGATCATCCTGGCCGTCATGCTCCAGGTCGTACACCGCTTTCGGGAAAACGAAGGGGCGCTCCCGGTCGATGAACTCCGCCGCCGACTCTCGCTGCCCACCCGCATCGTGAACGATGTCCTGCACCAGCTCGTGCGCACGGGCCTGCTGATCGAAATCCGGAATCCGGACGACGACCGCGAAGTGGCTTTCGCCCCCGGACGGGACATCCACGAAATGACGCTCTACAACATTTTCAGAACCATCGACAATTACAGTTCGACACGCCTCTACTTCGCCGCGACCGAAGAAACGCGCCGAATAGACCGCGCGCTCGACGAGCTTCAGACGGCCTGCCGTACAGCGGGCGACCGGCTTCGGCTCATCGACCTGGACGACGCAGTGAACGCCGCCCGCAAACCGGCTTCCGGGCCGCAGCCCGAATCGAAACACTCGGAAAGATGAAAAATATCGTCCTCATAGGCAGCGGCAACCTGGCCGAAGCGCTCGCCCGCGCGATAAGCCGCACGGAAGGAGCAACATTGCTCCAGATCTTCGCCCGCAACGCGAAACGAGGTACAGCACTCGCCCTCGAAAACGGCACCGCGTGGAGCTCCGATCCGCGCGAGCTGGCCGCCGCAGACCTCTACATCCTGGCCGTCAGCGATGCGGCGATCACCACGCTGGCCGAAAGCCTGCCCATACCCGCCGAAGCCGCTGTGGTACATACGGCCGGAGGCATCGGAATAGAGGCTCTTCCCGCACGCTTCGACCGTCGGGGCGTTCTCTATCCCCTGCAAACCTTTACCCAAGGCCGCAGCGTGGATTTTGCCAAAATACCTCTTTTCGTCGAAGGAAACGACGACTCCTTCACCTCGGAGCTCGAAGCGTTCGCCCGCAATCTGAGCCGCACGGTATATCGTGCCGACTCCGACCGTCGCGTACGCCTTCACCTGGCCGCGGTTTTCGCCTGCAATTTCGTCAATCACCTCTACGCATTGGGAGGCGAGATTTTGCACGGGACCGAACTGCCCTTCGACGTACTGAAACCCCTGATCGCCGAAACCGCAGCCAAAGCCGTCGATTCGGGCGATCCGCATCGGGTGCAGACCGGGCCTGCCG
>ENA-OYXT01000603-OYXT01000603.1-human-gut-metagenome-genome-assembly--contig:-NODE-603-length-13820-cov-5.020777_pt1 | contig 13820 bp, 14 predicted proteins | sample MGYA00244218_ERZ653423 | MGnify/ENA primary metagenome ERZ653423 (study PRJEB26926, sample SAMN06165035) | human gut metagenome | biome: ENVO:00009003; feature: ENVO:2100002; material: ENVO:00002003... | reverse complement strand
GCTCCTGGAACTCATGGGTCAGCTCCACGTTGGCCGCACCGAACCGGACGCCCCGGTGGACGCCCTGGCGGTAATTCTTCACCTGACACCTTTCCCAGGGCGGGGGAATCATGTCGTCCCGGCGGATGTGTGCCTCATCAATCACCAGCTCCGGCACGTTCAGGGGCGGGCCAAAGGCGTTCTCCGTTTCCGTGCGGAAGTAGCCGCCCATCTGCTCCCAGACCAGCTTTCGCTGGCGGCTCTGGCCCCAGAAGATACACCCGGCCCCGGAGAACAGAAGCACGAACAGGGCCGTAAGCCCCCAGCGGATGTCGCCTGACCGCCACCACACAACGGCTCCCACAAGGAAGCCCGGCACCAGCAGCACCGTGCCCAGGGTCTGGACCCGGCTCCATACCGCCAGCCGCCGCAGAAGCTCCTGCTCCGCCAGCGTCTCCCGATAGCCGCAACGGCAGGTGGTGCTTCCCTTTTTCAATTGCTCCCCACACAGGGGGCATTTGCTCTGTTTCATAGGCTTTATCCCCAATTGCTCATCCAGCTATCGCCCCAGTCCTCGGCGGGATCGTAGGGGATGGGGTCGAACCCGGCGGCATACACCGGGCCGTCGTCGCGATAGGCCAGCCCGTCCTCTGCCAGGGTGTAGCTTCCGGTAATGTAAAAGGCGTCGTGACCGTCGCTGTACCAGCGGCAATAGCCGTCCTCGTCGGTCTCAAAGCTGGCCCCCGGCAGGTCGGTATAGGCCGCTGCCTGGCCGTAGGGGTAGAACACGCCGGAGAAGCTGCCGTCCGCATCCTGGCCCAGCAGGGTGAACCGGTCCTTATCCAGGCCGGGGGACAGGTAAATGCGTCCGTTCATGGCCAGATACGGTCCCTTGCCGTCCTGGTCGTCCCCGATGGTGCCGCTGCCCATGGATAGTCTGGTGTAGCTCAGATACGCCATGCGGTCTGCGTCGATGACCAGGGTCTCACCCAGAGCGTTCTGCCACACGCCGCTCAGGTCCGAGAGCTCCCACAGATCTATCCGGGCATCGCTGCTGCGGCGGAAGGTGAAGTGGTTGATGCTCTCCGCGTTTCCCCCGCTGCCGTTCTGATTGGGTAGCAGCACCCCGTCGTCCTGGAGAATAAAATCGTACAGGAAGCCGTCAAAGTCGATGGTAGGCACATCCGCAGCGGCGTCATAGGGGCCCTGCCCCGTGCGGCCGGAGAAGGTCTGGTAGGTATAGCGGCCCTGGTCTGCCGAAAAGGACAGAATATTCCCCGAGGGGGACGTCCACTGGCCCTCCAGCTCTGCGGCATCCGTCACCGGATGCTGCCCCTCCGTCTGCTCGTCGGGGGACGGCGTGTCTGCGCCGCCGCTGCACGCCGTCAGGGCCAGCATCAGCGCCAGCATGACTGCCAGCCGGGATAGCTTCTTCATAGTGACCTCCTTACTCCGCCAGGGTGTCCATAAACTGGCCGTTGACCGCGTTCCAGTACCACACATACGTCTGGTACTGGCCGTCTACGTGGAAGGTCATCTGCATGTCGCTGTTGCCGTCGCCGTCCAGGTCGGTGAAATCCGTGTCCTGATAGCAGCCGGCGGCTCCGTCGATGGACTCCGGGAACACTACGCTGCCATAGAGCTCCTGCTCCGGAAGGTCGTAATAGAGCTTGGCTCCATCGTCGCTCACGCAGATGCACACATCGGTGCTATCGCCGCCACGGGTCAGGGTACCGGTGTCCTGGATGGTGCCCCAGGTGCGCCAGTCATCGCCGGCGATATCATCGTCATCCGGGGTGGTCTCCTTGGGCCCGCAGGCCGCCAGGCACAGCACCAGACCGCACAGCAGCAGGAAAAGGCTGAATTTTCGCATGGTCTTTCCTCCTCGATATAATAAGTCCACTGTACATTCATTGTACAGTGGACTTACAAAAATTGCTATTAACCAAAGGTTAGGTTTTGCCGGCGGGGGAGGGGACTCACACGCCCAGCCGCTGAGAGATGGCCGACAGCAGCTCCGTTTTGCCGGTGCCCTTTTCGGCGGAGAACGGCACCAGGCAGTCCTGCTCTGAAAGCTCCAGGGTGTCCCGGATCACCTGCAGGTTGGGGTCTATTTCACTTTTCTTCAGCTTGTCCAGCTTGTTGGCCACCACCACCACCGGGCAGCCGGTGCCCCGGAACCACTGAAACATGGTGACATCGTCCGCCGTGGGCTTGTGCCGGGCGTCCACGATCAGGACACCTAGGGTGATGAGCCCGGGCGCCTGGAAATACGACTCCATCAGCCGTCCCCAGCGTTCCCGCTCCTCCTTGCTGACCTTGGCGTAGCCGTAGCCGGGCAGGTCCGTCAGATAGACGCGGTTGTCGATGAGAAAGTAGTTCACCTGGGTGGTTTTGCCGGGGGTGGCCCCCACCCGGGCAAAATTCTTCCGGTTCAGCAGGCGGTTGATGACGGAGGACTTGCCCACGTTGGAGCGTCCGGCAAAGGTTACCTGGGGCCGCCCGTCCCGGATAAAGGCATCGGGACGGACCGCCGAGTGGATAAATTCCGCCTTGTTATAGTTGATAGGCATGGCAAGTATCTCTCCTTTACACTGGAAGCGCCGCAGGGGCCTCCGGCGACGCACGGTGCCGGGGTGCGGCGTGCTCGCCCCGAGGTGCGGCCAGCGCCGCTTCAAACACCTGGTCCACGGTGTCCACGGGGACGAAGTGCAGTCCGGCCCGGACCGTCTGGTCGATCTCCTCCAGATCCTTGACATTGTCCCGGGGGATGATGACCGTATGTACGCCGCTGCGCAGGGCGGCCATGGTTTTCTCCTTCAGACCGCCAATGGCCAGCACCCGGCCCCGGAGGGTCACCTCGCCGGTCATGGCTACGCTGCCGCGAACCGGCCGCCCGGACAGTGCCGACAGCATAGCGGTGGTGATGGCGATTCCCGCCGATGGGCCGTCCTTGGGCACGGCTCCCTCCGGGAAGTGGACATGGATGTCCTTGGTTTTATAGAAGTCCCGGGTCAGGCCCAGCTCCTCCCACCGGCTGCGCAGACACGTCAGCGCCGCCTTGGCGGATTCCTGCATCACGGTGCCCAGGTTGCCGGTCAGCTCCAGCTTGCCGCTGCCGTCCAGGGCCTGGGCTTCTACCTCCAGGATCTCGCCGCCTACCTGGGTCCAGGCCAGGCCATTGACCACGCCCACCTGGTCCCGGTCGCTGTGAACGGAGTCGGTGTATTGCTCCACGCCCAGCAGGTCCCGGAGATTCTTGTCGGTGATGTCCACACGCTTCACGTCGGCGTCTACCAGCTGCATAGCAGCCTTACGGCAGAGCTTGCCCAGCTGCCGCTCCAGCACCCGGACGCCGGATTCCCTGGTATAGGCTGCGATGACCCGGCGGATGGCGTCGTCGCTGATGCGCAGCTGGGCCTTTTTCAGGCCGTGCTCCTTCAGCTGCTTGGGCAGCAGGTGCTGCTTGGCGATCTGCAGCTTTTCCTCGTCGGTATAGCTGCTCAGCTCGATGACCTCCATCCGGTCCAGCAGGGGACGGGGGATGGTGTCCAGGGTGTTGGCGGTGGTGATGAACATCACCCGGCTCAGGTCCACCGGCACCTCCAGGAAGTGATCCCGGAAGGCATGATTCTGCTCACTGTCCAGCACCTCCAGCAGGGCTGACGCCGGGTCGCCCCGCATATCGCTGGCCAGCTTGTCGATCTCGTCCAGCACCAGCAGGGGATTCATGGACCCGCTGCGGATGACGGCGTCAATGATGCGGCCGGGCATGGCCCCTATGTAGGTTTTCCGGTGGCCGCGGATATCCGCCTCATCCCGGACGCCGCCCAGGCTCAGCCGGGACAGCTTCCGGTGCATGGCCTTGGCCACCGACAGGGCGATGGAGGTCTTTCCCACGCCGGGAGGGCCCACCAGGCACAGAATTTTTCCCTTGGCCTGGGGATTCAGCTGCCGCACGGCGATGAACTCCAGGATGCGCTCCTTCACCTTCTCCAGACCGTAGTGGTCACGGTCCAGAATTTTCCGGGCCTGCTCCACATCAGCCCGGTCGTGGGTCTCCACGCCCCAGGGCACGTCCAGGCACACGTCCAGATAGTTCCGGATCACCGCGCCCTCGGCGCTGCCGAAGGGCTGCTTGGACAGGCGGTGCAGCTCCTTCATGAGCTTCTCCCGAACCTCGTCCGAGGCACGGCAGCGGCCGATCCGCTCCTCGTACTCGTACAGCTCGTCGTCGCCGTCCTCACCCAGCTCGTGCTGCAATACATGGAGCTGCTCCCGCAGGACCATGTCCCGCTGGACCTGGCCCACCCGCTGGCGGACCTTCTGGTCAATATCCGACTCCAGGGCGGCGATGTCAACCTCGTGGAGCAGGATCTCGTTCATGATCATCAGCCGCCGGACGGGGTGCAGCTCCTCCAGCACCCGCTGGCGGTCCTGGTGCCGGAGGTTGATGTTGGCGGCGATGGTGTCCGCCAGCTCGCCGGGATCCCGGATATCCAGCACCGAGGCCACCAGCTGATCGGACAGATTCCCCACCAGCTCCTGATACCGGCCAAACAGGGCGTAGGTCCGCCGGGTCAGTGCCTCGGTGCGGTCCGTGGCCCGCCAACCCTCGTCCTCCAGCAGGTCCACGTTGGCCTGGAGGAAGGGCTTTGTCTGCCACAGGCGGCGGATGGCCGCCCGGTGCAGTCCCCCGGCGATGACCCGCACGCCGGTATCCGAGGTCTTGACGATTTGGAAGATACGGCACACAGTGCCGATGGCGTACAGATCCTCCTCCTGAGGCTCCTGCACACCGATCTCCCGCTGGGTCACCAGCAGCAGCTCCCGGTCGCCCTCCATGGCGTTCTCCAGTGCCAGGATGGATATCTCGCGCTCTGCGTCGAAGCTCAGCGTCTGGCCCGGGAAGGCGGTCAGCCCCCGCAAAGCCAGCACGGGCATATTTTGTGTGGTCATAAGGGTATCTCCTTTGCGATAGGGAAAGTACAATAGGGCAAGAGGGGAGAGGCGCAAGCGTCTCTCCCCCTTGTTGGTTGTTTCAGGACGCCGGCGCGTCGCTGTCCTTGTGGGACCGGTGGTGGTTGGGGTCACGCAGGATCACCGGCTCCGCACCGTCCTTGACGGCACCGGCGGTGATGGTCACCTGTTCGATGGTGTGGTCCGAGGGAATATCGTACATGATGGGGGTCAGAACTCCCTCCATGACAGCCCGCAGGCCACGGGCACCGATGTTGCGCTCGATGGCCTTGTCGGCCACGGCCTCCAGAGCATCCGGCTCGAACACCAGCTTCACATCGTCATAGGAAAACAGCTTCTGATACTGCTTGACCAGGGCGTTTTTCGGCTCCGTCAGGATACGGACCAGATCCTCCCGGTTCAGGCCGTCCAAAGCGGCGATCACCGGCAAACGGCCCACCAGCTCGGGGATAATGCCGAACTTCAGCAGATCATGGGGCTGGACCTCCTTCAGCAGCTGCCCGGTCCGGCGCTCTGCCTTACTCTCCACAACGGCGTCGAAGCCAATGCCCTTGCGGTCGGTGCGCTGCTCGATGATCTTCTCCAGACCGTCGAACGCACCGCCGCAGATGAACAGAATGTTGTGGGTGTCCACCTGGATGAACTCCTGGTGGGGATGCTTCCGGCCGCCCTGGGGCGGAACGTTGGCCACGGTGCCCTCCAGGATTTTCAGCAGCGCCTGCTGCACGCCCTCGCCGGACACGTCCCGGGTAATGGAGGTGTTTTCGCTCTTACGGGCGATCTTGTCGATCTCGTCCACATAGATGATGCCGTGCTCCGCCAGCTCCACGTCGAAATCCGCCGCCTGCAGAAGCCGCAGCAGGATGTTCTCCACGTCGTCGCCCAAGTAGCCCGCCTCGGTGAGGGTGGTGGCATCGGCGATGGCGAAGGGGACCTTCAGCACCCGGGCCAGGGTCTGGGCAAACAGGGTCTTGCCGGAGCCCGTGGGCCCGATCATCAGGATGTTGCTCTTTTGCAGCTCCACATCCTCGCCGCCGCCGAAGAAAATGCGCTTATAGTGGTTGTAGACCGCCACGGACAGGGCCACCTTGGCGGCGTCCTGACCGATGACGTACTGATCCAGTACCGCCTTGATCTCCCGGGGAGTGGGCAGCTGGTCCGGGGTCTCATACCCGGCCTCGGGGCCGGGCTGATACCCGTCGTCCAGAATGGACATGCACAGCTGGACGCACTCGTCGCAGATGCGCACGCCGGGGCCCTGGATCATGCGGTGCACCTGATTCTCCGCCTTGCCGCAGAAGGAGCACCGCAGGGATTTCTTATCGTCTGCCATTGGTTACCTCTTGTAAATGACCTTGTCCACCAGGCCGTATTCCCGGGCCTCCTCGGCCAGCATCCAGTGATCCCGCTCGGAGTCCTGCTTCACCTGTTCGGGATCCTTGCCGGTGTTGTCGGCCAGAATCTGGTTCAGGCGCTTTTTCAGCTTCAGGAAATGCTCCACGTCGATCTCCATATCCGTGACCTTACCCTGGGTCCCGGCAGAGGGCTGGTGGATCATAATCTCCGCATTGGGCAGGGCGATGCGCTTTCCCCGTGCGCCGGAGGACAGCAGGAACGCGCCCATGCTGGCAGCCATGCCGATGCAGATGGTGGACACGTCGCACTTGATATACTGCATGGTATCGTAGATGGCCATACCCGCGGTAACGGAACCGCCGGGGCTGTTGATGTACATCTGGATATCCTTGTCGGGGTCCTGGGCCTCCAGATACAGCAGCTGGGCCACCACCAGGCTGGCGGTGGTATCATTGACCTCTTCGCCCAGGAAGATGATGCGGTCGTTCAGCAGCCGGGAAAAGATGTCATAAGAACGCTCACCCCGGTTGGTCTGCTCCACAACATAAGGGACTAAACTCATAGAAAAAACCTCCTGTACAAATAGATGAAACTCTACCCAATTATACCCGCCCGCGTGGTATCTCAAGCAGGGAACGCCGGATAATTATTCCGCGTCCTTCTTTTCCTCTTCCTGCTTGGCTTCTTCCTGGGACTCCTCCACCACGGGAGCCACGGCCACAGCGGCGTCGGCCACAGCCTTGATGGCCTTGCTGCGCAGGACCTGCTCACGGACGTCGGCCTCGGGCAGATACTTCTTGATGGTGTCCAGATCCATGCCGTACTTATCGGCCACGGTCTTGAGCTCATCCTCGATCTCCTGGGCGGTGGCCTCCAGGTTCTCGGCCTTCACCAGGGCGGCCACGGCCAGATCCATGCGGACCTGCTGCACGGCGGGGTCATGGGCCTGCTTCTTGAAATCGTCCTCGGTGGTGTTGGTCATCTTCAGATACTGGTCAAAGGGGATGCCCTGGGCGGCCAGCTGCTGCTGGAAGTTCTCCATCATCTGCTGGGCCTGAACGTCCACCATCTCATCGGGGATGTCGGCCTGGATGCCGTCGGCCACCTTCTGCATCAGGGCGTCCTCAAAGGCACGCTGGGCGGCGGCCTCGCGGTCGTCCGTCAGCTGCTTGCGGGTATCGGCCTTCAGCTCCTCCAGGGTGTCGAATTCGGACACATCCTTGGCGAACTCGTCGTCGATGGCGGGGACCTCCTTGTGCTTGACCTCGTTGACCTTCACATGGAACACCACAGGCTTACCGGCCAGCTCGGGGGTATAGTTCTCGGGGAAGGTGATGTCAATGTCCTTCTCCTCGCCGGCCTTCATGCCCACCAGCTGATCCTCAAAGCCGGGGACGAAGCTGCCGGAGCCGATCTCCAGGTCGAAGTTCTCACCCTTGCCGCCGTCGAAGGGCACGCCGTTGTCAAAGCCCTCAAAGTCGATGTCGGCGGTGTCGCCCTTCTGGATCTCGCGCTCCACGCTGACCAGACGGCTGTTGCGGTCGGCCATCTCGTTCAGACGGTTCTCCACGTCCTCGTCGGTGACGTTGACCTCAGCCTTGGGGGCCTCCAGGCCCTTATACTGGCCCAGAGTCACCTCGGGATACACGGCCACGGTGCACTTGAACACCACGCCGTCCTTGCCGCAGGACTCCAGCTCCACCTGGGGATAGCCCACGACCTTCAGCTCCTGCTCCTTCACGGCGTCCTCATAGGCGTCGGGCAGAAGGATATTCACTGCTTCTTCATAGAAGACCTCTGCGCCGTACATGCTCTCGATCATCTTGCGGGGAGCCTTGCCGGGGCGGAAGCCGGGAACGCTGATCTTGCCGCGCTGCTTCAGGTAGGCCTTGTTGATGGCGGCCTCAAAGGCGGCGGCGTCTGCTTCGATGGTCAGTGCGACCTTGCTCTTGTCCAGTTTTTCACAGGATTTTACACTCATTTTGATTTTTCCTCCGTTCAGCATTAAATCGTATCAATGCAATTCTATATAATAGCAGAAAACAATTTCAATTTCCACACTTTTTTGCTCTAATCACAAATTTTTTTAGGATGGAAGCCCAAATAATCCCCGGAGACCATGTAAAACGCGGTTCCGCCCCGGTCTCCCTGCAGGGCCCGGCGGTGAGAAGCACCGTGGAGATGGCCGTAGCAGCACACCTTCACGCCGTATTCCCGCAGCAGCCGCAGGATCTCCGGGCACTGGTACCCCTGATACAGCGGCGGATAATGGAGGAAGCACAGCTTCTCGCGGTCGCCTGCCGCCTTCAGGGAGGTTTCCAGCCGCCCTACCTCCCGCAGCAGCACCTTTTCGTTGTGGGTGCCCTGGTTGTCCAGCTCATAGAACCACCCCCGGGTGCCGCACAGGGCCACGTCCCCGTAAAAGCGGCAGTTGTTGTGGAGGATCTCCATGGTGGTCAGGCCGTTTTCCGCAAAGAACCGCTCCATTTTGGCGGCGGTGTTCCACCAGTAGTCGTGGTTGCCCTTGAGCAGGTATTTCTTCCCCGGCAGGGCGTCGATGAACCGGAAATCCTCCAGGGATTCCTCCAGGCTCATGCCCCAGGACAGGTCGCCGCACAGCACGGTGACGTCGTCCTCTGTCAGCACGGAGAACCCCTCCCGGATGCGGGCCACATAATCCCGCCACCCGTCCCCGAAGATCTCCATGGGCTTGTTGGAGCTCAGAGACAGATGCAGGTCGCCAATGGCATACAGCGCCATACGGCACCTCCTTTCTTGGTAATTTTGATGCTTTTAAAGGTCAAAAAGTAAACCATCAGCATCGCCGCCACAGCTCGACTCCGTGGTCATCCTGCGCAGAGCAAAGCCGTTTTGGCAGCTCTGCGTCCCGCAGATTGAAATGGCGACGGTTTTTGCAGGTCACATAAGGGACGTTCATACATAGACGCAGGTCTCCGTCGGAAACATCCATGCCCAAATTCAAAACCTTCAGATTTGGCATATTGCAAAGAAAAGATAGGTTTGGCAAGATGTTATTTCCTTGTAACTCCAGATATTCCAGCGCCGATAAAGCGGACAGAGCAGAAAAATCCGTGATATGAGAGCAGTGGTCAAGGCACAGCTGGAATAAGGTACTCTTTACGTTTACCAGGGCGGAGATATCCGTCAGATTTCGCTGATAACACAAGGAAAGCGACTTCAAGGATTTTGCCTTGTGCAAGCCATTTAGCGAGTGAATTTTGCCCTGCGTCAGCGATAGCCAGTCTAAGCTTTCTCCCCCGATAACATCTGCAAGGTCATTTCCTTGATATGCGCAGAGATTAAGGGATTGTAGGTCCTGCGCATTGGCGAAACCATACTCGTACTTCGTATGTGATACATACAGGCACCGCAGACCAGGGACTTTCCCGTAGTCTATTTTACCGTGCAGTTTTCCTGCTATACCATAGGCCGTTTGACAGCGAAGCCATTTAACGCACGGCATATGATACAGCGGCGAAAAATCGAATCCGTCTGCCGCAGAGTCTGATGGAATGACCCACAAGAACTGAAGCGACGGGCATTGAGACAGCCAACCGATCTCGTCTGAAATGACGATTGCCTTTTCAAGCCCCTCTGACTGTATTAGTGCCAGATGTTCCGCAAAACTTCTGGAAGGATGCGGGAGCTGCGGCATTATACAGCCTGCGCTTTGCGGAGCATGAACGACAATCGCGTCATGCACATTGGTCGGATCGGTCAGCACCGTAAAGATGAAGCCATTCCGATTTGTATATCCCTGCCGCAATTCGGCATAGGTTGTCTTTGTAAAAATCATGATTTACCTCTGTCCACGTCAATCCGTTGGCAGTATAGACGGAAGCGAATGTGATTTGTTAAAAGAACGCTTAACACCACTACACCATCCTCCGCAGATTGTTCCAGAACAGGTCCTCCAGCAGGGCCTGGGAATAGCCCCGGGCTGCCAGGGCCTGCCACAGGCGGGGTATGTCCTGGACGCCCTGCATTCCGGCGGCCAGGGTCCCGCAGCCGTCCAGATCGCCGCCCAGGCACAGAGCTTTCTCCCCGCCCAGCTCCAGAAAATGCTCCACGTGGGCCACCAGCTCCTCCATGGTGCCCGCCGGACCCACAAACGGCCGGTACAGGTTCAGCCCCACCACACCGCCGGAGTCCCGGATGGCCCGGAATATGTCGTCGGTGAGATTGCGCCGGTGTGGGCACAGGGCCCGGCTGTTGGAGTGGGTGGCCACCACCGGCCCCCGGGCCAGGCGCACCACGTCCCAGAACCCCGGGTCGCTGATGTGGGACACGTCGGGGCAGATATGGCACGCCTCCAGCTGCCGCAGGAAGTCGGCGCCAAGAGGGGAGAGGCTCCGATCCGTGTCCCGGCAGTTGGTGCCGGACAGAACATTGGGCCAATTCCACACGGGGTTGAGAAACCGCACGCCCCATTCCGCCGCCGTCTCCACCTGTCCCGGGTCGCAGCCTATGAGCTCGGCCCCCTCTATGGAGAGAATCGCCGCCATTTTCCCGTCTGCCGCGGCCCGGTCCACCTCTGCGCCGGTGCGGCAGGGGACAATGACGTCCCGGTTCTGCTCCATCTCCCGCAGGAACTTCTGATGCAGGAGTTGTCCCTCCCGGACCATGGTGCTGCCCTGGGGAACCTCCTCCGGGTCCTGGTACAGGGCGAACACCTGGGCGAACCGCCCGAAGGCCGATGCCCGGCGCAGATCCAGATGGCCATCGTTTTCCCGCAGCTGCGCTCCGGTCCGCAGGCACCGGTAAATGGTATCGCAATGCGCGTCAAAATAGGGAATATGTTCCATACGTCACCTCAGAATGCGTCTTCAATGTACTCTATGCGGCTGGCCTTTTGGGGATGCGGACCCTCGGCGTACACCTCCGCCACGTCGAAGCGGGCGGGGCAGTCCAGGTCCTTCACCATCAGGTACCAGGCCGCCGTTTTCCGCAGCCGCTCCTGCTTTTTTGGGGTCACATACTCCCGGGGCAGGCCACAGGACAGATTCGTCCGGGTCTTGACCTCCACGAAGCACAGCACGCCGTCCTTCCGGGCGATCAGGTCGATCTCCCCGAACCGGCAGTGAAACCCGTGGGCCAGCAGGGTGTAGCCCCGGCGGCGCAGGTAGTTGGCCACCTCCGCCTCGCCCCAGGTGCCCTCGGCCCGGCTCATGACTGCCGCTCCTTCCACTTTTTCAGAAACGACTGCCGGTGCTCCGGGCAGGGGCCGTATTGGTCCAGCATGGCGTAGTGCAGCTTCGTGCCGTAGCCCTTGTGCTGGGCAAACAGATACTGGGGATATTCCCGGTCCAGCACCTGCGTCACGTACCGGTCCCGGGTGACCTTGGCCAGGATGGACGCCGCCGCAATGGATACGCTGCGTCCGTCGCCGCCTACCACCGTCTCATGGGGGAGGTCGATGGAGGCGCACCGCCCATGGTCCCGGTTGCCGTCGATGAGGGCATAGTCCGGGGACAGGGAAAGGGCCTCGATGGCCAGTTCCATGGCCTTGATGCGGGCGCTTAAAATGTCCGTGGCATCGATCTGCGCCGCACTGACGGAGGCCACGGCCCAGGCAATGGCCCTTTCGGTGATGACACCGTACAGGGCCTCGCGCTTTTTCTCCGTCAGCTTCTTGGAGTCGTCCAGCCCCGGGATATCGCACCCCTCCGGCAGAATCACAGCACCCGCGCACACCGGCCCCATCAGGGGCCCGGCTCCCGCCTCGTCGCAGCCGCACACCAGGGCATAGCCCCGCTTTCGGGCCGCCTGTTCCAGGGAATCATCCGGTCTCATTGGGCATCCTCCACCGTTTCCAGGGTGAACCGCCCCAGCTTGCCGCCCCGGAACTCGTCCAGCAGGACCCGGGCCATGCGCTGGGTGTCCACCTGGGCTCCCCGCATGAGAAAGCCCCGCTTCCGCCCGGCCTTTTCCAGCAGGTCATATCCGCTGTCCTCCGGCTCCACCTCAATTTTGTACCGCTCCGCCAGCACCGGCGCGTATCGCCGGGACAGGTAGTCCATCAGGCAGCAGGCCAGCTCCTCCATGTCCACCACGTCGTCCTTGATGGCGCCGGTGAAGGCCAGGCGCTTGCCTACCTCCGGGTCGTCAAACCGGGGCCACAGGATCCCCGGGGTGTCCAGCAGCTCCAGAGTGCTGTCCACCGGCACCCACTGCTTGCTGCGGGTGACGCCGGGCCGGTCCTCGGCCCGGGCGGTCTTGCGATGGGCCACCTTGTTGATAAAGGTGGATTTGCCCACGTTGGGGATGCCCAGCACCATGATCCGCACGGTGCGGCCCACCTGGCCCCGATCGGCCCAGGCCGCCAGCTTGTCCCGCAGCAGCTCCCGGACGGCGGCGGCAAACTGGGCGGTGCCTGCACCGCCCTTGGCATTGGCCTCCAGGACGGCATAGCCCTTTCCCCGGAAATACGCCGCCCAGCGGCGGGTCTCGCCGGGGTCCGCCTGGTCTACCCGGTTCAGCACCACCAGGCGGGGCTTCCCCGCCGTCAGTTCGTCCACATCCGGGTTCCGGCTGGACAGGGGAATGCGCGCGTCCAGAATTTCGCACACCGCATCCATATTCTTGATTTCTGCCGTGATCATCCGCCGGGTCTTGGTCATGTGCCCGGGGAACCAGCTGAGATTGTCTACCTGCATATTTATCACCTCTTACGCATACTTCATAACCATACAATTATATCATATTCCAGGCCCCTTGGCAAAAGAAAAAACGCCTGCACACAGCAGGCGTTCGTTCTTTTTTCGGGGGATACGGCTTACAGCTTCTCCTTGACCTTGGCAGCCTTACCGACGCGGTCGCGCAGGTAGTACAGCTTGGCGCGGCGCACGAAGCCGTGACGGACCACCTCGATGGTGGCGATGGAGGGGGAGTGAACGGGGAACACCTTCTCCACGCCCACGCCGTAGGAGATACGGCGGACGGTGAAGGTCTCCTCAATACCGCCGTGCTTCTTGGCAATGACGGTGCCCTCAAACACCTGGATACGCTCGCGAGAGCCTTCCTTAACCTTCACGTGTACGCGAACAGTGTCGCCCACCTGAACGTTGGCGGTTTCCTTCTGCAGGGCTTCTTTGTTCAGTTCCTTGATGAGATCCATGGATTTTTTCCTCCTGTTAATAGGCGTTCATGCCGCTTTTTATGCGCATTGGCACACTTTCAGCCGGCGCACGACAGAGGACCGCCCTTTGTAAGCCATGATAGGATACCATAGAATCTGTCAAATTGCAAGGATTATTTTAGAGTTCTTCCGAAATTTCTTCCGATTTCGTCTCTCCGGCAAACCAATCCGGGTGGTTGTACAGCTCCGGGAAGGAGTGGAACACGCCACGGTGCTTAAAGCCGGGGAAGGTGTCCAACTGCAAGCCGTTGATCCCCTGAAAAATACTCTTTTCGATGTTGGGATTCGTCTTTTTCAGCTCCCGCAGCAGCATTTTGATCTCCTGCCGCTTGCTGCGGCCCACGCC
>ENA-OYXT01000583-OYXT01000583.1-human-gut-metagenome-genome-assembly--contig:-NODE-583-length-14069-cov-6.840802_pt1 | contig 14069 bp, 10 predicted proteins | sample MGYA00244218_ERZ653423 | MGnify/ENA primary metagenome ERZ653423 (study PRJEB26926, sample SAMN06165035) | human gut metagenome | biome: ENVO:00009003; feature: ENVO:2100002; material: ENVO:00002003... | reverse complement strand
CAAGGCCCTGAACTTCGGCCACACCATCGGCCACGGCATCGAGGCCGTCAAGGGCATCAAGGGCCGCCGCACCGTGGGCCTGTTCCACGGCGAGTGCGTGGCGCTGGGCATGCTGCCCATGATCGAATCCAAGGCGCTGCAGAAGCGGGTGCGGGCGGTCTACCGCCGCATTGGCCTGCCCACCCGCACCACCTATAACAAGGAAAAGGTGCTGGCCGAGATGCTGCACGATAAAAAGGCCCAGGGCGGCCAGATCACGGTGATCAAGGTGCCGGGTCTGGGCTGCTGGCGGGCCGAGACCATCCCCGTGGAGGGCCTGCGCCCCCTGCTGGGTGTGGAGGAGTAAGCCATGAAAAACACCTTTGGCAGCGACCTTTCGCTGACCATTTTTGGCGAGAGCCACGGCAGGGCTGTCGGCGCGGTGCTGGACGGCATGGCGGCGGGCGTGCCTGTGGACGAAGCCTTTCTTGCTGCCTGCATGGACAAGCGCCGTGCCCGGGGCGACGGCCTTTCCACCCCCCGTGTGGAGGGAGATGCGGTGCAGTTTTTGTCCGGCGTGGTCAATGGCCGCACCACTGGCACCGCCATTGCCCTGATGATCGAAAACCAGAACACCCGCAGCGGCGACTATGCCAAAACGGCTGACCTGCTGCGGCCCGGCCACGCGGATTACACTGCCTACGCCAAGTACCACGGCTATCAGGATGCCCGGGGCGGCGGCCACTTTTCGGGCCGCGTCACCGCCGCGCTGGTGGCGGGCGGCGCTCTGGTGCTGGGCGCTCTGAACCGGGCCGGGATCGAGATCGTGACTCACATCGGGCGGTGTGCCGGGATCGGCGATGCCCCCTTTGCGCTGGACGATCCCGCCGCGCTGGCGGCGCAGGCCGAGGCACTGCTGAACAAGTCCGAGGGCTTTGCCCTGCTGGACGGCAGTGTGGAGGAATCCATGAAAGCTGCCATCCGTGCCGCCGGTGCCGAGGGCGACAGTGTGGGCGGCGTGCTGGAGACCGCCATTCTGGGCCTGCCCGCAGGCGTGGGTGAACCCTATTTCGACAGCGTGGAGAGCAAGCTCGCTCACCTGGCCTTCTCCATCCCGGCGGTCAAGGGCATCGAGTTCGGTTCCGGCTTCGGCTTTGCGGACCAGAAGGGCTCGGAGGCCAACGATGCCTTCCGGATGCAGGGGGAGCGCATCGTCACCGCCACCAACCACAATGCGGGCCTGAACGGCGGCATCTCCAACGGGATGCCCGTGGTGTTCCGCACGGCGGTCAAGCCTACCCCCAGCATCTACAAAACGCAGGACACGGTGGATTATATCGCAAAGAAGGACGCGGAGCTGTCCATTCAGGGCCGCCACGACCCCTGCATCGTGCCCCGGGCCGCCATTGTGCAGACCTGCGCCGCCGCGCTGGCCGTGGGCGACCTGCTCACCGCAAAATACGGCATGGCCTGGATGGAGGACCCCACCGGCTACCGCAAGGAGGTGCTGTAAATGGAATACGGACTCATCGGCGGGCGGCTGGGCCACTCCTACTCCAAGGTCATCCACGAGATGCTCTGCGGCTACCGGTACGACCTGTGCCCCCTGCCCACGGAAGAGGAAGTCCGGGCCTTTCTGACCCGGCGGCAGTTCAGGGCCATCAATGTCACCATCCCCTATAAGCTGGTGGTCATGGAGTACTGCTCCTACATCGACCCCCACGCCAAGGCCATCAACGCCGTGAACACCATCGTCAACAGGAACGGCCTGCTCTACGGCTACAACACCGATTATCCCGGCTTCTCCTACCTGTGCGATGCACACGGGGTGGAGTTCAAGGACAGGACCGTGCTCATTCTGGGCACCGGCGGCACCCACAACACCACCTGGGCCGTGGCCCATGACCGGGGCGCGAAACAGATCTATACCGTCAGCCGCCATCCCGACCCCGAAAAGGGAGAGCTGACTTATGCTCAGGCCCTGACCACCGGGGCGCAGATCATCATCAACACCACGCCGGTGGGCATGTACCCCAATGTGGGCGTGAGCGCCCTGGATATCACCTCCATGCCCGGGCTGGAAGCCGTGATCGATGTCATCTATAATCCCGATAAGACCGAGCTCATCCTCCGGGCCGAGGAGCTGGGGGTGCCCGTTGCCGTCGGCGGCCTGGAAATGCTGGTGGCGCAGGCAGTGTACGCGGCAGAATTTTTCCTCGACCGCAAGTTTGAGGATGCCGGTGCCGAGATCGCCCGTGTGACCAGCGAGCTGCGGCGGGAACAGCTGAACATTGCCCTCATCGGGATGCCCTCCTCGGGCAAATCCACCCTGGGCCGCGCTCTGGCGGAACGGCTGGGCAAGCGGTTCGTGGATCTGGACGAGGAGATCGTCAAGGCCGACGGCCGGAGCATCCCGGACATCTTTGCCGCTGAGGGGGAGGCAGGCTTCCGGAAGCTGGAGGCCGCGCAGACCGCCCGCTTTGCCAGGGAGAACCGGCAGGTCATCTCCTGCGGCGGCGGCGTGGTCAAAGACCCGGCAAACCTCCGGGCACTCCACTCCAACGGCATCGTGCTCTTTATCGACCGGCCGCTGGAAGATCTGCTGGTGGGCGGCGGAAGGCCCCTTTCCACCAGTCCTGAGGCCCTGAAAACCATGGAAGCCCAGCGCCGCCCGCTCTATCTGGCGGCAGCGGATGCTGTGATCCCCAACAAGACCACCCCTGCGGATGCCGTGACGGCGGCAATGGAGGCGTTGGATGAAATTTTTAGTCATTAACGGTCCCAACCTCAACCTGACCCAGTTCACGGAGCCGGGCATGGAGGGGCAGATCGATTTCAATACACTGCTGGATTATATTGAGGCGGGCTGTACCCAGATGGATGTTCAGGTGGACTTTTTTCAGTCCAACCACGAGGGCGACCTCATCGATGAGATCCAGTCGGCGGCAGGCCGGGCCGATGGCATCATCCTCAACCCGGGCGGCTACGCCTATTACAGCGTGGCCATTCTGGAAGCGCTGCAGGTGTGCGGCGTGCCCGCCGTGGAAGTGATGCTGGCCGACCCCAGCGGCAAGGAGCCCTTCCGCAGCGTGGATGTGGTCTCCTTTGGCTGTCAGGGCCGCTTTGCAGGCGAGGGGGTCAGCGGATATCTCCATGCCTGCGCCTACCTTGTGCAGCTGCTCCGGCTGGATGGCGGCGCGCAGACGCACCTGGTGCAGTAACAACCCTCTCAGTCTCGCATTCGCTCGCCAGCTCCCCCGAAGGGGGAGCCCTTGGCAAGTAGGGCAGGCTGTGCAGCAAAACTGAAAGCATAGAGACAAAACAGAAGGGAAAAGAAACAAGATGATCATTTCGACCAAAAAAGGCACCCCCAAGGAAGAGCTGGAAAAGATCGTAGACAAATTCGAGAAGCAGGGCCTGGATGTGACCCTGATCACCGGCAAGGATTACAATGTGTTCGGTCTGGTGGGCGATACCACCAAGATCGATGAGCGCGACGTGCTGGCCAACCCCTGGATCGACAACGTCACCCGCGTGTCCGCCCCCTATAAGCGGGCCAACCGCCTGTTCCACCCCGCCGATTCCATCATCGACTGCGGCGGCGTGAAGATCGGCAGGGGCGAGAAGATCGCCGTGATGGCAGGCCCCTGCAGCATCGAGGGCGAGGAGCAGGCACTGCGCATTGCCAACGGCGTAAAGGCGGGCGGTGCAAGCCTGTTCCGCGGCGGCGCTTATAAGCCCCGCACCTCTCCCTACTCCTTCCAGGGTCTGGAGACCGAGGGCATCCTCGATATGGTCAAGGCCCGGGAGGCCACCGGAATGCCCATCGTGTCCGAGCTGATGAGCGAGGACCGCATCCCGGAGTTTGAGGAATATGTGGACGTGGTACAGATCGGTGCCCGCAACATGCAGAATTTCCAGCTGCTCAAGGCCGTGGGCAAGATGCACAAGCCTGTTCTGCTCAAGCGCGGCCTGTGCAACACCATCGAGGAGTGGATCATGTCCGCAGAGTATATCATGGCCGGCGGCAACGAGCAGGTCATTCTCTGCGAGCGGGGCATCCGCACCTTTGAGAAGTACACCCGCAACACCCTCGACCTCTCCGCTGTGCCCATCATCCACGAAAAGACCCATCTGCCCATTATCGTGGACCCCAGCCACGCCACCGGCAAGGCCAATCTGGTTGAGCCGATGATGATCGCCGCTGTGGCCGCCGGTGCCGACGGTCTGGAGGTGGAAGTCCACTATGATCCCCGCCACGCATGGAGCGATGGCGCACAGTGCCTGACCCCGGATGCCTTTGCACAGGCCATGGCAAAGTGCCGTCAGGTCGCATGGGCCATTGGCCGGGATATGTAAGATGGATGTGGTGGTAAAACGCGCCCGCGCAGTGGCGGGCAGGATCGCCGCGCCGCCCAGCAAAAGCATGGCTCACCGGGCGGTGCTCTGCGCGGCGCTGGCAAAGGGGACCTCCCATCTCCATCATCTTGCTTTCAGCAAGGATATCTCCGCCACGCTGGGCGCGGCGGCCCGGCTGTGCGCCCGTGTCACCACCGGTGAAAACGACGCGGTGGTGGAGGGGCTGGGCCGCTTTCTGCCGGTTGATGCCCCCGTGGACTGCTGTGAGAGCGGCAGCACCCTGCGCTTCCTCATCCCGCTGGCCAGCCTGACCGGGCAGGAAGTGACTTTTACAGGCCGTGGACGGCTGATGGAGCGGCCCCAGTCGGTCTACAAAACGCTGTATCAGCAGCAGGGCCTGCGTTTTGAGCAGGGTGCGGACCGCCTGACTGTGGAAGGTGCCCTGACCCCGGGCGAATACGAGCTGGCGGGCAACGTGTCCAGCCAGTTCATCAGCGGGCTGCTGTTTGCCCTGCCCCTGCTGGGCGGCACCAGCACCCTGCACCTCATCCCGCCTGTGGAGAGCCGGAGCTACATCGATATGACCCGCGCGGTGCAGCACGCCTTTGGCGTGGAGAGCCGCTGGCTGGATGAAAATACGCTGGAAATTCCCGGCGGGCAGCACTATCTTCCCGGTGATTACACCGTGGAGGGCGATTACAGCCAGGCGGCTTTTCCTGCCGTGCTGGGCGCTGTGACCGGCGGTGTGGCCATTACCGGCCTGTCTGAGGAGACCTTGCAGGGCGATGCCGCCATTCTGGAGATCCTCCGGCGGTGCGGCGCAAGATTCACCCGCACCGGTCAGGGCGTGGTGTTTGAAAAGGCCCCGCTCCACGGAACGGACATCGACCTTGCCGACTGCCCCGACCTGGGCCCTGTGCTGATGGTGCTGGGCCTGCTGTGTGAGGGCACCACGGTCATCCGCAACGCCGAACGTCTCCGCATCAAGGAGAGTGACCGCATCGAGGCCATGGAGACCGAGCTGCGGGCCTGCGGCGGGCAGCTGGAGAGCGAGGGCGGCACCATTACCATCCATGGCTGTGCCGGCGCGCTCCATGCCCCGGAGCAGCCGCTTTCCGGCCACAACGACCACCGCGTGGTGATGAGCCTTGCGGTGCTGGCGCTGGCCGCCGGGCTGGCCCTGCCCATCAGCGGGGCCGAGGCCGTTGCCAAAAGCTGGCCGGATTTTCTGGAAGCCATCAGGCCTTTGGGCGCGGAGGTGGAACATGTTGGATAAATCAAAGCGTTATCTCATTGTGGGCCTGGGCCTGCTGGGTGGCAAGTACGCCTTGGAGCTGAGCAGGGCCGGGTTCCATGTGGACGGCATCAACCGCAGCGAGGGCCATCTGCAGTATGCCCTCGACCACGGCTATATCGCCAGTGGCAAGACCCACGATTTTGAGGATCTGGTGCGTCAGGCCGACCATATCATCTTTGGCTTGTACCCCACGGCCCTGATCGAGTGGTTCCGGACCTACGGCCACCTGCTGAAGGAGGGCTGCATCTTTACCGATGTGTCGGGCGTAAAGACCGGTCTGGTGGAGCCCATTCAGGCCATGTGCAGGCCGGGCGTGGAGTTCATTGCCAGCCACCCCATGGCGGGCCGTGAGACCTCCAGTGTGGAGCACGCCGCCGAGGTGAATTTTGCCCCGGCCAACTTCATTGTGACCCCCACGGAAAAGAACACCCCGGAGGCCATTCAGTGGGCCAGGGAGCTGGCCGAGGTGCTGGGCTTCAAGCATATCTGCACCCTGACCGTGCAGGAACATGACAGGATGATCGGCTATGTCAGCCAGCTCTGCCATGCCATCGCCGTCAGCCTGATGTGTGCCAACGACAATACCTCGCTGTGCGAGTACACCGGAGATTCCTTCCGGGACTTGACCCGCATTGCACGCATCAACGATAAGATGTGGGCGGAGCTGTTCCTCTGGAACAAGGAAAACCTCATCTCCGAGATCGACCAGTTCAGCGGGGCACTGAACGAGATGCGCAACGCCCTTGTGGCCGATGACCGGGAAAAGCTGGAGGAGATGTTCCGCCTGTCCACCCAGCGCCGCGCGGCGTTTGATAAGAAAGCGCCGTAACCTTTTCAGCACACAGCACTGCTGTTTTTTTCCAGCTCCCCTGCTGGGGAGCTGGAATCGAGACTGAGAGGTTTGGCACAACACGAAAAAATGAGGTGTACCGAATGCCCAAACAGGAAGGCCAGAAATCCAAGCTGCTGGCGCTATTGCGCATTTTTGAGCAGCAGACCGATGAAAACCACCTGCTGAACGTGCCGCAGCTGGTGGAGCTGCTGGAGACGCAGGGCATCCGCTGCGAGCGCAAGAGCGTGTACAGCGATATTGAAGCACTGGGTGCGCTGGGCTATGACATCAAGCTGCGCCGGGGCCGGGGCGGCGGGTATTTCCTTGCCAGCCGCACCTTTGATCTGGCGGAGCTCAAGCTGCTGGTGGATGCCGTGCAGGCAAGCCGGGTGGTATCCGGCACCACGAGCAGGCGGCTGATCCACAAGCTGGAAAAGCTCTGCTCCAACTACGAGGGCAGCCAGCTGCAGCGTCAGGTCTATGTGGAGGGCCGCCCCAAGACCGACAGCAAGAGCCTGCTGTACAGCATCGATGCCCTGCACGAGGCCATCAACAACGGTAAAATGGTGGAGTTCCTCTACAGAAAAGCCGACAGCCGCGAGAAAGAGAAAAGGACCGTCAGCCCGTGGCAGCTGGCCTGGGAGAACGGGTGTTACTACCTCATTGCCTTTGCCGACGAAAAGGGCATCCGCCATTATCGGGTGGACAAGATGAGCGGGGTCCGGGTGCTGGATGCGCCCCGGCGCGGTCAGGAGCAGTTTGCGGATCTTGATCTGCCTGCCTATCTGCGCAAGCACTTTGGAATGTACGGCGGGCCGGAGCATCGCGTTACCCTGCGGTGCACCGCGGATCTGGAAGGTGCCATGCGGGAGCGCTTTGGCGCAACGCCCATGTTTTTACCCGAGGAGAATGGCTGCTTCCATTTTGATGTCCCCATCTGCGTCAGTGACCAGTTCTATGGCTGGGTCTGCGGCTTTGGCGGCAAGATAGAAGTGGTCGCCCCGCCCGAAGTGCGGCAGGGGCTGTTCGACCTGAGCAGCAGAATCGCACAGGCGAATCAGTAAAAATAATATGCACAAAAAGGTGCTGCCCCGCAGGTCGATCTGACGGGGCAGCACCTTTTATTGTGTATAACTTGCTTTTAATTATTCCAGTACATCCTGATATCCTTCAAGCTCTTTCTGAAGGCGTACCAGTCCACTGCTGATACCGTCATGTCGGCGGAAAACATCCTCATATTGCTGAGCAGTTTCCTGATCCAGCAAATCTTCAAATTTAAGATAATGCCCAGTAACAGTCTGCCAGAAGTCATATTTGATTAAATCTGGTTGCGAGTCAAACTGAACATCAAGAGCTGTATCCCTCCGGGCAACGATTCTGCCTGGGCCATACTTGAGATTTATCACAGCAGTACCGGGCACAAAGACTGCATCATAGTGCTGTACTGCCTGATCCAGCAGCGCGTACTCTTCTTCCGCTTTCTGATATTCTTCTTGCAGTGCCAGTGCCTTGTTCAAACGTTCCTGATATAGTTTTTTATCTTTGAACGTGAATTTTCTAAAGGACAAATCTCTGTCCAGATCATAGGTCTTATTGCAGTAAATAATATCGTAAGCGAGGATATGATAGCTTTTATCTACTGTTATACTTTTCTCTGACGGTGGTATTTTTCCATAATGCTTTTCATCTTCAAACCGTTCTCTTAATGTGTACCGGCTTTCATCCGTCTCCAGCAGAGCAGGGCATTTCTGAATTTCGGTAACCAGTTCATTACACATCCGGTAATATTCCCGTAGCTTGATCTGGTCGCCACTGCCCCAGTCACCATAATATTCTACATCATCAGCAAAGCGTTTGGCTTCCGTTGCTTTGTACATATAGTATTTATCCGGTTCATAGAGAAACAGATATCCGGCAACGGAACGAGCCGTCTGTTTATAGCTGTAATAGTTCGGAAAATATTTCAGCCGCAGTTTTTCACTGTCCTCAAGAAATGCTGCGATTTTTTCTTCTCGCTTTTCCAAATCACCGCAGTCATCCTGAAACAAATTCTGGAAGAGTTGCTTGACCGCATCAGCAGATTCACAACTGTTTTTCTCGGCGATTTTCACCAGCCCTCTGAACGGTTGCATCCGGCCATCAATGATCACACCAACAACATCTTTACTCACAATTGTTTTCAGGTCGTTTGTAAATTCTTTTCCGCTTTTCTTGAGAGCATCTGCCATCACTGCATGAAACTGAGCTGCTGCCCACCATTTGAATGTTTCATTGTGCTCCGGGTTATTCAGCTCTTCAAAACGGTCAATATAGTTTGCGAAAATCTGGTGCAGGTTTTTGGTATTCATCAGAAACTCCTTTCTCCGTTTTATTCCTCCGGCTCCTTCAATTCCAGATCACTGGGCAGGATCAGATCCAGCGCGGCGGCGGGCTCGGCGACAAGGCGGCGGCTCTGGTGGAAGATGGCCTTTTCCAGTGTGTTGCGGGCAAGGCGGCCATTGCCGGCGGTGCGGGCATCGGCTTCCTGCCAGCGGGCATAATAGCCCAGCAGGGGTTCGGTGCAGGCTTCGGCCAGGGTGTAGCCCTTGTTTTTGGCAAGGACCTGGGTGATCTGCAGCAGCTCCACGGCGGTGTAGTCCGGGAACTCGATCCGGTTGGGAAAACGGCTGGCAAGGCCGCTGTTGGCGGTGAGGAAGGTCTCCATCTCCCTGGTGTAACCCGCCAGAATGACCACCAGCTCGTCCCGGTGATCCTCCATCCCCTTCACCAGCGTGTCGATGGCTTCCAGCCCGAAGCTGTCCTGCTCGCCGCGGTAGAGGCTGTATGCCTCGTCAATGAAGAGCACACCACCCAGCGCGCTCTCGATGACGCTGTTGGTCAGGGGGGCGGTGTGGCCGGTGTAGCGGCCCACCAGGTCGGCACGGGTCACCTCCACCAGCTGGCCGCCCTTGAGGGCACCGATGGCTTTCAGATACCGTGCCACCAGCCGGGCAATGGTGGTCTTGCCGGTGCCGGGGTTGCCCGTGAAGATCATGTGCATCGAAAGGCTGGCCGTTTTCAGCCCGGCGGCGGCCCGGCGCTGCTGCACCTGCAGGTTGTCGGCCAGACCGAACACATATTCCTTGACCGGGGCAAGGCCCACCAGCTCGTTGATCTCGGCGCGGATGGCATCCAGCGCGCCGGTGTAGGCGGCAGGCAGCAGGTCGAACAGGGGCTGGTCTGCGCCGTCGTTCAGGCGGAACAGCACCCCTTCCGGCCCGGCGGTCAGGGTCACGGTGCCGGTAAGGGTTTCATCGGTCCGCAGACAGTATTCACTCAGGGCACGGAAGATGCGGTCACAGCATTCGGCCAGCCCGGCGGCACCCTTCTGCGCGGTGCACTGGGCTGCGACATAGTCCCGCACGTCGGCCCCGGCGGAAAGGGTCAGCCCCAGCCGGGTGCGGATCTTCTGGGCCAGCGCGTTGAGCTGCTGTGCGGCAAGGGCGGCCAGATCCTCCCGGGTGTAGGAGGCCGTCTCGCAGACATCCCCCAGTGCCGACACCAGCGCCGCACCGAATTTGTCAGCCAGTGCCTCCCGGCCCTTGTGGGAGTAGAAGATGAGGTATTTGCCGCAGGGGTCGATGCGGCTGACGGCTCCCGGGGCCAGCGCCGTGCCTGCATCCACAAGGATGCCCTCCTTGTTCACGAGATACCGGCTGGACAGGGGGGCACTGCCCTTGACGGCCAGATCAGACAGGGTCTTCAGAAAGCCGGGATAACAGCTCTCATAGTGCTCAAAGGCAAGGATCTCCCCGGGCGCGTGCAGGGCAGCGTAGAGGTCCTGCAGGAAGAGCTTCTCGGCTCCGGAATTGGGGTAAAGGGCCAGATCCAGCGTGGCGATCCTGTCGCTCTGCAAAAGGCCCCGGGCCGCCATGCAGCGGGCAGTTTCTTCCAGTGCAAAATGCCTGCCTGTGCCTGCCCCGCCTGTGAGCAGGATGACGTTGCGGGCGGCGGGGGCTTCGGTGCCCAGCACAAAGGGGCGGCGCATGGCCCGCACCACGCTGTCCACAAAAGCATCCTGCCCCAGCACCGTCTGCTTGACCTCGGCGGCAAGGCCTTCAAAGCTGCCCAGGTGCTCCGGCTTCACGTCGGTGGTGCCCCTGGCCAGCAGGCCTTCGTCCTCCATGTCCCGCAGCATCTGGCGGCTGCTTTCCAGCGCGGCGGCGGTGGCATCGCTCTGGGTCCTGAGCTGGGCGTTTTGCTGCTTCAACAGCTCGTCCAGCCGTTTCTGCTGTTCCAGAAGCGCCGCGTTCAGGTCAGGCAGGGCGGCGCTGCCGCCTGTTTTGGGTGCAGAAGTGCCGGGGGCGGCCTTGAATCTGCCCCCCGGGCCGAACACGCCGTTCATCAGACTTTCCCAATCATCGGTGTATGCCATAAAACTTCCCTCCGTGCAGTGTTTTTTCTTTCAGTATAGTGGAGTCTGGTACGTTTTGCAAGGAAAGGGTTGAAATAAAGGACAAAGTTCGTTACACTATTGTCAAATGAAAGGATGAATTGCCATGGAGCCAAGAACACCTGCTGAATGGAAGACGCTGTTTGAGAGCGAAGCCTTTGCCCGCCAGACGGAATACTACGGCCCGCTGGGGGTGGAGTATACCCCCGCCGGGACGCACCTGCGCCTGTGGGCTCCCACGGCAAAACAGGCAGCAGTGAACCTGTACCGTCGGGGCACCGGCGGAGCCTGTGTGGGCACCCTGCCCCTGCAGCAGCAGGACAAGGGCGTGTGGAGCATCTATCTGCCCGGCGACCAGCACGGAAAATACTACGATTTCACCCTTGCCACCCCGTTTGGCACCTGCAATGCAGCGGACCCCTACGCCCGCGCGGCAGGGGTGAACGGGGTGCGCAGCATGATCTTTGACCCGGCCCGGGTAGACCCGCAGGGCTGGGAGCGGGATGTGCGGCCGGTGATCCCACCGGCCCGGCGCAGTGTGTGGGAGGTCAGCGTCCGGGATTTCTCGCAGGACCCGGCCAGCGGTGTGCACACAGCCTGGCGGGGCAAATTTCTGGCCTTTACCCAGCAGGGCACAACCCTGAGCAGCGACGGCATCCACCCTACCTGCATGAATTATCTCAAGCGGCTGGGGGTGAGCTATGTCCAGCTCATGCCAATCTTCGATTTTGGCAGCGTGGATGAGAGCCGCCCCCTGACCCGGCAGTATAACTGGGGCTACGACCCCACCAACTTCAATGTGCCCGAGGGCAGCTACTCCACCGACCCCACCCGGGGGGAGGTGCGGGTGCGGGAGTGCAAGCAGATGATCGCGGCCCTCCATGCGGCGGGCATCGGCGTTGTAATGGATGTGGTGTATAACCACATGTATCGTTCCGATAATGTGCTGAACCGGGTGGTGCCCCTCTACTACTTCCGCCAGAACGACGACGGTTCCCTCTCCAACGGCAGCGGCTGCGGCAACGAGTTTGCCTCTGAGCGGCCCATGGCCCGGCGCTATCTCATTGATTCGGTGCTCTACTGGGCACGGGAATATCACATCGACGGCTTCCGGTTTGACCTGATGGGCCTGTATGACGTGGAGACCATGAACCTCCTCCGGGCTGAACTGGACAAGCTGCCCGGCGGGCGGGATATCCTGATGTACGGTGAGCCGTGGCAGGGCGGCTGCAGCGCCCTGCACCGGTACGAGGCCAACAAGAACAACCTGAACATGCTGAACGAGCGCATCGGCATCTTTTGCGACAACACCCGGGATGCCATCAAGGGCGGCTGCTTCGATGCCCGGGAGCCGGGCTATGTGGAGGGCAAGCCCGGGAGTTTCTGGGATATCGGTGCTTCGGTGGCGGCGTGGTGCCGCAGTGAAAAGCTGCCGCCTCACGCCCCGGGACAGATCATCAGCTACGTTTCGGCCCACGACAACTTCACCCTGTGGGATAAGCTCCTGATGGTGCGCTACGCCCGCCCGGAGTTTGCCGCTGTGGACAAGACCGCGCTGGCCCAGAACCGGCTGGCGGCGGGCATCTACCTGACCAGCATGGGCCTGCCTTTCTGGCAGGCGGGCGAGGAGTTTGCCCGCACCAAGAAGGGGCAGGGCAACAGCTACCGCTCCAGTCCGGCCCTCAACCGGCTGGACTGGCACCGGGCCGAGCAGTTTCACAGCCTTGTGGATTACTACCGCGGGCTCATTGGTCTGCGGACGGCGTTCCCCCGGCTGGGCGCGCTGGACAAGGCCAACCCTGCCGCCATCGAGTTCTTCCCGCTGGAACAGCCTCTTGTGGGCTGGCGGCTCCCCGCCCAGTGGGGCGACGGCGCGGCATGGAGCGCCCTGTGCGTCTACTATAACCCCACCGAGACGGCGCAGGTCGTCACCCTGCCCGGCGGCAGCTGGAAGCTGCTGAGCGACGGCATCTCCTCCAGCCTGTGGCGGGGCAGCAGCCGCATCTGCACCGGCCAGACCGTTCTCCTGCCCCTGAGCGCCACCGTGTTCGGGCAGGTATAAAAATACGGTCTGCCGTTGCTTGACAAACCGTTAAAAATTGACTATACTACAAATAGAAAAGGCGCTGGCCCGCAAACGACTAGCTCCTTACCTGGTGATCAAGAAAAATGACCGTTCAAGTTGGGGAACTGTGAGGCGGTCATTTTTTCTTGCGTTTTTTATCGCTTGTGGCGATTTTCCATGTAATCTGAAACGTTACGAAGATGGTTCCGCCGATCAGCGTCAACAACACTGCAACATCCGAAAAACTCATGGTTCTCACCCCCTTTCTGCCCGTAAGCATCCGGGGAGTGGCAACTTCTCAAGAAAAATGCCTTACCCGGCGTTTGGGCCGGTAAGGAGCAGCCGCCTGCGTTGTGGACACAGCGCCTTTGCTGTCATCTCTGGCAGCGAGTTTAGTATACCATAACTTTCGACAACCTGTAATTGAAAATCCCCTGACCAGTTCACGCCGGTCAGGGGATTTTTGATTTATTGATCAGGAAAAAGATTGGGGAGAATCAGGAGTTTTTCTGTGCCTGCTGGGTCTGGGCGTTCTTTTCGCCCAGGGTCAGGCTGACGGTCTGCATCTGGCCTTCCCGGGCCACGGTGATGGAAAGGGTATCACCGGCGGCATGCTGCTGGATCAGGGTGCCAAGGTCGTCCTTCTGGGCGATCTCGGTGCCGTCGATGCTTACGATGCGGTCACCGGTCTTCAGACCGGCCTTGTCGGCGGGGCCGCCCTGCACAACATCAACAACGTAAACGCCGTAGGCATTGACGTTGAGCTGTGCGGCGGTCTGGGCATCGGTCACAGCCAGATAGGTGATGCCCATGTAGGGGCGGCCGGAGACATAGCCATTCTCCAGCAGATCCTGTGCCACCTTGATGGCATCGTTGATGGGGATGGCGAAGCCCAGACCCTCCGCATCGCTGGAGGAGGACTTTGCGTTGACCAGACCGATGAGCTCACCGTTCATGTTGAACAGGCCGCCGCCGGAGTTGCCGGGGCTGACAGAGGCATCCATCTGGATTAGGGACATGGTGTTGGTGGAGCTGGTGCCCTGGATGGTCACGCTGCGGTTCAGGGCGCTGACGATGCCGCTGGTCACGGTGCCGCCCAGCTCAC
>ENA-OYXT01000579-OYXT01000579.1-human-gut-metagenome-genome-assembly--contig:-NODE-579-length-14112-cov-3.708473_pt1 | contig 14112 bp, 7 predicted proteins | sample MGYA00244218_ERZ653423 | MGnify/ENA primary metagenome ERZ653423 (study PRJEB26926, sample SAMN06165035) | human gut metagenome | biome: ENVO:00009003; feature: ENVO:2100002; material: ENVO:00002003... | reverse complement strand
GTGGGCTCGGAGATGTGTATAAGAGACAGGTGCCAAATTGTTGGTGTTCTCCGGTGAGTCTGAGGCTGCTGCAACGTTGCACCGGGTGTATGACTTGGATGTCAGTGCCTTCACGAAAAACGACGAGACCCAGATTACTTCTTCTGCCAACATCGTGCAGGAAATTCAGGTGCCTCCTACGGTAGGACAGCCAGCCCTCACTTTTTATGCCATGGTCGTGCTGAACGACAACGGGCTGTTGCCTAGTGAGGGCGATGCGTCCGGCACGGAATTCCACCAGAAGACTTTCAAGGAGGTCAGTGAACTGGCTGAGGCGGTACAGGAGAGCGGTCTGCGGACTTACATCGGCAAGCCCAGCTTCTTCATGAGTAATGCGCCCATGTACAGTGTGGCCGGGGGTACTACGGTGATAGGCGATAACGGCAAGGTGACCACTTTGGCCGAAATTGACCCTGATAAGATTTTCCAGACCGAACTGGAAGCGCGCCAGAACCCTGCTGTCACGGTGTATGTGGAGCGTGCCCTTGCCAAAGTGACGGTAACGGCTACTGGTGGAGAGGCAGCGGAAGGGGCTAATGAGAACCTTGCTTCTTATACGGTCGAGGGGTGGACGCTTGACAATACGAACAAGCAGACTTATCTGGTACGCAATGTGGCACCTGAAAACTTGACTCCGGCACAACCGGCATGGTGGAAGTACAATAATAATACGCAAGTAAATGTCTATCGTTTCGTGGATGGTGCGGCTGTAGAGACGGGTGCCTCATTTTATCGTACCCATTTCGGCATCGACCCCAACTATAATGTGGAAAATCATTACGGTGATAATGATGCTGTCTTGAACAGCGTGGGTAAAATCCCTGCCAGCTTGACCAGTGTCGGAGATAATCTCTATTGCTTGGAAAATACTTTCGACGTGGAACGCATGAAGGAACAGAACACTACCCGTGTGATTGTGGCTGCCAAATTGACGATGAAGAATGGAGCAGCAGAGGCAAGCGGCGACTTCTATTTGCTGAACAAGAACACTGCCACGATTTATCAGAAGGCAGGCGTGGAGAACGAAGTGAAACGTTTGTGGATGAATTATTTCCAAACTATCATTTCGGATTATGTCAAGGAGGGAACGTTTACGGAGGATAATGTGACCGTGACCCTGAGCAATGCAACGGGAGCCGCACAGGCCAACGGAGGCTATACGACGGTAACGGGCATTGTAATGAATGATAATGACGTGGAAGACCTTGAATACCAAGAGGGCAAAAAACTTGCTGACATAAACGCCGCAGCCGCAGCATATCTGTCTACGTTGAACGAGATGCTGACCATCTCCTATTACAAGGGCGGTGTGGCTTACTATCCGGTGCTGATCAAGCATTTCGGAGACACTGAAACGCCTTGGACTATGCCTGGTAGCGGAGTTTTGGAGTCTTATCCCGACCCGAATGCCGCCAACAATTGGTTGGGACGCTACGGCGTGCTCCGCAACACGTGGTACACCGTTAACGTGACGGGCCTGAAAAACATCGGTTTCTGCGAAGTGCCTGACGCAGGTACGCGCTATGACGACCCGTTGAACCAATACATCGCAGTGGAAATCCATATTTTGCCTTGGGCGACACGCTCTCAGGATGTGGAACTATAAAAGCGTCTTGCAGAAGACGAATGAGTAAAGTGAATTCGGGGGAGGCCGCACGGTCTCCGGGCTTTCCGGCCTCCCCTTTTTGGGAATGGGAAAGGAAGTGCGCCCTTGGGGCGCGGACCCTCCGCAGGGAGGGAGACGGGACGTTCCGCCGGTCTCGGAACCAGTCGGGCGGGAGCATAGAAACGGCAAGGATTTGCCCAACGGAAGAGGAACCCATGAGGTGGAGCCGCGTGTGTGGCAAAGCCCACTATATATAAAAAAGGAAAGAGAACGAAGGAAAGAATGTTGAACGAAAAACAAGGATATATGAGGGATATGATTAAAAAATGGTTTGCAGTGTGGTGCGGGTTGATATCCGGTGCCTTGACGGTGTCCTGCGACATGATGCACGACGAGACGGAGGACTGTCCTACGGGGCTGTATTTGTCGTTTAAATATGACTATAACCTGCAGCGTGCCGACATGTTCAACGACCACGTGGGGGCGGTGAGCGTGTATGTGTTTGACGAAACGGGGCATTATGTGACCTGCCGTGAGGTGAAGAACGAGGGGGACTACCGTCCCTTGGCCGACCCGCTTTATGCCATGCACATGGACCTGGCGCCGGGCCGTTACCAATTTCTGGTATTGGCAGGGCAATGTTGTTATGATGACATGCTTGCTTCAGACCGTGCCCGCTTTCTGAGGGCTTTGCCCGAGTCCGGTGATTCCCTGTGCGAGGTGGGCGTGCATTTGGAGTGCGAATCCCGTACTTTTTCCGGCGGAACGTTGAATTGGGTGGACAACGGCGGTCTGCCGCTTGACACGGTATGGCACGGTATGGAATGTACCCCGGTGGAAGTGTTCGGACAGCGTCCCACTTACCATAAAATCTCTTTGATGCGCAACACAAAGAAGATTAACGTGTCACTCCGTGAATTGGATGACCCTACGGATATGGACGTGGAGAATTACGATATGAAAATTGTGGACCGCAACATGCAGCTTCGTTGGGATAACTCGGTGGACGAGAGTATGGGGCCTGTGGTTTACCAACCTCATGACACGTGGAATACGGACGACCGTACGCCGGTGCGTGCCGCTTCGGACGATACGGATGCCGTTATGGGCAAGATAGCCCATGCGGACTTCATGACTTCCCGCATCGTGTACCATGAGGATCCGGCGGACGATGGTGTGTTGTCCATAACAGACAAGCGCAACGGCAACGAAATCGTACGGGTGAACTTGCCCGACATGTTGTCCCGCCTGCGCAGCTCGGAGGAAATCTACCGTTACTCGCCTCAGGAATTTCTGGACCGGGGGTACGATTACCAGATGGACTTCTTCCTGAAGGGGGGCGAGCTGGCTTACGTGAACATCGGCATCAGTGTGTTGAATTGGAGCGTGAGGGTGCAATTCGAGGAACTTTGATCTTTCTTATATATAATAAAGATTGGTGTCGGGCCGTAATACGGCCGAACAGAGCTACAAGGTGCAAGAATACCTTGATCGTGAATATAACTACAAGTTCTGCTTCTTCCTTGTGGGAGACCGTTGGGCTTATGTGGATGTGACTGTGGGCGTGCAGAGTCGGCGGGTCCGTAACCAGTCAGTAGAAATTTGATACAACCGATAAAAGGCAATGAGAAAAACAATGGTTCATAATTTCCTGTATGGCAGTTTGTCTTGGGGCATTCTTTGGATGGCCCTGCTGTTGGGCAGTTGCAAGGACTCCGTAGGAGAGCCCGGATTTGACGATGCGTATGCTCGTGTGCCGCAGTCCGTTGTAATGCAACTGAATGTCGCACTCTCCGCACCGACAAGGGATGTGCCCGATTGTGAAAAGGTGAAGGAACTGCGCGTCATTCTGTTGGATGAAAAAACGAAGAACGTAGAGTTCAACGAGTTGATGGACGTCGAAAATTACAGTGTCCCCGAAGATAGCCGTTTCCTGTATGAATATAAAAAGGAAGGCATCATGACAACGGTGGGTAAAAAGATATTGTATGCCCTGGCCAACTCGGAAGAACTGATTCAAGATATAGTCACGCTGCCGGGAGCGGAAATGATAACCAAGCTGGACAGCTTGAAGCTGACCGACGGCACCGGAAACTTCCCGTTCTCCAAACATGGCAAGATACCTATCGCTTCGCGCAAGGAGCACATCACGCTTTCGGTGGATAACGGAATGGAGGATTTTGTCACTCGGGCCACGCATGTCTACCTCACGAAAGTGACTGTGGAACTGGCCTATGTGCCCGTGAAATTCTCCTTGAGCTATGAGAACGGGGATAATGCTGTTCCCATGGAGGTGTTGGAATGGAAGATAGACCAGTTGGCCAAGGCATCGTATCTGGTGCCTCGCATGAACGACAGCGAGTGGGACAAATTGGTGAACCTGGCCGGGACGACAGACGCACAGGAATGGGTGAGAAATTATGAAGTGCCGGCGGAATCCGAATTTCACAGTTATAGCTATGTGTATGAAAAGCCTATAGCTATTAAGTATGATGATGGGCAGCCAAAAGCCGACGAAAATACTTATTATCTGCATGAAACCAAGTTCCTGGGCAATGTAAAGGAAGGGAAGGCACAGGAGAATAATGTGCAGGAGTATTATCTGACGTTGAAGATCCGCAAAACAGAGGAGGGTGCGGATCAAAATCCCGTATCGGTGTCGGCCAAGCTGCCCAATCTGGAATCGTTGGTACGCGGCACGCATGTGGTAATCAAGGCGAGAGTCAGACAATGGCCTGAACCGGGAGACAACTCTCTGGACGTAAGGGTGACCACCTGGATAGACGACAAACCGGTAGACGGAGGATGGGAAGAAGTGACGCCGGGTGGCATATAACAATAAAGATGGTAAGGATTATGGATAAACTGAAATATATCATACCGATAGGGTTCCTGCTGTTCGGGGCTTGCACCTCTCCCGAAGAGATGGCGGTGTCGGAGAGCGAGGATGCGGGTGTGCATTTCCGGGCCATAGTGGGCCAAGGGGAGAATGCGCTTTATGAGTCCGAATATTTTCATGAGGGCGATGAAATCCGCGTCTACTGTCCGGTGAATTATTCTCAGCCGAACTTTAAGGACGAGTATGGAAACTATTATACCTATAGATATACGCATACGAACGATACTGTAGGCCCCGACGAATATCCTTATAAGTTTTCTGCAGCGGAGGGGGAGGGCTTCAACTGGCTTACGCTTGTCCCGACTTCCATTTATTTCCCTTTCGAGGCTGTACACTTTCCCGGCAAGCATTATCTGGACGAAGTGCCTGATGACCAGAGTGCAGAGGGGGCGTTGGATGAGGCCGATATGCTGATAGCCTATCGGCGTCAGCTCTTGAGCGAGCGCGGCAAAAGGGTACCCCTCACCTTCCATCATGCGTTTGCCATGGTGCAGGTGAAGGTGAAACTTCCTGTGGGAGACAATCCGGCAGAGGGACCTTTCCCACCGGAAGCGGTGCAGAGTGCCTATTTGCGCAGTATGTTGCGGGCATACGAAGTGAGCTATTCGGAGGTCATCGACAACGACGGGCGGCGCACTGTCCGTGTGTCGGATGCCGATGACAAGACCGAGGCCGGTTCTGATAGGAGAAAGAACGTTATCATGCGGCGCACGGTTTCTCCGGTCAAAACGGACGATACGGAAGCACGCTATCAGGAATACCTCTTTCAGGCCATCGTGCCGGAGCAGAGTTTGTTGAACGAGGGAAAAGACTTTCTCTATTTTAACGTAAAGAGAAACGATGGTAACGAAGGTACCACACTGTATAAATTTGTGCCCAATAAGGCGGAGATTTCTTTAAAGGGTGGGCATCGACTGAACTTGTCGTTGGCCATCGATGCCGTCACCCACGAGGTGGTGGTGCTGACGGCGATATTGGAGCCGTGGAGCAAAGCCGAGGTAGACATGGAGTTGGTGCCCGTCAAACCCAAAACACAACCATAGGAACGATATGAGAAACAGATATTATATCCAAGCGAGAATATGTATGGCGGCAGTTTTGCTGCTGTGGACGGCAGCTTGTGCCGATGAGCCGGGCGTTGGCATGAAAAGCGGCGTAGACGGAAACAAACCGGTCATGGTTTGTGCCGCTACCGGAGGGCTGGGCATTGCTACTCGGAGCGGTGAAGGACAGGTGGGAGAGGAAGAAGCCATCACTAGCCGTACGATGCTTTTCACGTATCCCTCGTATCCGGACGGGGAGATGGCCAGTGCGAAATGTGTGTTCGATGAAGCAGGATACGGGTATGTCTATACCAAGGTGGAGACAAAGGAACCGTTGATGTGGAAAGACATTTATGTACAGGATAAGGAGAAGAATCTTGTAGAGGCGGTTTATCTGGACAATCTGTATAACTATCCGGTGCAGAAGGAGGAACGAAATCCGGGTTTTGATGGAAAGACAGATAATCGGCGTTATTTGCAGACGGATAATTTCAGAATGATGTATTTCGGGCCGCAGGATCCTCCGGTAGCAGATGACACTTTGGGTAATCAATTCAAGCGGATGATCGCTCCCTTGGGCACTCCGGCGGCGGAAGAGGCGGATATCATCTGGGGAAAATTGGAGAATGTGGGATTTGGTACCACGCTTCAATTCCGTTTGGAACACAAGATGACTGCCGTTGGCTTCAGTTTTCATAGTGAGGTTGGCGAATTGCAGCAGGCACTGAAAGGGAACAAAATCAGGGTTTGGGTGGACTATTTACGAATATGGATGGAAACTCCGGGGTTTGAAGGCAAAGAGTCAACGGAAGGCAACCAGGCATTTAGCCGTATGAAGGGGGAAATATATCAGGACGGGCAACCCGGTGCTGGGTATTCTCAGAAAAATGTTTTTTGGGTTAAAGATTCGCTCCTGCAACCTGATGAAACGAATACGGTTTTCTCCACCCCGGTATGGGTGCTTCCGCCGGATAGGTCTCAGTTTCGTGTTTTTGGACACAGACCCGAATTGTTTATCGACTTGGGGGGGGACAAGGTGTTTCACGGACTGTTTCCGGAGACTATGGACTGGTGGAGGTATGACGACAATAAGCATAAGTGGGTGGAGTATAAGGATCTGCCCCTTAAATTCTGGCCCGGATACCAGTTTACCTTTAATGTGAAGCTGCTGGATAAGGTGGAAGGGCGCGAAATAGAATTTGTGAATGTGGAGGTTACGGGTTGGAGTACAAAACTTATAGAGAGGCCTGTATTGGGCGAGAGCGGAATCACGAATTGGGACGACCTGATGGCTTTGGCAAAGGCGTATAACAAGAATCCCTCGAAAACCAACTATCGCCTGATGAGGTTTGGCATGTGGTCCGAGAGAGAAAATAAATGGGTGTTCAACCTGCTGCGAGATATAGAAGTTCCGGTCGGTACGACGTTGCCGGAGTTCAACGGTGACAATTTTAAGATAGACTTCAGGGGATTTCATATCAAGGTAGGTGACACTGATATAACAGAGGAACAACTTTCAACGAAATAGAAACACCATGAGTATGAAGCATAGATATAGGATATGGGGATGGTTGGCAATGATGCTGCTTTTCATCGGCTGCCGGCAGGACGAGATATGGACGGGAGATGACCCTTTGAGGATGGACTATCTGCAAATAGAGGGCGAAATAGCCAGTGCTATGGCGGTCAGAGCCGTGCCGGATAATAAACTCACGATGTCATATGACACCTTTGGATCCGGCGACACGATAGGTTTCTTCTCCTACCATGACCCGAATTGCGCCAAGCCCGACCGTTGGAGCCATAGAAAGGGTAATGACGACACGCTCTATCTGAAGAATACGAAGTTGACCTATTCCGATATGGGAGGGGCAAGAAAATTCACTTCGACGGAAGTTGCCAATGTGGCTTTGGGCAAGTTCGGGGTCACGTTTGCCTATTTTCCGTTTGCGCCCAAGGAGAAGATGCCGCCGAACTACGTGAAATCGGATGGAAGTTCTTTGGTTGTACCTTCCGGTAGCCAAAAAGGGGAACATTATATCCACATCTTTACGGAGGATGGACATATTGTGGACTTATTGACTGCCCAAAAAATGCAGTACGACAATATAAATTATCAGTTCCGACACCGGTTTGCGATGGTATTGCTCTTTTTGGGCGAAGGATTCTCACCGGACACTGAGGGCAATGGGAAACTGACGGTGAACCTGACCTATCATGTCCTTGGAGCACATATCCTTAGAAAAGAGATAGATCCGTTTCCTTATGAGGATTTTCCGTTGACGGTGGATACGGTGCCGTTGGACAAGGCGTCCGAATATGGCTTCGGTCGTTCTTCCTTTACCGCTCCGCGAGTGGATGGTTACACGTTGTTGGTGGGGCAGGAACCGAGGACGGTCTATCCGGTCATCCTGCCTGCCGGGGCGAAGATAGACTATATCGAAGTGAAGGACAAGACCGGAAAACTCCAGCGGGTGAAGCCCGCGAGGGGAGAGGCCTTGACCGGACTGGAGGGAGGGTGGAAACATCCGTTGACCATCCGCATGGAGGGAATTGTCCCTACCGTTTATCCTCATGAAATCATAGACTGGAACGAACAGCATGTGGGAGAGGTAGACAAGTTGCCGGGCATCCATTCGGAAGAGCAGTTTGCCGCATGGCTGAAGGTGTATAACCGGAATGTGGATAAGTGGGAGGCAATGAATGTGGCAGACTCTGTCGAGTTGGCTCACTATGGGGTACACAACGACGGGGAGACTCCGGGAACAGACGGCTGGACCTTTTATTTGTGGAACGATATAGACTGCAAGGATATGAAGCCCGATGCAAACGGAGCGTTTGTCAAGGCTTTGACAGAAGGGGTGACGTTTGACGGCAAAGGCTATGTCTTGCATAATCTGATGTTGGATTTTGAACATACCGCGCCTTCGTCCGGACGGGTGGGACTGATAGGGGAGATACGCGGCGGACGGCTGAGAAACCTGCATCTGGATTTCGTGACGGTGAGAAACATGACTGCGGATGCCCTTTCCGGCTGTATTGCAGGGTGCATTTCGGGCGGTGAGGTTTACGGTTGCACGGTGCGCGAGGCGGCGATGATGTGCCGCGACGGTGTGGCCGGTGTGCTGGCCGGGGAGATGACCGGAGGCCGTGTGTCTGACTGCAAGTTCCACGGCATGGTACAGGCTCGGGATATGCAGGACGAAACGGGCTTGGATTACAAGAAGATAGTCGATGGTGTGGTCGGTCGGATGCCCTCCGGCTTCGGAGGGTCGGTTACCGGTGAAATAATCAACCGTGTGCTCATTACGGATTAATCGGAAAAAGAAGGATTTGCGGTATGAAGAGACAGATAGAATGGATGGTGTATGGCATAATGCTGTTGCTGTCGGTGGGATGCCGGGAGGATGTGGATGCTCTCTATGGCGTGAAAAGTCGGCCGGGGATACCGGTTTGTTTCACCACGGCATGGCCGCAGGACGTGGCCGGACTGAAACGGGGTATAGCGGACAAGAAGGACTTTAAGGAGGCCGATGTGATTCATGTGTCGGCAGAGTTTACCTTAGACCCCCTGACCACCGAATCCCAGACGGAAGAGAAGGTGACCAAATATACGATACTGACGCTGGAAAACGGAGCGTGGGTCAATACCAGAACGGAAGAGCAGTATGAGATGACTTGGCCCTGGAACGCGAAGGAGGCGAAGTTCACGGCCTATTATCTGGAAAACTGGACGGGACCTATTGCTCAGGTTGGCGTGGAGCTGGAACCGGTGGTGCTGGACCGTTTTGCGTACCGTGATTCAGTGTTCAATCCCGACCCTTTGGAAGCCGTGACCGAAAAAATCGAGTACGGACATGCCGTGCATTTGGCGTTTCATCATCTTTGTACACGTCTGACGCTTGTCGGGGTGGACGATGAAGATGAATACGGACTGAGGTTCAAGTCGGTTGGCGGGGTGGAACGCTCGTTGCAAAACGCCTGCACGATGAAATTGGACGAAGATAACAGACTGTATTTCCGGTTTGTGGAGGAGGAGAGTCGGCAAATCACCGCGCAGGTGGACGACGAAGGAGATGAGAAGTCGGTTACCTTCCATCTGGCACCGGGGGATTACAGTACGTTTTCCCTGTTGAAGCGAAGCGAATATGCTTATATCACCATATCCGACGTACAGGAATTGGGGGAGTTGAAGGCCGGAGAGTCCTACACGGTTTCGTTGGAAGATTTGAAGAGCAACATCACTCCGGACGACGGGGATAACTGGTGGGACGACAAGGATGACCCCACGGTGGGGACGTATGAAGGCTTTGATGTCAAAGATTTCATGAATGCCATCAAGGAATGCAACAAGGATTATACGTGTACCTTGAATGGTGATACGGTAACGCTGTTGCAGAAAAACAAGCACCGGAACGAAATGAAGCTGATGGCAAATGTGGATTTTAAAGGAGAGTCTTTCATTCCGGAGGATCTGCCGGATATCGTGACCTTCAACGGAGGAGGATTCAGCATTTTGAATTTGGTGAACCCTATGTTCAACACTTTGTACGGTACGGTGGAGAACCTGAATTTGAGAGGTGCCCGGCTCATACACAAAGAGAGTGACCCCGATGCGTCGTCGACTGCCGACCACGATACGGGATGGGGGGTATTGGCCCGTGTCTGCGAGGGAGGCACCGTTAGCAACGTGAGCCTGGCGGACGCCGAACTGGACATTACGCTGCACAATGGCGATGGACTGGATAAGGCCTATTGTATCGGGGCGTTGGTGGGAAAACTGCCCCGGGGCAGCCTGACGGACATCATGCTGTCGGGTAGCATTAAAGTTACGGCAGAGGCGGCCAACCCAGAAGCGGCATATACCTCTTGTATGGGGGGAGTCGTGGGGCAATGCAACGGAACATTGGCAAATGTCGACAATTTGCGGGGTGGCTCAGGAGCCGAAATTGTGGTCACCAACAAGTGCCGGGGAACGGGTAGCCGATATACCGGCGGCGTGGTGGGACTGCTTACTGATGCCAACGGGGCGTTGGAGGGTGGCAACGTGCGTGTGTCTGTTCATGCAGAGGAGGCCGAAGGCTCTTGGAACTATACCGGTGGCGTGGCAGGCGGTGTGCGGTTCGGCGCTCTGGTTTCCGATGTTACCGTGGCCGGAAACGTGACGGGTGGAAAAGTGGCCGACTATAAAGAAACGAACACCCATGCCGCAGTGGGCGGCTTGGTGGGTTATGTCGACAAGGCATCGGTGACTGGCGGTATTGCGTTCGGCAAGGTGGCAATGTTTCCGGACTATCCTTCGCCTAATGACCATAGCTGGTACACTCTCGGAGGCGTCATCGGGGCGATGAGGGATGCGGTGGAAATTGCCCGGAATGAGGGTCGGAACAGATTCGACACCACGCCCTACGAAGGGAAGTCCCATTATGAGGCTGGAACGTTTACCGCAGGTTCGGGAAGTACGTCGGAGTTGAAGGATAAGGGTAACAGTGCCGACGGAACGGGTGCTTTTGTCGGTTCGGATAAATAGAAGAAGGAGGAATGATGAAGAATATGACAATTCAGATAAGGTGGATGATGGGAATGCTCGTCCTTTTGCTGGCCGGGTGCGACAAGGAATCAGACGACATGGTGCTACCGGTAGGGCGGAGGGAAATCGTTGTTTCGGGAGTAGGCACAGGATTTGTACAGAAACGTGACGCTATCGGACAAAACGAAACAGGGCCTAAATTCGGGGAGTTCTATTTCCTTAAGACCATGGTGCTGAATAACCAACCATTGGGAAAGCCCCGTTGGGGATGTTATAAGGTTACGGATGGAGTTACCGGAGAATTGACGGCCAAGGACAAAGCTTCCGCATTCTATTGGGAGGAGGACGAAGCTGTCAAATATACTTTTCATGCATTGTCAAATCCTCCTGCCGCAAATTATGCGGACGATAAATATCCAGTGGAAAATCCCGTTGCAGGCGTGCACATAGACACGCTGTCTGATGGAACGGCGCTAGGAAGGGTGATGTTTGGGGACTACTCGAAAGGCTTGGAATATTTTGTGGGGCATACGGTGTCGGATAAAATAAGGCCGGGTGATTTCAAACTGTCTATGGCGTTTAAAAGACAGGTGAGTAAACTGGTTTTTCGTAAGTTTATACATAAGGATAAGAATGGGGAAACGCAAGAACCGGTGGAGTCTTGTAAAATCATATTCCCCAACCTGCCGAAGCAGGCCACGTTCAATATGGCGGAGTTTCACCAGTTCGACAATACGGTAGCTACGTCCACAAGAGACTTCCATTATGTGACATTCCACTATGATACAGATGAGGACAATTTGGGGATAGAATTCGAATGGAGACAACGCTATACGGACGAACCCAATCAGAGGCTTTATCATGCCTTGTATGTGCCTCCTTTCAAGTTCTGGGAGGGAGAGGACGGACGCCCGGAAAGCCAGTTGGGCTTTTTCATTGTGATGTACGATAATAAAAGCTATACCGGAAATATCTATGGTATCAATCTCGACAATAATGGAAAACCGACAGGAAAGGATGCTACGCAGGTACAGGCCGGAGAAATGTGCCGTTTTGATGAAATCATCCTGCAAGACGGGCCGGTGGCCGGTGGAGGAGACGGTTCCATCATCATCCCTTGGTCTACCAAGGAAGAGGAGGATATGCCGCAACACCGTTATTCCGGTGTCTATTCGGCTGACGATGCCAGGCTACTATACGAAGCCCTGAAAGCGGGAGCGGAGGTGCCGGAGCAATTCTATGAAAAGAGACCGGACGGCACGAAAGTGATTCGCCTGTTTGCCAATGTGGACTGGAGCCAACTGACCGGAGAGTTGCGGATTTCCGAGGAGTATATCTTGGCCGGACAGGGATATAACATCACCTTGGGCGAGGGCGGTTCTCTCACTTGTAAACAAGAGGGCAAACTTTACATCAACAAGGAACTGTATGTGAACGGAGTGAAGCAAGAACAGGGCTGAAAACGCCAGAATCTTCGTTCTTGCTGATTTTATTGTATCAAAGGTGCTTTCCACGTATTCAGACTTTCCGGTTTTGGACGAAAAAGTAGAGCACAACAGGTCGGTTTGGGGTAATTGGGCATTTTTGGTGTTTCTCCGGATGAAAAACATATTGTCAATATACATTGTATGACTGTCGATAAAGGACGGTTTTGGGCTTTTGTGGGAAATAAGGATGGGGAAATAAAACTGATAAAGGCAAGGATATGAAAAATGTAAGTATAGCAGTATTTGCTATATGCTTATTGTTTGGGTGTAATGTTAATAATAGATGAGAGGTTGTGTCAAAAACACAACCTCTCTTTGTTTTGGTTTAAACCTTTTGGACGGGGCTTTTGTTTACTCGCGTACGACCTTCTGGGCTTCTCCCTTGTAGCTCAGGAGGTAGGTACCGTTTGCCAGTGTCCCTGTGGGGATGATGTTTGTACCTGCCTGTAGTTGTTTCTGCATGAGGGCACGTCCGTTCATGTCGTAGAGGGTCACGATACCGTCTTCCGGTATACGGATCTCCAAATGATCTTTGAAGGGGTTGGCCAATACTTGGAAGTGCTGTGCCACGGTACTGCCGCTTATCGCGCTCGGGTCTTCTACGACGAGACGGAAGGTAGTCTCGGCAAACTTCTCGCCATAGCCTTCCTTAGCCACGGTGTAGCGTACGGCCAGGTTGGCCATGCCGGTCTTTCCGGGTGTGAGGATGAGGATGAGCGAGTCCGTAGCGGTGTCTATGCTGTCGCGTACGAGGGCGGCATTGTCGTTGGCCGATACGGTCTTGGCGAGGGTGACGCCGTAAGTGGTACCGGTGTAGGCAAAGACATCTTTCAGGCCGATGCGCAGGGTATCGGTGCCGAGCACGGTCGTGGTGTCCTTGATGGCTTGGGCCACGGTGGGCTTGACGATCTGCGCCTTGATAGTGTAGGTGGCATCCACGAGCGTGGAAGCTCCGGCGCGGTCGATGGCTTCCACTTGGAAGGTGATGACGGAATCCTTGTCCACCGTGCCCCTGTAAAGAGCCTCGATGCGGATGTCGCCGTCTTCAAGGTTGTCGAGCTGCGTAATCCAGGGGTATTTCTCGAGTCCGCGCAGGTAGATGTCGAAGTCTCCCTCGTGGTCGGTGAAGTTGCTGGATTTCCAGATGGTATGCGCGGAGGCACTGGTGCCCATTTCGTAACAGTAGCTGTTGGGGCTCATGCTGAAGCGGCTGGCCGGTTTCGGTGCCTCGTTGTCTGCGAATTCTGGTACGGCAGACAGGTTGGCCGGTGTGCGGCCGAGGTCGTAGATGTCGAATTCTTTGGTGAACTCATCGCTATAATAGACGGCTCCCTGGTAGGTCTCCGCGTTTTCATCGGCATAAACCACGTAGGTACGCTGCGAGAGAGTATCCTGTACGGCTTCGGTGGGGTATACCGTGTTTCCGGCCGCCATGATGATGCCATCGCGGATTTCCCCAGTCTTGGTGCTGTCTCTTATACACATCTCCGAGCCCACGAGACTAGGCA
>ENA-OYXT01000569-OYXT01000569.1-human-gut-metagenome-genome-assembly--contig:-NODE-569-length-14227-cov-3.338343_pt1 | contig 14227 bp, 10 predicted proteins | sample MGYA00244218_ERZ653423 | MGnify/ENA primary metagenome ERZ653423 (study PRJEB26926, sample SAMN06165035) | human gut metagenome | biome: ENVO:00009003; feature: ENVO:2100002; material: ENVO:00002003... | reverse complement strand
GTCGTCGGCAGCGTCAGATGTGTATAAGAGACAGGATCGGGTGGGGGCGCAGTCCGGTGCGTATCGACTTAGCCGGAGGATGGACGGACACGCCGCCCTACAGCCTGATGGAGGGCGGGAACGTGGTGAACCTCTCCATCGAACTGAACGGGCAGCCCCCGTTGCAGGTGTACGTGAAGCCTTGCCGGGAACGCCATATCGTGATGCGTTCCATTGATTTGGGCGCGATGGAGGTGGTGCGTACGTATGACGAACTTGCGGCCTTCAATAAGGTAGGCTCTCCTTTTTCCATTCCGAAGGCAGCGTTGGTGTTGGCCGGTTTCCACCCGGATTTCAGTGCGGAAGTCCATGCGTCGTTAGAGGCACAGTTGGAGGCTTTCGGGGCGGGTATCGAGATTACATTGCTGTCTGCCATTCCGGCCGGTTCCGGACTCGGGACAAGTTCTATTCTGGCTTCTACCGTGTTGGGAGCCGTCAATGACTTCTGCGGACTGGGATGGGACCGTTATGAAACGGGCAACCGTACGCTTGTGCTGGAACAGTTGCTGACTACGGGCGGAGGTTGGCAAGACCAATACGGTGGTATCTTGCAGGGCGTGAAATTGCTTCAGACCCAACCGGGGGCTTGCCAACAGCCTTTGGTGCGCTGGTTGCCCGACTACGTGTTTACCGCACCTGAGTACCGAAAATGCCATTTGTTGTATTATACCGGCATTACACGTACGGCCAAGAACATCCTGGCGGAAATCGTGAAAGGGATGTTCCTGAACGAGACCGGCCGTTTGGAGTTGTTGGGCCGGATGAAGACACATGCCTTGGATATGTACGATGCCATACAGCGGAACTGTTTTGAGGAGACCGGCCGTTTGGTCAGGAGGTCATGGATGCAGAATTGCCGTTTGGACGCGGGGACGAATCCTGCGGCTGTCCGTGCGATTATTGAGAAAATAGACGACCTGTGTCTGGGGTATAAGTTGCCCGGTGCGGGGGGCGGCGGTTTCCTTTACATGATGGCAAAGGACGAAGAGGCGGCAGCCCGTATCCGGAAAATCTTAGTACAGGAGGCGGTGAACGACCGTGCCCGTTTTGTAGAGATGAGTTTGTCGGAAAAAGGGTTGGAAGTGAGCCGTAGCTAAGGTTTACCCTTTCTTTCTTGCCGATAGAAAAACGTGCGCCCCCGGAAACTGCAAAGGTTTCCGGGGGCGTATGTCTTCGTGGACAGGACGGCGGATTACCGGTCCCTGTACATGTTTTCGTAATACTTCTGGTAGTCTCCGCTCGTCACGTTGTCCATCCATTCCTGATTGTCGAGATACCAACGGACGGTTTTCTCGATGCCTTCTTCGAATTGCAGGCTGGGTTCCCAGCCCAGTTCGTCTTTCAGTTTGGTGGAGTCGATGGCGTAGCGTAAGTCGTGCCCCTTGCGGTCGGTCACGTAAGTAATCAGGTCGAGCGAATAGCCTTCCGGGTGGCCGAGCAACCGGTCTACCGTACGGATGACGACTTTGATGATGTCAATGTTCTTCCATTCGTTGAAGCCGCCGATGTTGTACGTCTCTGCCACCTTGCCCTTGTGGAAGATTACGTCGATGGCACGGGCGTGGTCGATGACGTAAAGCCAGTCGCGCACATTTTCCCCTTTGCCGTAGACCGGGAGGGGCTTGCGGTGGCGGATATTGTTGATGAACAGCGGAATCAACTTTTCCGGGAATTGGTAAGGACCGTAGTTGTTGGAACAGTTGGTTACGATGGTCGGCATGCCGTAGGTGTCGTGGAAAGCACGGACGAAGTGGTCGCTGCTGGCTTTGGAAGCGGAGTAGGGACTGTGCGGGTTATATTTCGTGGTTTCCAGGAAGAAAGCCTCGCCGTATGCCAAGTGATGTTCCGAAGATGAGGCCGTAGTGGTGAAGGGCGGTTCGATGCCTTCGGGATGCGTCAGTTCCAATGCCCCGTACACTTCGTCGGTCGAAATGTGGTAGAAGCGTTTGCCCTCGTAGCCTTCCGGCAGGGATTCCCAATACTCTTTGGCCGCTTGGAGCAGGCTGAGCGTTCCCATGACGTTGGTACGTGCGAAAGTGAAAGGGTCTTTGATGCTCCGGTCCACGTGGCTTTCGGCGGCCAGGTGGATGATGCCGTCCACACGGTATTGCCGGATGAGTTCGCTCATCTTGTCGAAATCGCAAATGTCCGCTTTGACGAAAGTATAGTTCGGCCGGTCTTCGATGTCTTTCAGATTGGCCAGGTTTCCGGCGTAGGTCAGCTTGTCCAGATTGATAATATGGTAGTCCGGATATTGGTTGACGAAAAGGCGTACCACGTGGCTGCCGATGAAACCGGCTCCTCCGGTAATGATGATATTTCTTTTAAAATCCATGATGTGCTGCATTATTGATATAAGTTTTCTGAATAATCAAACAACCATTCAGCATCTTTCAGGCGAGGATGATGCTTGTCCTTTTCCGACAGGATGATTTTGTCGGAAGGAATGCGCCAGTTGATGTCGAGGTCAGGGTCGTCCCATGCCAGTGCCCCTTCGCTTTGCGGGGCATAAAAGTTGTCGCATTTATATTGGAAAATAACTTCCGGCGTGAGCACGCTGAAGCCGTGGGCAAAACCGCGGGGGATAAAGAACTGGCGATGGTTTTCTTCTGTCAGTTCTACGGCTACGTGCTGGCCGAACGTGGGCGAGCCTTTGCGGATATCCACGGCCACATCCAATACGGCACCTTTGATGACGCGTACCAGCTTGCTTTGTGCGTATGGCGGTTTTTGAAAATGAAGACCGCGCAGTACGCCGTAACTGCTCTTACTTTCATTGTCTTGTACGAAATGTACGGTGCGGACTAACCGATCGAAATCCCGTTGTGAGAAAGATTCGAAAAAATAGCCTCTTGCATCGTTGAACAACCGAGGTTCGATAATCACTACGCCCTCGATGGCGGTTTGAATGACTTCCATAATAAATAGTAAACTTTATTGTGTGCAAAGATAGTTTTTTTTATCGAAAGGTAGCGGACTTTAGGATAAAATCGTATATTTGCAAGGATGAAAAATATTTAAATGATTACATCATGGAGACTTGTCATTGGGTTTTGGTCGGCTGGTTGATTTTTGACTTGCTGGTGTTTATATGGGCATGGTGGGATAATTTATATTATTCGCACGATATGAAAAATAAGTTCAAACGTCTGAAAGAGACGTTGACCGAAGAATAGAATGATATGCAGGCAGGATATAAGTTTCTCGTGAGGATGCTGTGCGGGCTGTGTCTGGTCGGAGGATTTGCAGCCTGTCAGAAAGTGGATTTACCTTCGGAAGAGGGGGAGGATACGGAACAACCCGAGCAAACGGGCGATAAGCCGGGGAATGAAGACCATGAACCGGGAGGGGGAGACGAACCGGAAGACGAGGTTCCTCTGCCGCCTGAGTATGAGGGGGCCTGGACGGTAGCCGGGATATTGTCGGAGTATGAAGGGGTAGACTTGGATACGGATTATGAGGAAATGGTCGTGGGGTATATCGTAGGGGCGTGTGACGGTACAATGAAGAATGCTCTGTTTACGATTGACGAGATATGGGCTGCCGGCGTAAATACGAATCTTCTGATAGCGGATTCGAAAGATGAAAGGGATGCTTCGCGTTGCATGCCGGTAGAGCTTAAAAAGGGTACGGATGTGCGGGAAGAAGCCAATCTTGTGGATAATCCGGAGGTCTTGGGGCGTCGGATAGGTTTGTTGGGATTGGTGAAGACTTATTTCAAAGTGGTCGGACTGAAAAACGTGGCTTATCATGAGTGGCTGACGAATGGCGGGGACGTGGAAGAGCCGGAGCCGGAACCCGAAGAACCGGAGGAGCCGGAAGAACCGGAAAAACCAGAAAAGCCCGAAGAACCCGAAGAACCGGAACCTACTCCCGACCCAGATCCGGAACCGGGACCGATTCAGAAAGATACGATAATTATAGACTCACAGCCGGGACATATAGAAGGTGGTCGGTCGATTGGACATAAATGATAACACTATGGAAGTCAGATGTTTTTTATATAGTTGTATGCTCCTGTTGGGTTTAGGAGGAGAAGTCGTTTCAGCACAAACCTTCAGGCGTATAAAGAATGTTCGTGAACTGGAGGACGGTGCGCATTATGTATTGGCCGGATATTGTGCGGCACATCCAGACTCGTTGTACGTGATGGCATCGCAGGATAAAACCGGTACGGGGAAGAAAAACCGCGCTGCACGCAAGCTTGCATTGGACAGAAACGGTAGAATCCATATCAATGACGGCGGAACGGCTATTTTTGAATTGTCGGTAGAAGGGAAGGCTTATGCGTTTCGTGATATAGTTTTGGATGCATGGTTAGCCTATACTACCGGGCGTGTGCAAGAATATGCTTCTTTATTGACTTTGACAGATGAGGAATTGACTCGTTTGCCTGCTAAGCCCAATAATAAATATAGTAATAGGTTTGAAATCATTCCGTCAGCCTCAGCTCGTTTGTCAAAAACGCCCTTATATACGAAAGAGGACATTTTTACGTCTGTTTCTTCTAAAAAACAATTCGGCCTGATGCCTGTTGGGGGTATTTCTTTTAAGTTATGCGAACAGGATGTAGGTGATTCCTTATTTATATATAAAGAAGAGGTGCAATCACCAACATTGGAAAGAAGGGAAGACGGCGACTGGACTTTCAAAGGAGACTGGCTGGCTGATTCTTTGTTTGCATTGGATTATGCTCAAGCCCGGCGGATTGATTTTACCGAAATAGCCCTACCACAAGGGAAAAGTATGGTGGGCGACGGGAAGATGCCCAAAGGATATGTCTGGACCTACGTGCGTAAGGGAGAGGCCGGACGTTTGCCGGAAGGATGGTCCAACGTAGTTGAAATCGACCGGAAGGATGAGGGCATACAAGGAAATGCTGTGACTCGGATGGTGGGGTGTGACAGTTGTACCTTAGGACCTAAATATACCTTCACGGTACCGGAAGGAACGGGAATCGTGTGGTACAGGAAGGCGGAGAATGATGGAGGGTGGCTGACTGTAGGTTTGCCGTATGCCGTGAAGAAAGTGGCTTGGGAAGATGTGGATGGGGAAACCATAACGTCGGAACGCCTTTGTTTTGAAGAGATAACCGGTGACGGAGCCGTATTCCAGGAAATGGAAGCCGATGAGGCATGGCAAGCCGGAATGCCGTATCTTTGGAGACCTTCGGAACCTCGTGAATCCGTAGTCTGCTTTTATGGAGAGGACACGGTCGTGCAACCTCAGGAGAGTGACGTAGAAACAACGGACGGTTTTTATGCCGTGTTCGGTCGGTATGATATTAAAGATGACGGGAAGACCGTATTTCTGTTGGATGACAGCGGTACACGTTTTGTGCGGGCTGCTGCTGGAAGCTGGGTGGCACCCGGTAGAGGGTATTTGGTGTATACCGGAACCGCTTTTCACTCTGTGCGTTTGATTGAAAATGAGTTGCCTGCCGGGGCGGAGGGGATAGAGACTCGGATGGGCGGCTGCCTTTTGCCGGTTTATGGAACGGATGGCATAAAGAGGGGAGAGATTTGTCCCGGTGGACATATTCCGGAGGAATGGCCTGAAGGCATGTATATCACTCCGTTCGGGAAAATGATAAAGAAGTAGGGACTTCCGGTTATTATTTACTGAACAGTTCGAAGGTAATTTTATATCCGAAGCCTATTTGTTTGAAGTTTTCCAGAGAGAGGAACAGTCCCATGTCGAACACGAAGGTCCCGATACCGTAACCCAATTCGAAATAAGGCCCTAAATGGTCCATGGTGAGCATGTTGAGGTATAAACGTTCGTTCTGTACATGGTTGGTATATTTGATAAGATGGCGTAGCACAAGAAACGGGGCTTCGTAAGAGATGTGTCCTCTGACGTAGTAGGGAGATGCGTTATACCATCGGCCGTTTAAAGCTTGGAATACTCCTCCGATTTCGTCGTTCCATCCTTCGGGGAGGTTACTTTTGCGGAAGTTGACGAAATCTACGAAATAAGTTTCTTCCTGATTGGTGAACAGTCCCATTCCGATACGGTAATACAGGTTGGAGAGGAGGCCCGTACGGATGTGGTGTTGCATGTCGAATTCAATGCGTTCATAAACGCCTGTACTTTTGAATATGTTCCTGAGCCCACGCTCGTAGTCTACGATGAAAGTCGGGAAACGGGACTTCAGGTTGATTTTCTGCCGGCCGTTCATGTAATAGTATTGGCCGGGAGTCCATTCCACCCGAATGCGCGGTGCGAAACTGTTATACTGCGGCCGTATGTTGGCCTGTAAGCCTTCTGCCACGTTTTCCGGAAGTTCCACCTGTCGGAAACTTTCTTCAGGATGCTCGGCCGGTGTACGGCGATGGAACATGAATCCCAGTCCTACGGACAGGCCGTTGGTGATTTCGAGGTGGTTGCTGATTTCAAAATTCAAGTCTTTGAAAAGGTCCAGGTTCAGTTTGTCGAAGTCGATGATGCTGTCCGATGGAATCTTTTTGAGTTCATCGATAATGCGGCTGTTCCCGATGCGGTTGCCGTTTCCGACGTTGACTTTTACCGTTCCCATGTGTTCCGGCCAATATTGGTATTCGGCACCTACATTCCAATAAAATTCGTTGTGAGTGAAGTTACATCCTAAGCGTGCCCCGACGTGAAGGGATTGGCTGTTTCGGAATGTGGTGTTGAACTTCAAATCTTGCCGGTAGGCGATGCCGGTCGTTTTGCTGTAACTGAACATCAGCGGATTGATGAAGGGAGAGTTTTGCAACGTGGCATTGTTGCTTAGTTTCCAGTCACTGTCGGTCAGGAAGAAGTCGCCCACCGAGCCCCAGATGTTTTTCTTGAAAGGCTGGGTCGTTTCTTTCTGTATGTATTTCATGGAATCCATCCGTGCCTTGTACCTTTTATATATATACAGTTCGGAGTTGCCCAAAGGAGTGGGCCGCAGAGAGTCGAAACGGGCGAAGTCCTTTGTATAGGCCTGACGGTCGCATTGTAGGGAAAAAGATGCGGTGAGGTTGTAGTTCGGTTTGGAAATGCTGTCTTCCGGTGTGTTGCGACGGTGATGTATTTCCTTATAAGTCAGGCTGGATTCGTAATATCCTTCCATGATATTGAAAGCAAAGGCAAACGATGCGTTGATGTCGTTTTTCACCGGCAGATATTCCGTGTCGGTACCGATGTCTCCCATGGTGATGCGGCAATCGAAAAGCAACAAATCGGCTTGTCCTTTGAATGAAATCTCGCGTACGCTCCATACTCCTTCCGTAATCGTCATTCTTCCGTCCAATAACTGGAAGCTTTTGTTACGGGGGATAAAACGAATGTGGTATTCGATGCGTTGTTGCCGGTCGCACGACACGGAGTCGATGGCGTAGCGGTAGTATTTATTGCTGTTGGGAGCCAAAGGGGAGAGCAGGCGTTGTCCCATCAGGTAAGGGGCATAGATATTGACGTTGAAATAATCCGTAATGCCCGGTATTTCACGAGCCTCACCCAACGTGCCGGTATAAGCCTTGATTTTCTGGTCGTATATGTTGGGAGCGGTGTAGTGCAGGTCGCTGTATGTCTCTACGATAAAACGGTTGGCGTCTTTCGGAGTTCTGAACAATCCCGGAATGAAACGGAATCCCCGGTTTTTCTTGATGATATCCAGTTGGGCTTTGATGTATAACTCTGCGCGGTATTCGTGGATGAAGTCCATATATTGTGAAGCGGCATGGTGCATCCGGCTGATGATGGAGTCGGCGGCTTCCAAGCGCGCTTGCATCACCAGAGGAAAGGACAGCATGCATCCCCACAATATATATCGTATGAAACTCACGTTTATCGGTTTTCAAAGTGATACTGGCAAAGATAATAATAAAAATGGATATTGTGTATCGCTGTTTTTTCTTAATTTTGTGCCCAAATTCACATACACGATATTTATGGGCGGTTTTTTCGGCGTCATCTCAAAGACGCAGTGCGTGGCCGATTTGTTTTACGGCACAGATTATAATTCTCATTTAGGTACGCGGCGTGGCGGATTGGCCACTTATAGTAAAGAGCATGGTTTCATCCGCTCGATACATAATTTGGAGAGTACTTATTTCCGGACGAAGTTTGAGGACGAGTTAGGGCAGTTTAAAGGGAATGCCGGTGTCGGTATCATCAGTGATACGGATGCACAGCCTTTGTTGATGAATTCGCATTTGGGGCGTTTTGCGATCGTGACGGTAGCGAAAATCAATAATGCGGAAGACCTGGCCGCAAAGCTTCTGGAGCAGGGCATGCATTTCTCGGAGTTCAGTTCGGGTAAGATTAATCCTACGGAACTGATAGCTTTGCTTATCAACCAAGGACAGACTTTCGTGGAAGGCATCGAACACATGTATAAGGAAATCAAAGGGTCTTGTTCCTTGTTGTTGCTGACGGAAGATGGCATTATAGCTGCAAGAGACAGTTGGGGGCGCACGCCGGTCGTAGTCGGTAAGAAAGAAGGAGCGTATGCCGTAACCGGGGAGTCTACGGCATTTCCCAATCTGGATTACGAGACCGTGTATTACCTTGGTCCCGGCGAGATTGTCCGGTTGCAGGCCGAGGGGATGGAGTGTTTGCGCCGTCCGCACAAGCGCATGCAAGTCTGTTCCTTCCTTTGGGTGTATTACGGTTTCCCCACGTCCTGCTATGAGGGTAAGAACGTGGAAGAGTTCCGTTTTGCCTGCGGCAAGAAGATGGGAGAGCGAGACCGGGCGGAAGTGGATTGTGCCTGTGGTATACCGGATTCCGGTATCGGTATGGCTTTGGGGTATGCGGCAGGAAAGGGAGTGCCCTATCAGCGTGCCATCTCCAAGTACACTCCTACATGGCCCCGGAGCTTCACGCCGAGCAATCAGGAGATGCGTTCCTTGGTGGCCAAGATGAAACTGATAGCCAACCGCGACATGCTGAAAGACAAGCGCGTGCTTTTCTGCGATGATTCCATCGTGAGGGGGACGCAACTGCGCGACAATACGAAAATCTTATTCGACTATGGAGCCAAAGAGGTGCACATGCGTATCGCTTGCCCTCCGTTGATTTACGGTTGCCCGTTTATCAATTTCACTTCGTCGAAAAGCGATATGGAGTTGATTACGCGTCGGCTGATCAAGGAGTTCGAGGGGGATGAGAACAAGAATTTGGAGAAATACGCGCAGACGGGGTCGCCGGAATACCAACGCATGGTGGATACGATAGCCGAACGCCTGAACCTCTCCTCCTTGAAGTTCAACACGCTGGAAGACCTTATAGAAGCCATCGGCTTGCCTAAATGTCAGGTATGTACGCATTGTTTCGACGGGAGCAGCCGTTTTACCTTGGAAGAGGATAATACGGATGAATAGCGTTTGCCCTCCGGGACCGACGGATGAACGTGGCACCGTAAGCAGAAGAGCCGTATGAGTGCATTTTATATCATACTGACAACAGCTCTTTATTTCCTTCTGCTGTTTGTCGTCTCCCGTAAGGCCGGTGGGGCGGGGGACAACGATACGTTTTTCCGGGGCAACAGACGGTCGCCTTGGTGGGCCGTGGCGTTCGGCATGATAGGAGCTTCGTTGTCGGGCGTGAGTTTCGTGTCGGTACCGGGAATGGTACGGGACGTGGATATGACCTACATGCAGATGTGTGTAGGTTTCTTTTTTGGGTATCTCGTAGTGGCTTTCGTATTGTTGCCTTTGTATTATAAGCTGAACCTGACCTCCATTTATACTTATCTGGATGTCCGGTTCGGCAAGACGGCCTATCGCACCGGAGCTTCTTTTTTCTTGTTGTCTAAAATGTTGGGAGCCGCTGCCCGGTTGTATTTAGTGTGCCTGATTTTGCAAAATTATGTGTTCGGAAGCATGGGCGTTCCGTTCGAGATTACGGCGGCCGGAACGGTTTTCCTGATTTGGCTGTACACTTTCAGGGGAGGCATAAAGTCGTTGGTGTGGACCGACGCTTTGCAGACTTTATGTCTGATAACGGCATTGGTATTGATTTTGTACCAACTGTGCCGCTTGAATGATTTTACGGTAACTGAGGCGATACGGCATGTAACGGAAAGCCCTTACGGCCGTTGGATAGAGTGGGACGATTGGACTTCACGGCAACATTTCGCGAAACAGTTCTTCAGCGGTGTTTTCATTGTGATTGTCATGACGGGATTGGATCAGGACATGATGCAGAAGAACCTCACGTGCAAGAACCTGCGTGATGCGCAGAAAGACATGTGTTCGTACGGTTTTTCGTTCATTCCTTTGAATATGCTGTTTCTGGGGATGGGCATCTTGCTGTTGGCTTTGGCATCACGCGAGGGCATAGCCTTGCCCGTGAAGGGAGACGACATTCTGCCCTTGTTTTGTGTAGAAGGCTATTTAGGGAATGGAGTGTTGGTGTTGTTTACTATCGGTATTATTGCGGCGGCGTTCAGCAGTGCGGATTCCGCACTGACGGCCTTGACTACCAGTTTTTGTGTGGACATTCTGGACGTGGAGCGGAGGTTTGCCCGTCCGGAGGCGGTAAGAAAGAGGGTACACGGAGTGATAGCTTTGCTCTTTGTCGGCTTTATCCTGAGTTTTGAAGCCGTAAACGATTCCAGCGTCATCGATGCTATTTATGTGGTGGCTTCTTACACCTACGGGCCATTGTTGGGCTTGTTTGCTTTCGGTATGTTTACCCGGCGCAAACCGTGGCCTGCGGCTGTCCCGTGGATTTGTGTCACGGCACCCGTGTGTTGCTACTTGTTAGATATCTGGACCGCTTCGGTCTACGGCTATCGTTTCGGATATGAGTTGCTGATGTTGAACGGATTGTTCACGTTCATGGGGTTGTATGCTTTTTCCAAGGCTTATTCTCCTGGTATGGACAAACGGTAGTAAAATTTTCTCTGCATTCTGTTTCATCGATGTTCGCATGTCGGTGAGAATTTGTCCTGAAAATAATGCTCCGGCGGGCACAAAACAACTTTTTTGTGCCAACCGGAGCAAAATCGTATGCCCAACCAAGATGCCTTTTTGTAAGATCTATTTCAGTTTGGCATATTCTTTTTCGTCCACGGGTTCCAACCATTCGTTGCTGCTATCCTCGCCGGGAACTTCGACGGCAAGATGGGAGAACCAACTGTCGGGCGCGGCCCCGTGCCAATGTTTTACGCCGGCAGGGATGTGGACGGCATCGCCGGGCAGGAGTTCCACCGGGGCCTTGCCCCATTCCTGATAATAACCGCGTCCTCCCACACAGATGAGGGTTTGTCCGCCGCCTTTGGAGGCCTTATGTATGTGCCAGTTGTTGCGGCAGCCCGGTTCGAAGGTCACATTGGCCACGGGAACACCTTCCTTCACGATAGAGGCAAGGTAGCTTTGGCCCGTGAAATACCGGGCGTATGCGTCGTTGGGTTGTCCCACCGGGAAGAAGATGGTTTGTGCATAGGCTTCGGCCGAACCTGCGGCCACGCTTTCGGCATCCCCGTCCCATACTTCTTTTGCCATGCGGAACGCTGCCCATGCCTTGGGCCATCCGGCGTAGAATGCGGCATGGGTGAGGATTTCGGCCATCTCTGTCCGCGTCACTCCGTTCTTTTTGGCCGATTCGAGATGGTACTTGAAAGAGGAATCGGTCAGCCCCTGAGACATGAGGGACACCACCGTGACGATGGAACGGTCGCGGAGCGAAAGCAAGTCGTTGCGGCTCCATACTTCCCCGAAGAGGATGTCGTCGTTCAGGTGTGCGAACTCGGGCGCAAACTCCCCGAGCGCGTCGCGTCCGGCGGTCTGTTGGATTTTTACTTGTGATTTTGCCATGATGGGAAAAATAAAAGTCAGTGATAGGATGAATAAAGTCTTTCTGGTTCTCATGATGATATGTTTTGGGGTTCGACATTTTACGTTCATCTCCACGACGGGGCTGCGCCGTATGCTTCCTTATATATTTTAGAGAAGTGCGACAGGTTTTTGAATCCCACGTCGAAACAGGCTTCCGTCACTTTTTTCTTTCCGGATAGTATCAAGTCGCGGGCGGCTTCCAGACGGCGTTTGATAATCCACTTTTGCGGGGTCAGGTCGCTGACTTTGGCAAAGTCTCGTTTGAAAGTGGCCAGGCTGCGTCCCGTGTAGCTTGCGATTTCTTTCATGGAAAGGTCGAGCATGTAGTTTTCGTTCAGGTAGTCGAGGATGTCTATCTTCCACGGTTCCACGAAATCGAACAGGGACGCATAAAGGTTCCGGTCGGTGCGGAGCAATACGTATACCCCCTCGGTCATTTTCAGTTTCAGCATGTCTTCGGAGGGTTTCTCTCCGGCTTCGAAATAAGGAATGACCGATTCGAACAGCGAACGGATGTCCGGGCGGTCGGAGGGGAGGACGCGAAGGCTTGTCTTGTCGCGCTTGGCATCTTCCGGTATGAGCCGGTTGTCGAGCGACCGGTAGAAATCCCTCAGGAAAGGCCGGGAAAACTTCAGCACGATGGAGCGGTACGGTTTTCCGTTTTCCACCTTCTTGTGCAGCCACATCCGGTTGTCGCGCCGCATGAAAGCGCATTCACCCGGATGCAAGACGGTTTTCTTCCCCCGTTCCTCTATTTCCAGTTCGCCGGAACATAGATAAATGAGCGTGTGTTCCCTGTTCTCGTGGGCGCATCCCCGGTCGTCGCTGAAGTAACATGCGATAAGTATGTTCGAGCAGTCAAATACTTCCAAGTGTTCCATATCGTCAGCCTTTTGTTGATGCAAATATAGTGCATTGTACGGGGATGGTGTTTGTTGTAAGGCTCAAATTTTCAAAAATACTTTCTTATAGCGCAACCATGAACGACGAACCCAGTGTGAGCATGTTCATGTATTCCCCGCTGTTTTTACTATGCGATGGAAGTAAATCATAGTCGAGGAAAAAGCGGATTCCATAATGTGCCTTGGCCTTGAACGTCAGTGAAATTCCGCTTCCGAAACTGAAACCGTTTCTTGCGGTGACCGGACGGTCGGCCAGTTGCAATAACGGATAATGCACATAACCTCCCAAAAGTTTGCTGCCAATCATCCATCGTGAAGAAAGGGGATAGGAAAAATAACTTCCTCCGTAGAAAGAAATCACGTCGAACGTATTATTCTCAGCCCGGTCGGTGTTGACTATTATCGACGTGTTGGATACGGTGAACCGTCCACCGGCACCTATGTACGGATTGAAGAAATAGGCTCCTTCCACGCCGGCCGTACTGCCGGATGACGTACTGAACTCCGTTTGTTCGTCGATGTCGTAACCGCTCAACGGGATGTTTAATCCGAGGTACAGGCTCAGGAATGAAGGTTTGTCCATCCGGCTGAAAACTTCTTCGTTGGCCAAACGGTTGATTCCCCTTTCCTTGAAAATCAAGTCTGCCAGATAATAACCCAGTTCGGTGGAGAGTATGCCGATGCCTGCGCCGGTCAAGACATCACTCAGCCAATGCTTGTTGTTGGCCATTCGCATGAGTCCCGTCGCGGTGGCCACGCTGTATGCTCCGATGCCGATCCACGGGCTTTTATGTCCGTATTCTTTGTTGAGCATGGTGGCAGTCATAAATGCCGTGGCGGTATGTCCGGAAGGAAACGAATGCCGGTTCGAACCATCCGGACGCTCTACGTTTGTGGTCTGTTTCAAGGTGTTTACCGTAGCTCCCATCAGTAGTGTGGAAAATGCGTCGGAAACAAGTAACCTGCCCCATGAACTGCGACTTTGTACGCCTGAAGCTTTCAGGCCGAGCATGGCTACTGCCGGAGCATACTGCATATAGTCATCCAAGTGCCGGTTGAATCGGGGTAGGTATTCGTTGCGCAGGTTCCGGAAATGGTCGTCTTCTCCCTTTACAATCAAACCGCCGACAACTAACGGTACTCCGATATACGTCATCTGGTATAGGCGGGAAGAGGAGAACTTGTCAAGTCTTTGGCCAAAGTTTTTTGCCACCGGAACAGGCAACCCGTTTTCTTTTCCCACCTTTATACTGTCTGACGGGTTTTGGGCCGATGAAAACGTGAGGTGGCAGATGCCGGCAATACATAATGCGATTCTTTTCATGCTGTCATGATCTTCTGGATTAGGACAGCAAAGATACCGGATGACTTTGTCGAAATTTTGAAGATTTACGGGAACCTTACCGCAAATCTATGTTTTCCTTCGGAATAGGCATATGAAATGTTCCTGTCTCTTATACACATCTCCGAGCCCACGAGACTAGGCATGAT
>ENA-OYXT01000565-OYXT01000565.1-human-gut-metagenome-genome-assembly--contig:-NODE-565-length-14264-cov-4.701105_pt1 | contig 14264 bp, 14 predicted proteins | sample MGYA00244218_ERZ653423 | MGnify/ENA primary metagenome ERZ653423 (study PRJEB26926, sample SAMN06165035) | human gut metagenome | biome: ENVO:00009003; feature: ENVO:2100002; material: ENVO:00002003... | reverse complement strand
TCTCTACGAAGTGTTATTTATGTCGTACAAAAGTACGCACAATTCTTGAGTTTTTGTTATTTCCTGAACTATTTTTCAGCTATCTTTGCCGCAACTAATATTAATAGAAGGTATAATGGATATTTCAATTTTATATAAATGCTTTACGGAATGCAGTGGAGTAACCACCGACAGCCGTAACTGTCCTGAAGGCTCCATGTTCATAGCCTTGAAGGGAGAGACATTCAATGGGAACGCCTTCGCTGCACAAGCGCTGGAGAAAGGTTGCCGATATGCGGTAGTGGACGAAGAACAATACGCCGGTGAAAACCCGCATATCCTTTTGGTTGACAACTGCCTGAGAACCTTACAGGAGTTGGCCAACTTCCATCGCCGTACGTTAGATACCCGCATTATAGGCATCACCGGTACCAACGGAAAGACCACCACCAAAGAACTGATAGCCGCCGTACTTCAAAAAAAATACCGGATACTTTATACATTGGGCAATCTGAACAACCACATCGGCGTGCCACTCACACTGCTACGCCTCACTCCCGATGACGAGCTTGCCGTGATAGAAATGGGAGCAAACCATCCGGGTGAAATCAAAACGCTCTCTGCCATCGTTGAGCCCGATTACGGTATTATCACCAATGTGGGCAAGGCACACCTTGAAGGGTTCGGCTCTTTTGAAGGAGTGATAAAAACCAAAGGAGAGTTATACGAACATTTACGTTACGGAGGTGAACACACCATTTTCATCGATAGGGATAATGAGCATCTTAATAAGATTTCAAAAGGGCTGACCTGTATCACCTACGGCACAGAAGACGAAGCGGAACTCTATGTTAGCGGCAAGGCAGGAATATGTGCCCCATTCCTCACTTTCGAGTGGAGGCACGAAGACAGACGACATAAGGTAAGCACCCACCTGATAGGCTCTTATAACCTTAAAAATGCCCTTGCCGCCATCGCCATCGGACGTTTTTTCAATGTATCAGAAGAAGATATTTCAAAAGCACTGGAAGAATATATTCCACACAACAATCGCTCGCAGCTTACCCCAACTGCCGACAATAATCTGATAGTGGATGCCTACAACGCCAACCCTACCAGCATGATGGCGGCATTGGAGAATTTCCGCCGGATGGAAGTGCTGCATAAGATGGTCATTCTAGGCGATATGAAAGAATTGGGAAAGAGTAGTCATGAAGAACATCAAAAAATAGTCAGTTACATAGATGAATGTAAATTTGAGCGCGTAATCTTGGTTGGAGAAGAGTTCGGACAAGCGACCTCCTCTTACGAACATTATCAGGATGCCCGTCAATTATCAGAAGTCCTGAAAAAGTCTAAGCCGAAAGGATTCTATATTCTCATAAAGGGTTCGAACAGCATGAAACTCGCCCCATTGCAAGAGTTGCTTTAAAGTAGTTCATATACTATATCAGGAGGATATACCTAAATAAAAATTATTCACTGTATATGAGACTGTCCAAAATGTTCAGCTAATTTCTTATTTTCTCCTTCCGGACAAAATAAGAAATCTGAATACATTCATTAATATGCTGTTCTTCACTACATTCTGAATGACAGAACAAAAGATAATACAATAATCTTCTTGGACAGTCTCATATAGTAACTTTGAAATTTTTATTCGCATTTCTTCAGTTGAGCATCAAACTCATATAAGGATGCTCCGTTTCAAAAGACTTGGCTGTCAGGCTTTCTATCGTATAAAGATGATATTCTCTTCCTTCCCGATATTCACGATAACAATTACCGTTTTCCACAATATAGTAACCATTATTCTCAGGAATAGCATCATCGTCTTCTATTTGAATGGACAGACTCAGCACCGGGTGTTTCCTTGCAAGTATGGACAGCATCTTTTCCACATGAATCAAACGAGCCATTCCCAACATGGACGAATCCCCGGAAGAAGGATGAATATACTCGATGACAGCTCCGGGGTATAGGGTTGCAGCTGCCGACAACAAGGTATCTTTGACCGCCTCAAAACCTGTCTGTCCGGGAATACCATCTGCCAATAACTCCTTAATATATAAGCTTCCGGCATCCATTACCACAAAAGCCATCCCTGCTATCCGATCCGCCCGGCGTGCCACAAGCACCTTACCCCCTCCCAGTCGTAAGTCCGCCATGATAACCAGAAAATCCTCATAACTATGCAACATACAGCAGGCACGCTCGCGCATACGATTGTCGAAATACTGATACAGTTCGGCTGAGGCCTCATCCTCCTCTTCCACCCTATAAGAACCGGAAGGGATAAGTTTTTCTACGTTTACCCTTTCCATCACATAACCGAATCGCGGAGTATATCCCGACTTTGCATAATAGCCAAACAACCATTTCTCTGCCGGTATAAGAGTGCTGAGCAGAATGCCGTCATCATACATGCGACGATGCGTCAGCCTCAACAATCGCCGCATGGCTCCATGCGACCTGTAATCGGGATGGGTGCACGCACCGGAAACGTAAGAAGTAGCAATCGTCTCCCCGCAAAAAGTCATCGGGTAGGAAATCATTTGTAAAGCAGAAATAATTTTTCCTTCTTCACGCACAGCCATATTGATATCATCCTTATATCTCAGGTCGAAATACAAGTCGGTAAACTCATCACTATCCGTGAAACAGAGTTTCCACAATGCTTTTACTTCATCCTTTGTGGTCATTGAGTTCGGCTATACATTTTTCGAGCAAGATAGCCGGCTGATAAGAAAGCTTCGCCTTACGCAGCCCCTCCAGTCCAAGATCCTCCTCGCGATTGATATACATATACTGTTCACCGATATGATTGGCATACTCATAGTTTATCATGGCATAAGAACCTTCGATATCGGTATTCGCTTTCTCCACACAAGTGTCCCATGTTTGATAGTTGATGGGGGCCCCATATGTAAATGCGGCTATCTTTCCATTCACATGTAACACTCCTCCGGTCAACCCCAACTCTTCCATGTGATGAAGGGCAAAGGTCATGGACCGCCGTTCGGCCCCCAAAGCCATTTGTTCATCGCAATTATTGGCACGACACCATTCTTCTTCCATTTTCAGGCATTCGGGAACAAGCTCGGGAGTCAGAAGCCTGTACTCATAATCGGGATACTGCTTCTTGAACTTGTTAATATGATTACGTTTAGACTGATACTTTTTACCTTTCAAGGCAGCCAGGTCAGTGCGCAGATAAAGATAGTCGAAATAGTCACGATCTTCGGTAAAGGTGAAACGCCCCGGCATCACTGCTTCAAGGTCTGCTTTCATCCCTACACATACCCCCAGCATACGGAACTTTGCCCCCAACGCTTCTGCATCCTCAATCAGTGCCTCCAGCACCGGTTTTACGTCTCCTGTTCCTACCGGCATCATGTAGGCCAGCTCTTCACCGGCATAAAAGCGAAGCAACAGATAACCGTCCAAAACGGCATACTTGGTCTGGTATAAGAATGTCCAACTACAAAGATTGGCAAACGACAAGTCGCAATTGCGACGTTGGCTGTTAAGTGTAAACGACTGTATCAGCTCTTTATCCGCTAAAGTAATGTCTTTGAATTCTATCATAAAATGTTTGTTTCTTTAATAACAAAGATAGAGGCATTTTTGTTAAATTACACCCAATAATTTAAGGATTGTTGGAGTGAAAACGGCTGTCATTATCCCGTTCAATGTCAATCCCAGACTGGCATAAGCTCCATATTTTCCACTGATTTCCATTGCCGTAGATGTTCCCACTGCATGAGTAGCCGTTCCCATGGACAAACCTTGGGCAATGGGACTTCCTACATGTCCCACACGCAAAACCTTAAAGCCGAACACCGCTCCAAACAATCCCACAACCACAACGACAGCCGCCGTCAATGAAGGAATTCCTCCGGTAGCTTTCGACACCTCCATTGCAATAGGAGTAGTAACCGACTTCGGAGCCAACGAACAGATGATATCGGGTGTAGCTCCCAACAGCTTGGCAATGACGACCACAGTCACCAATCCTACCAAACATCCTGCCAACTGCGAAATGAAAATTGGCAACAACTGCTTCTTTATCATCTCCAACTGCAAATATAAAGGAACGCCCAATGCCACTACCGCCGGCTTCAGCCAAAATTCGATAAGCTGTCCGCCTTCATTATAAGTTTCATAACTGATGCCTGCAAATTTCAAAAATAGAATAAGCACGGCAATGGTAAGCAATATAGGGTTCAAAATAACCCAGCCTGTCTTCTTCTGAACGATACGTGACAGAAAGAATACTCCGAAAGTAACCGCCAACAAGAAGAACTTATTTTCTAAATATTCCATTTGATTTACGAACTAATTGATGAACCCATCCGGTGACTACAAGCACCAGAACTGTACTGACTAAGGTAGCAATCACAATCGGCCAAAACTGTGCCGCAATCACATCAAAATAAAGCATCAGCGCCACACCGGGTGGCACAAAAAAGAAGCCAAGATTAGCAACTAAAAAGTCGGACAATCCCTGCACCCATTGCAGCTTTATCCAACCCAACTTCAAAAAAAGGGTGAGAAGCAGCATCCCTATGATACTGGAAGGCAACTTAATGCCTGTCAGAAAAACAATCAGTTCACCCAAAGCCAAACATCCGAAAAGGATGGCGCATTGACGTATCATACCTTATGAATTTAATGAAAACTTATTGAAAACTGCGCAAAGTTAAGGAAACATCCTGTTTGGTGTTCAATAACATACGTTTTTTGCATACTTTAAACCAAAAATAATATAGATTTTGCAATGTAGATATTGCAAAATTACCTAATTTTGCACCGTGAAAAACAACACTCGTCTTTAGAACGTACATAATTAATATATATCATGGATTTAATATCTGAAATCGTAGAGCGCGCGAAAGCAAACAAACAGCGCATTGTTCTCCCTGAAGGAACAGAAGAACGTACATTAAAAGCTGCCAACCAAATATTGACAGACGGTGTTGCCGACCTTATTTTATTGGGTAATCCCGATGAAATCATGAGCCTGGCTAAAGAATGGGGGTTGGGAAACATCGGTAAAGCCACTATCATCGACCCCGAAAATCACCCTAAGAAAGAAGAATACGCACAACTGCTGTGCGAACTTCGTAAGAAAAAAGGTATGACTATCGAAGAAGCCCGTAAACTGGTAGTCGACCCATTGTATTTGGGATGTTTGATAATTAAAGCCGGAGATGCCGATGGACAATTGGCAGGTGCCCGCAACACCACCGGTAACGTACTTCGCCCTGCATTACAGATTATCAAGACTGTACCGGGCATTACCTGTGTATCAGGTGCCATGATGCTGTTGACTCACGCTCCCGAATACGGAAATAATGGCGTTTTGGTGATGGGTGACGTTGCAGTAACCCCGATGCCGGATGCCAACCAATTAGCACAGATTGCTGTTTGTACCGCCCAAACCGCCAAAGCAGTTGCAGGTATTGATCCGCGTGTTGCCCTGCTGAGTTTCTCAACCAAAGGTTCTGCCAAACATGAAGTAGTAGACAAAGTAGTTGAAGCCTTGAGTATTGCCAAAGAAATGGCCCCCGATTTGAAAATCGACGGTGAACTGCAAGCTGATGCAGCCCTGGTTCCACATATTGGCGCAAGCAAAGCTCCGGGTTCGGAAATTGCGGGAAAAGCCAATGTTCTGGTAGTTCCTTGTTTGGAAGTAGGTAACATTTCTTATAAACTGGTAGAACGCCTGGGACACGCTACAGCTATCGGTCCGATTCTGCAAGGTATCGCCCGTCCGGTGAACGACTTGTCTCGCGGATGCTCTATCGATGATGTTTATAAAATGATTGCAATTACTGCTAATCAGGCTATTGCTGCCAAAGCAAACAATTAATATAATAAAGAAGAAACAACATTATGAAAATATTAGTGCTTAATTGCGGTAGTTCTTCCATCAAATACAAGTTATTTGATATGACTACCAAAGAAATCCTGGCACAGGGTGGTATTGAAAAAATCGGATTAGTAGGTTCTTTCCTGAAGCTGACTTTGCCTAATGGCGAAAAGAAGATTCTGGAAAAAGATATCCCTGAACATACTGCAGGTATCGAATTTATCCTGAACACATTGGTTAGCCCTGAATATGGCGCAATCAAGTCTCTAGAAGAAATCAATGCAGTAGGTCACCGCATGGTACACGGTGGGGAACGTTTCAGCGAATCAGTGAAACTGGATAAAGAAGTATTGGATGCATTTGCCGCTTGCAACGACCTTGCTCCACTCCATAACCCGGCTAACTTGAAAGGTGTCAATGCTGTTTCTGCTATTTTGCCCAATGTACCTCAGGTAGGTGTATTCGATACAGCATTCCATCAAACAATGCCTGACTATGCATATATGTATGCCATCCCATACGAACTGTATGAAAAATACGGTGTACGTCGTTACGGCTTCCACGGAACCTCTCATCGCTATGTTTCAAAGCGCGTATGCGATTTCTTGGGAATCAATCCCGAAGGTTCTAAAATCATCACTTGCCACATTGGTAACGGTGGTTCTATCTCAGCTGTCAAGGATGGTAAATGTGTAGACACCAGCATGGGACTTACTCCGCTTGAAGGTCTTGTAATGGGAACCCGCAGCGGTGACATTGATGCAGGCGCCGTTACTTTCATTATGGAAAAAGAAGGTTTGACTCCGACAGGTGTTTCTAATTTACTGAACAAGAAGAGTGGAGTACTTGGCATATCAGGCGTATCCAGCGATATGCGTGAATTGGATGCAGCTTGCAAAGAAGGAAATCCGCGCGCTCTGCTGGCAGAAAAGATGTATTATTATCGCATCAAGAAGTATATCGGAGCTTATGCTGCTGCCATGGGTGGTGTAGATGTTATCTTATTTACCGGCGGTGTAGGTGAGAACCAATCACAATGCCGTGAAGCCGTATGTGACGGTTTACAATTCATCGGTGTAGAATTGGATAAAGAAATGAACAACAAGATTCATGGTGACGAAGCTATCATCTCTACCCCCGAATCAAAAGTCAAGGTAGTAATTATCCCGACGGATGAGGAATTGATGATTGCCAGCGATACACAAGCTATTTTGAATAAGTAATTTTATTGTTTGGTTAAATAAATATCGAAGGCCGCTGCGCGAGATGCGTAACGGCCTTCCTTTTTTCCCAATATTCTTTATTGAGCAACAAGCTCAACTACACGACTTTGTGCCTGTCCGCCGGTAAATACATTCAGTCCGACCTTCATCAGATAATCTCCTGAGAAAGTCTTACCATTTGCCTCCAGTCTTGATTTCTTTCCGGGCATCAAATTAATCTCTTCCACCTTATACATCTTCATCGGATCCAATCCCTGCAATTTTACAGGCAACAGTTTCTCGCCAAAACGAGGATGAATATCATAAGCATAAAGCACTGCCTTTTTCTGCCCTTCACCCACATACATCACAGACATGTGATTGCCTTCGTATGGAGAAACCAAGCGATAAAGCTCTCCATCCAGAATAACAGGCTTCAAACGGTTAAAATTGGCAACTGCATTCTGGCAGTAGGCCAGTTCATCTTCACTCAATTCTTTCAAGCCCATATCGAAACCGAGTTTACACATAGAAGCCACATCAGTACGGAACTTCACACTGGTTTTACTATTCCAGCTAGTGACATGAGCACACATTGCCTTAGCCGGGAAGAATTGTGAGAATCCCCATTGGATATACAAACGTTCGATAGGGTCGGTATTATCACTACACCAAAATTCAGTGAAATATTTTAGTGCCTCATAGTCGCAGCGTGCACCACCACCCGAGCACAGCATCATCGGCACATTAGGATACTTGGCCTTCACTCTTTCCAAGACATTATAAACGCCACGCACATGGTTGATATAAAGCTGACTTTGTTTCTCTTTCAAATAAGGAGAATAAACATTTGTAATAGGGCTGTTGCAATCCCACTTAAAGAAAGCCACATCCGGATTCTCTGTCATGATATTATCCACTACACCAAATACAAAATCCTGCACTTTCGGATTGCTTAAATCAAGCACCAGTTGATTACGGTAATAGTACGTTTCACGATTAGGCAGATGGATAGCCCATTCGGGATGCTTCTCAAAGAGCTCACTCTTCGGACTTATCATTTCCGGCTCAATCCAAATTCCAAACTTCACACCGGCTTCTTTAGCGGCAGCCACCAATGCAGGCACTCCATTAGGCAACTTGCTTTTTGTAGCCTCCCAATCTCCCAAACCGGTGTGGTCATTGTTACGAGGATACTTATTGGCAAACCAACCGTCATCCAACAAGAACATATCCACACCCAAATGTTTGGCTTCCTTCATCAGTTCCACCAATACTTTCTCATCAAACTTGAAACCGGTATTTTCCCAGTTATTGAGCAGTGTCATACGATCGCCCTTACCATCTTTCAACTGATAATTACGCGCCCATGCATGAATGTTCCGGCTCGCCTTTCCTGTTCCTTCCTTGCTCAGTGTGAAGATGAATTCCGGAGTTTTGAAAACATCCTTCGGAGCCAATTCATAATAAGAAGCATAAGGATTGATGGCAGGAATCACCCTCAAATTACCTTCGTTATCGACTTCAAACGTAAAGCGGAAATTTCCGGTCCAACCGATAGTTCCCAACAGCACATCTCCCTGATGCTCATTAGCAGGTCGGTCAAAGCCCAACTCAAAGAAAGGCTGAACAAACATAGCAGCGCGGCTACCCAACTTAGTATCCAGAATCTTTTTCCCGAATTGCAACTCTTGTGTACTCATCTGTACCTCTTTGGCCCAATCACTACTGAACTCTGTCAAGAAATACTTTTCCGCCGAGAAATATAACATAGTAGACGAATAACGTGAAAGCATCACCGGCTTTTTTTCCTGATGACTGATCTCACTCCAAGTCTTTATGACATCTTCCTTGGGGTAAGCTATATAATATAAGGTTACATCTACAGGATACTGGTCATCACGCAAGCGAATTATTGTCTCTGTGCCTCCATCTACTGCCTTACTTTCAGAAGAAACATAACGCAATATAGTACATGGATTTCCGTCATTGTGAGTAATGGCAACGGCAGGTTCAAAATAATCTTCAGCTCCCGAACCGGCATATACTTCCCAGCCATTGGCCGAAGCATCCCCGCCAGAAGCAGACGGAAGACTGACAATATCTTGTTCATTCAGCAGTTTACTGCCTAAATAAGACTGATACAAACGTCCGTTGGGAGCTACTTTCAAGATTAAATCCGTATTATCGGTCGACACACGAATTGTTTTCCGGTCTTCTGCACTCACTTGAAAACAAGTAAAGAATGCAATTAGTAATAGAAAGATTTTCTTCATGGTATAAATTAAAAAGGTTTTATAATATTCAATCAAGGTCACCATTCAATGGTGATAGTACAAAGATAAGCATAAGCTACCCCAATTCCTCATGCATTTGATTCATAATTGTGTAGAATATTCCACAGAAATCAAGAATACTGACTTTCTCCTTCTATAAACTGTTCAAGGAACATGTTTTCACCGTCAAAAACGGCATAAGAGAAATCCTGTATCCAATCTCCTAAGATAAGCATACGCGAAGTGCGACTCAACATCAAATCAAACATGATATGGCGATGACCATAAATAAAATAATTAATATCAGGATGGCTCCTAAGATATTCTTTGGTAAAAAGCACTAAAGGCTCTTTGTTCTCTCCCATATATTCAGGTTCCTTACCTCCTTCACGTTTCATACGGCTATGTTTCGCCCACTCCAGTCCCAGTTCCACACTCCAACGAGGATGTAAAGTAGAAAACAAACGTTGTAAAGTGGTGCTATGGAACATAGAGCGTAACAACTTAAACTTACGGTCACCATCCCCCAACCCATCACCATGGGCAAGAAAGAACTCTTTACCATAAATTTCGCAAGTAAGCGGCTGACGATGAATGGTCACACCACATTCTTTTTCCAGATAATCGCCACACCAGATATCATGATTTCCAATAAAAAAGTGAACTTCCACCCCCATATCAGTCAGTTCGGAAATTTTTCCCAAGAAGCGAGTATAACCTTTCGGTACTACTAACTTAAATTCATACCAAAAATCGAACATATCTCCCAATAGATACACTGCTGCGGCATTATGCTTGATACTATCCAAAAAATTCACCAATCGACGTTCCTGTGTCCGTCCATGCGCTATTGCACGCGATCCCAAATGTGCATCTGAAAGGAAATATATATTCTTCATAATCTTAAAGGAATCCTAATTCAAGTTTTGCTTCTTCACTCATCATGTCTTTATCCCATTCGGGTTCGAATACCAAATTAATAACAGAAGAATTTACCCCTTCTACCGAATCCACCTTTTGACGCACATCTTCCATAATAAAATCGGCAGCGGGACAATTGGGAGCGGTAAGCGTCATATCAATACTTACATCTCCATCGTCTTGCAGGTCAATCTTATAAATTAATCCTAAATCGTATATATTCACCGGAATTTCGGGGTCGTATACGGTCTTCAACATCGCTATTATTCTTTCTTCTATTTTCAAACGGGTCTCTGCATCCATAATTCTCGTCATTTTAATTGCAAATTTAATGATTTTGCAACAGTATACCAAACGTTTCTAGAGATATCTATAGAAAGCTTTCCAAAAGGCGTATAGACAATGTTTTACTCCCAAAGAACAAGTGTTTATTCATGAATTGATGAAAGCCTGTTTTAACCTTCGTCAACCCCAAAGTGAAAAATCAACTAACATTTATATGGTGGTACGCATGAACAAGAAACAGGTACAACCGGCTACCGGAGTAAAAGTAGATCCCGACCGACCAATGGAACATCAGAAAACAAAAAGCATATATAAGTTGTCGTCTGACAGAACTGGATAATCAGAATTAATGCTATCCACATACCGATGTAAAGCACCTAGTTCCTTTTGCAAACGAATGCTGTCTGTTTCGTCCTTCTCTCCTTTCCTGAAAGAATAGGAATGGCAAGAACAAAATAGTATTATGGTTATAAATATTATCTTCATATTTATTTTATTTCAAATTCAGCACTCAGCTTTATCTCTTTGCTATCATTCCATAATGATTTAGATATACGATATCTCCCGGGAGTAATCTTATAATATTTAATTGGAAACCTGAAACAGTAATAAATCTGAGGTATAATATCCTGTATACTGTCACTCAAAAATCCATACTTATCTTTCAATTCAGGTGTTGTCCAGCAATTATTCTCCCATTTTTCCAAAGTCCAGTAGGAACCGTAACTGAGAAGAAGTCTTTGAGGGTTCAGAACAATGGTAAATACTTCGTCCGTCTTAATGGTATAATTCCCATGAATCATTTTCATCCGAACTTCAGAACCTAAAGTATCGCTGCAGACACAATCGGCAGACATATACCCTAGTTTCGGTACACCCTTATCTTTACTTTTACATCCGATCATCAAAACACAAAGTATGGTTATAAATATTGTCTTCATATTTATTTTATTTTAAATTCAGCACTTAATTTTATCTCGGCCCGGAATTTCTGATAGACAATGAAAGAAGGAGGGATAAAAAACATCTCCTTCATGGCTTATTCATCCATTCTACTATCTTGTCTTTGGCGTAGAAATAATAGAGGACCAGCCCAAACCAATTTGTAATGATAACCAGAATGATGAACAAGCTCTTTTGTCATATCACCATTTGTTTCCCGGATTTGATATGCTTGATTGGGGCGGATGTACATGCTTCAATCCGTATCCGAGAATCTGTAGTCCTTGTAACTTTTTCCTCTTTTAATCCTGAATGTCAACCTACTCCATTCCTCTTTCGTCAGTTTCATTTTAATATTCATACAGAAATAATAGGTCTCATTTCCCTCCAAAGGTGAAATCCAAATTTTATTTATACACTTTCTTTTACCGGAGCCTGAATAGTATAGAAGGCAGCGTACTCTTCTTATCTGCATACTGTCCTCATTACATACCTTTATTTCTATACGTCTTCCGTTTCCGATTCGGTAAAATTTAGGAGGGAACATTCTTACTTTATTCAGGGTACTGTCCTTGTCATTGATGTCTGTAACTATGAATTTTCCTATCTCGTCCGGTTGTCCGGCAAAAGCATTGTCAAAGGCAGACAACGATATGATGAATATAATTATGAATTTCCACATGTGATTGAGGCTTTTCAGTAATTGAAGGCAAGTTATTAATAAATTCCATAGTTTCAATGCACGAGAACCTTTTTAAATATTTTTGTTAGTTTTATAAATAACTGTGAAAGGCAATTGTTGTTCCCGGACTTTTTTTAGATTACGGCTGTTTTTTGATTTATGTAAGCAGTTTCATTATACAATTCATTACCGGTCTTAGGTTGTGGAATAGGACAGGTAATGTTTCAAGGGAATATATGGACCGAACTGTTCTTTTTGACCGGCATTCTTATCAATTCGCGGACTGCTGCTTTTTATACTGTATTTGGAGCACTTCTTCCTATCCCACCAGCCTTCTTACCAGGGATAGATGCCGGAACATTAAATATGGGATTGATGGGCTATAACGGTGTATTGTGTTCCATAGCTTTAGGAAATAAAAACCTGAAAAGTCTTGTATGGACCTCATGTTCAGTCTTACTGTCCGTCGTATTGCAGATTATAGGAATGAACTTGGAGATTACTACTCTAACCGCACCTTTTGTCATATCAGTATGGGTGATAATGGGAATACAGAAGTTGATGATTTTGCAACAGTATACCAAACGTTTCTAGAGATATCTATAGAAAGCTTTCCAAAAGGCGTATAGACAATGTTTTACTCCTAATCCCCCTTTAAAGGATGGAATTAAAAATACTTTTTGCTTTTTCAATTAAAACCGGTATATTTGTCACAAAAACCTAATAATCTATCTCTATTATGAATAAACTATCGCATAGTGTATTATGGATTGTTACAGTCTTAGTAACCGCTTGTAACATACAGCCCAAACAGGAACCTATCGAAGAAGTCATCGACCGTGGTTTAAAAGCTTCGACCGAACAGGCTCTATTAATGGCAAAAGAGCTTGAAACACAGAATGGTCGTCTGCCGAAAACAATCAATAAAGAAGGAAAGTTGGAAACCAGCGATTACAGTTGGTGGTGCAGTGGTTTCTTTCCGGGTGAATTGTGGTATTTGTACGAATACAATCCGACCCCGGAAATGAAAAAATATGCAGAAATGTACACCGACCGTGTAGAAGAGGTAAAACACATCACTTACAGCCATGATGTAGGTTTCATGCTATATTGCAGCTACGGCAACGGCTATCGTCTGACCGGAAAACCGGAATATAAGGACGTGATGCTAACCGGAGCCAATTCGCTGGCTACCCGTTATGACGAACGGGTGGGAGCCATCCGTTCCTGGGACTTCAACAAAAAGATTTGGCAGTTCCCGGTCATTATTGACAATATGATGAATCTGGAATTCTTCAGTTGGGCTTCGAAAGCATCAGGTGATGACCGTTTCCGAAAAATGGCCATTTCTCACGCAGATAAGACCATGCTTCACCATTTTCGTGATGACTACAGCTGTTATCATGTAGTTTCTTATGATACGATAACAGGCATGCCGCATAAAAAACAGACTCATCAGGGAGCAGCTGACGAATCGGCATGGGCTCGCGGACAGGCTTGGGCTTTGTATGGCTTCACGATGATGTATCGCGAAACAGGTAAACCGGACTATCTGAATCATGCCAAACATATTGCCTCATTCATTATGAATCATCCGAATATGCCGGCCGATAAAGTTCCTTATTGGGACTTTGACGCCCCGGGCATTCCCAATGTGCCTCGTGATGCTTCTGCCGCGGCTATCATGGCTTCTGCTCTGATAGAACTAAGTCAACTGGATAAAAGTACTGAGGCAAAGAGTTATCTGGACTTTGCAGAACAACAAATCCGTTCATTAACAAGTCCCGACTATCTGGCTGCAAAAGGTACGAACTGCAATTTCGCTCTGATGCATTCCACCGGACATTTTCCCGGAAAAAGTGAAGTTGATGTACCCTTGAGCTATGCCGATTATTATTATGTAGAAGCTCTGATGCGTTTAAGAAACCAACTGAAAAATAAATCCTTATAACCACCTGCCTCCATCCGGCCTATGCGCTTGCTGAATCTCCATACAACACAATTCACAAGACGTAGGCCGAGGCGGTTCTATATTCTTCCCTCATCGGCATAACTATAATATTTGCCATCTGTTAAAATTACATGGTCAATCAACCTTATAT
>ENA-OYXT01000553-OYXT01000553.1-human-gut-metagenome-genome-assembly--contig:-NODE-553-length-14425-cov-5.349408_pt1 | contig 14425 bp, 8 predicted proteins | sample MGYA00244218_ERZ653423 | MGnify/ENA primary metagenome ERZ653423 (study PRJEB26926, sample SAMN06165035) | human gut metagenome | biome: ENVO:00009003; feature: ENVO:2100002; material: ENVO:00002003... | reverse complement strand
ACGAGATCATGCCTAGTCTCGTGGGCTCGGAGATGTGTATAAGAGACAGACAATGCATCCCTGCCTGTTTTCCATAGATACGCCCTGAATGAAATTTTCACCCTTCCGAAAGACGATGCGTTTTTTATCTGTTCATCGCCTTTCGGAAAGGGGCTTTTACAAGCCCTTTCCAAATAGTAAGGTGCGGTGGTACAGATAGCTTTATCTTCTTAAGCCTCGGTCCCTGCCCTATGCAGGCATAGGGCAGGAGCTGAGGTGTTGAAGCAAACTCAATCAGACTACCAAAGCAAAGACTTTCCCTTCACATGAAGGTTCGCTCTGTTGACGTCGCTGATCGTGATCTTGCCGTCGCCGTTGATGTCTGCGCAGGCAAATTCATACAGAGTCAATTTACTCTTTCCCTTTGCATGAAGGTTTGCTCTGTTGACATCGCCGATCGTGACCTTGCCGTCGCCGTTGATGTCCCCCTTCAGGTGAATTTTCACATTCTGCGTCACCGCTTCTCCGCTCACCGTCACGGTATACTCCCGGGTGACATGATTTTTCTTCATCACCCGCATGGTATAGGTACCGGAAGCGACCCCGGAAATACTGTAGGAGGCGGTATATTGATTCCCCTCCTTCGTTCCGCCGGAGACCGTGGTTTCATACGCAGGCTCTGAGTGTCCCTGCTGAATGAGCTGAATGGTCACCTTATCGGAAGCGGAATTAAAGCTCTTCACCGTGCCGCTGACGGAGCCGCGGGCGTTGGGGTCAACCACCTTATAGGATTCATACACCTGCCAGACATGCCCGTCTGTATTGTCTTCATATTCCATCCATGCGTTTACGCTCTTACCGTTCACCTTGAAATCTTTCCAATTTTTCGGGTATACATAACCCTTTTCTTCGCCGCCCTCAAATCCGATACGAAGATCGAGGAAATACGATTTTCCAACCTCAAATTTGTCAAATTTCCTCATTGGTTTTTGATCGGGTCCCAGCCATTGCATCGACAGCACCTTCATATTATACGGCAGGCTTGTCGGTTTTTCATAGTCGGCAAAGGCAGCGGGGCGGTCCCCCGCCTTAGGCTCCTGTACGCGGATATCGGTCCCGTATTTCACTCCCTCGCTGTTCGGCTCCAACAGTTGAGAGACCCGGTATTTCCGTCCTATCGGTGAATAGTCGTACCAATCGCCCTTATAGACTGTGCTGTATGTTTCCGCAGAGTCGAATATCCCGTTGGCTCTGTAGCCTGCGGGCTGGATCACCTTTACCGAAGCATTCTCGGGGAGATAATACCCAACCCCCGGCTTTACGTCGAAGTAGACATAACACGTATCGCCTTCACGCAATTGACCGGCCTCTACGCCGTAAGCGCCATAGGCGACATCGTATACCACCGTATTTTTGAAGGTATACTTTTTCGGTTCATTCGATACGATCTCCGTAAACCCGGCGTCAATGCCGAGACGGAAATTCTTGAGCGTACCGCGCACATCCGTCAGCTTCCGCTGTGCCACAAGGTTGACAGTGAGGGCTTTTTCTCCATAGGTGAATGACCTCCTTGTAACCTTTGTATGCTGCACATTCAGAGTAACTCCGTTGTCTGCCGTCGCAGTCGAATCGGCAAGCTCATATCCGTGCCGTGCGTTTACCCAGAAGTACATAATATACGCATCCTCATCGGCCAGATATCTCCACTCGGAGGGGATACCAGTTGAATATGACTTGTCGGTATAGCATTTCGCCAATGTATCCGGATGCAGGGAGATCTTGTGGGTGGCGTTGGTTGCTTCGGTAAATTCGCCCCCCGCCTGCAGAAGCTGAACACTATATATGTATTGCTTGCCGCTGACCGCTTCGTTCATCTGCACATCAAATTCGATGTGTGTCTGATAAAGGACACTCTCTTCTGTCTTCGGCTTACCATAGTCAGTATTTGCCGACGGCCAGCAGGCCCAGTAGAACTCTACACTGTGTTTTCCGGTGCGGTCCACATAAAAATCAAGTGTATAGGGTTCTCCTTCATAGCCCTCTTCCTGACCCGGCTTGCACAGGAGGCCGTAGAAATCGAACCTGACTCTGCCTGCATCCCTCAGCTTTTGCATCCACTGGGGCATATACACAATATCCGCAGACATCTCATAGCCCAGGCCGGCCTTCAGGCCCCGCACCGTCTGACCCCCCTTCACCTCCTGCAAGTTGAGGTTGAAGCGTATCTGCGGCATGTAGTCTCTGCGATCCATGGTGAGAGTATAGCCGCCGTCGGTTCTTCCGGCTATATACCATTCCCTGCCGATCTTACCGATGCTCCTGTAATACTTAAACACCTTCGCCGGGTCGGTTTCGCCGTTGTTGCCGAACAAGATCCATCCGCCGGAGCCCCGCTGCACATAGACATTCAGGCTCTTTGCGTTGACGAGCTTGAAGTTGTTCATATGGCAGCTCCAAGCGGCGGCGTTGGTCCGGGGATTTTTGATAGAAAGGGAAACATCCCTGGTGGTGTCGATGGTGAGTGTGATCGTCTGAATCAGGGAACTCACATCTCTGTGGCTGTTGCCGCAGACAATATTCAGCGCAGCATCCTCCAGAACCGATGTGTTTTTCGCCACGATGGCATAGTCGGGGCTGGTTTTCCTGGGGGCGCTCGTCGTGACGATACCCAGCTTCCCGTCTCCGCACAGCTCAAAGCTGCCGCAGCCGTTCATGCTTCCCTCCGACTGGGCCAGATCGATCACCGCGCCGGTTGCACCGTTTTGGGGGCAGTAGGCGGTCTTGTTCTTATACCGGGTGCTGTGGTTGAAGGTGACCTGGACGCCGTCGGTCACCATCAGCTTCAGATCGACGCCGGGGGCATACAGGGCGGATAGCTTCAGATTGTCGAACAGAACCAGCATCAGAGACCTTCCCTCAAGCCCCGAAAGATCCAGGAAATCATTCTCATAACGTGTCCAATACATAAGAATGCCGTTATCGTATGACACGACCCGCTGAAGATTTGTATCGCTCTTATAGCCTTCGAGTAATCTCTCGTTATATATGCAATCCTCCGGGTCTATAATGACCGAACGGCTCACCACCCTGCCGTTTTTATAGAAAAAATAGACGTGACCGTAGATTATCTCCGTTCCCTCGACCAAATTGGTTAGCGCGGGATACGACGAAGAAGAGGCCTGCGCTGCGCCCCGATTGGCGCCGGTCGTCTCCTCGCCGCCGCTTTCAGCGCCCACCGACAGGACAGAAAGCGGCAGCAAGCCCACCAGCATGATCAGCGCCAGCAAAAAGCTGAGCCATCGATTTCGTTTACTTGTTTTCATCTCTTTTCCTCCTTTACAAAGTCCAGATGGTTTTTGAAGCCGAGCACCTTAGCGGATTGCTGTATAACATTACCTTTCCAAAGAAAACCAACTGCTTGATTTTCTTTGGAAAAGCGAAAGGGCGGAGGCGGATGGCTTCCGTCCCGCCCTTTGCTTCAATCCTTTAGCACGATTTTTCGGTTAGGTGGTTTATCTGCTCCTTCTGCGGGAATACAGGGCTGCTCCCATCAGAGCCGCACCGGATACGATCGCCATCGCGATGCTGAAAGCGATCATGCTGCCGTCGCCGGTCTTGGGGGTTTCCGGCGCAGGAGGCGTCACCGGCTTCTTGGCGCTATAGCTGTTGGTGAAGCCGATTTCCTCCATGGGATTGTTGTATTCCAGCTCGCCCTTCTCGTCAAACTTGAAGAAGGCCCAGCCCCGAACGCTGTCATAGCTGTCAACAAACAGAGGCATGGCGTAGAAGATGCTCTCATCGTAAGTCCAGCCCGCAGCATTGCCCTTGACCTGGTGGATAACGAAGCCCTCGGACAGATTGCCGGCCTGATCCTTACTGATGGTGAAAATGAACTTACCCTCATAGGTCTTTTCGCCATTGGTCTCCACGGTATCCTGCACCAGCGTATAGACGGTGGGGGCGCCGAATCTGTCAATAGCGAACTTGAAGGTCTCCTGGCCGGGATCCATTTCGCCGGTCTTCTTCACAGTGAGCTTGAAGGGGACCTCAACGCGAATGCTGCCGTTCTCCCGCTGGGGCTCAAGCACACGGCCGCAGTCGGTGCACTTCACAGCGTAATCGTAGGTCGCTCCGCCCTCATGATCGGGCGTATGGGGCTGCACTGCATCATAGGCATCGTGATACTGGCACTTGTGGGCGTGTCCGGTCTCCCCGCAATCGACCCACTCACTGCCGTAAACATGAGCGCCCTGCTTGCCGTTATAGAACTTATCCGCAGCGGCGGCATCATCCTTGGCGCTGTGGGTTGCGTCATTGGCGCAGGTGTACCAATAGGTGTCAAACTCGCGGCAATCGGCAGCGGTGGATCTTCTGTGAGCTTCATCGCTGTTTTGCACGGTGTAGCTATGACCCGTCTTGGGAAGCACCACACTGCTGTGGTCGGTGATTTCCGTGGCGGCGGCAGCATCCTCGAAGAGCTTGCCGCAGGTGCACCGGTAGTACTCCTTGTTGCCGTCAGTGGTGCAGGTAGCGTCCACCTTGTCCACCTTGGTCAGATGGTCGGCATGGACATGGCCCGTTGCAGCCTGCATCACAAATCCGCATTCTGTGCAGGTCTGCGGCGTGGTTTCCGTTGCGGCAGGGCCTGCCGTGTGAGGCATTACGGTATCATGGTGCGCCGCGTTGCGGCTGCAGACATGGGCGTGGCCGTCGGCCTCCTTGTATCCCCACTCAGAAGTGTTGAAATCATGATCGTCGTTGGTGGGCCTGTACGGGATCCCGGTAAGGGGATTATCGCTCATGTCAAACAGCTTGCCGCAGAGATCGCACTTCTTATAAGCGTCCCAGCCCTTCTCGGTGCAGTTCGATTCCTTCTCCGGGAAGAGGGTGAAGGAGCCGTGACCACAGTTTACCGTCACCTTGCAGGTGGCCGTTTTTGTTCCTGCCGTTGCGGTAATGATCGCTTCACCGGGGGCTACGGCGGTTACCTTGCCCGTGGCGGGATCGACGGTAGCAACAGCGGGCTTGTCAGAAGACCATACCACCTTGTCGGTAGAATCGGCCGGCGTGACCGTCGCTTTCAGGCTGTCATCCACTGCACCGACTGTCAGCGTCAGCTCGCTCTTGTTAAGAGTGATACCCGTTGCCGGCTTCGGGGCGGCAGGGACAGTGATGGTCGCAGGGATGCATGTGGGATTTTTGGTTTCGTAGTTCTCAGTAGAACCGCCGTCCGCTTCAATTTCAAGCAGAGTTACCTCATAATTTCCTGCAGCAGTATCGTTATCCACTGTGCACTGAAATTTCATCACTGCGATCTTATCTGTCCCGGTGAAATCCTCTGCGCCAAATGCGCTCAAGAGCTTATAGGGATCCTGGGTCCAGGCAACTTCGTCCCGGCCAAGTTTCTCCTGGATACCCTCCGTAAGAGCACCGCTATCCACGACGTATGTTAAGCCGGACGGGATGCCAAGTTTGCCCTGGAAACAAGTCATCGTACCTGTTTGCTGTATATAAACGGTAAACGTGACAGTATCTCCGGGGCCTGCTGTTGTCTTGTCAGCTTCGACCGTGAAGGTAAATGTCGACGTCGCAGGCTCTGCTGATACCGGTGCCGCAGTTGCAAACATCGCAAAAATCATGACGAAACTGAGCAGTAGGGATGTGATTCGCTTGTTCATGACCAAGCTCCTCCTTTGAAAATAGATTTGCGGGACATTTCTTACGCACCGCTTCCGAAGTCTCGCTTAGTTCCGAAGAGCGGCGGTGCAGATTGCTCTGCATTTTTTATTCTTAAACCGCAGCTCCTACCCTATATGGCGTATAGGGCAGGCGCATTGGCATTAAGACAAGCCGGTTGGGCTACCACAGAAGGGACTTTCCCTTATTGTGAAGATTCATCTTGTTAACATCACTGGTCGTCACTCTGCCGTCGCCGTTGATGTCTGCACAGGCGAGTTCATACCCAAGCAATATCTTTTTTCCCTTTGCGTGAAGGTTTGCTTGATTGATATCACCGATACTGATTCTGCCGTCGCCGTTGATATCGCCCATCAGATGTATCTTCACATCCTGCGTCACCGCATCGCCGCTCACCGTCACGGTGTACTCCCGGGTGACATGATTCTTCTTCGACACCCGCATGGTATAGGTGCCGGGAGCAACCTCGGGAATGTCGTAGGTGGTGGTGTATTGTCCGGAGCTGTCTTTTGTTCCCCCCGGCACCGATACGGTGTACTTGGACTCTGCGCTGCCATCGGCAAACAGGGAAACGGTCACATCGCTGCCATCGCAGAAGCTCACCACCTGACCGTGTACACCCGAAGCAACGGGAACGGAGTATCCTACGGTAAGAGTTGTTCTGTTCCCGTCCTGCGCGCTTATATACGCTTTTGCCCCGTTCACATAAGCATCCAGCTCCTCGTCGTCAGCTATGTAATAGCCCTCTTCGCACTGTAAAATCACGTTTACGTGATATCTTCTGCCTGCGATAAAGGTCATATCAGCCTGAATCCGCTCCCCCGTAGCGGAAGCATACCATGTATAGTTTACAACCGAAACGCCGCCCGGCAGTCCCGCAACCAGATTATTGTTATATATCGGTCTTTCGCCCGCCCACGGAAGTGGCACGCCCAAAGACAGATAGTCATAGTGAATCACATCCGGTTCCGGTGTCAGATCAATGGTATACGCCTGCGCAGCTTCATCATACAGCACTTCCTTGTAGTCCGCAGCGGTGTTAAAATCGTTATTCATCCGCAGCTTGACATTCGTGTTGAGATAATAGTGAAATGTGTAATCATACCGCCACGGACCGTTGTGGAATGTCATTCCTTCTTTGCCCGTGCCCACCAGCTTGATCCGATAGGTATAGTCGGGATCAATCACCTCGTTGGGGCTGGTGCTGTAAACAACTCCGTTCTTGATTCGCTGGATCTCCTTTATCTCAAAATCAAAGTAACTGTCCTTCGGCCTGATGTTCACTCCATCGACCACGCTTCCCGCCCGCAGTCCGGTAACGGTACCCCAGGCGTTTTGAATCAGCTCGGAGGGATGGGAGGCCAGGGACACCCCCAGGGACCTTTCATCACTGGCGACCGAAACAGATATACTGTCGCATTCCCGGTTGAGACCCCGGATCTTGACCTTCGGCGGGTTGTTCTTATCGAATTTATACCCCTCATAGCCGTCCTTGAGGTACACACGGATGAAGCGATAATACTGATCCCCCAAGATCGCGGGAACACTGCCGTTTCCGGTCAGGTCCCATATATCCTCATGTTCCCAGTAGCCCCGCCTGTCCTCGATGGTGTAGGGAGCACTCCCATCCACAGTGAAGGTGCCGCTGGTATAATCCCCCTGCACCAGAGGCTGGCTGATATCCAGATAAATGGTGTCGATAGCCTTCGTCCGATCCACCCACCGTGCCACCTTTGCGCCCTTGTAGCCGGTCGTAACCTGCTTCTTTACGCCGTTGGTCTCCAGCATCAGGTCATACTGCAGCTCCATGGTGGTCAGTGTGTCCACATTGGATTCATTAATGTAGTAAGTCACCGAAAACGGCTCTTTACCTGATTCCGGAACATCGGGATAATGAACCATGCCATACCCTATTTCGTCATCAACGAGCATCCGAATATACCCGGTCGAATAATCATTGGAATAGCTGTACCCCAGCACACGCAGCATGGGGGAAATCGGATACATCACAAAACTCACCTGATGATCGCTCTCCGCGGTGGTATCCACCTGGGGTGCGCTGAAGCCTCGCTCGCCGCAGGCCATGGGCTCGCCGTCCAGCAGGACCTCCTTCACGCCATAGGCGTTGGAGATCACCTTGGCTATGCCGCCCTGCACGCCGAACGACGTACCCTGGAAAATCATGATCGGCCCGCCGTTTTCAACCGACCGGCGCATATTGCCCCGCACATACCAGTTTCCGTCGTGCACATCGGTGAAGACCGCGCCGTTTTCGCTGATAAGGTACGGCGTCAGACCCCACATCATAGTCTTCGCATCATCCAGGGTCGCGCCCGGAATATCGTTATAAAGTAAGTCGTAATCCCAGTTACGGTCATAAAAGGTTTTCATCTTCCCGCCTAACACCAGACGGCACTGGTCCAGCTTATCGGTGGTGCGCATGAAATACGCATCATTGATCTGCATGGGCAGATGATCGAAATTGCTGGCATAGACATCGCCGGTCAGGATCAGAGCGATGGACTGCCGGAAAAAGCCGCCGTTTACCACCAGCTCATACTTCCCCAGGTTCTCCGGCGTGGGGGCGCTGTGCAGAACCACCCGGTCGAAGGTGCCGTCGTTGATGGTGACGCTGCCGCCTGCTTCTCCCCGAATGGCTTGCAGCCGGCGGGAAAGATACCGCTCCTCCTTCTCGCCCCCGGGACTGATCACCTGCGTCAGCACCTCGCCGCCGTTAAAGATCGCCGTACCGGATACACTGATGGCACACTTCGTATACTGATTATCTTTAGAGGGACACAGCATCTTGACCGTACCGCTCTCCATAACCAGCGTACCTTCACTCACATTGATAAACTCATAGTAGAATTCCTGATTAAACTCGCCGATCAGGGCGCCGCCCCCCACGCTGTCGCGGATGGTCAGCCGGGCATCCTTATCACATATATTGATCAGATACCCCTGCGCAACCTCCGAATAGTATTTCGCATACGCATTGACGGTGTGTCCGTTCAGATCCAGCACCTTGTCCATGGCCATCGACATGAAGATGATGTTGTCCTGATGCAGACCGGTGTTTCCGTTCAGAGACTTTGTTTCGATGTCCTTAACCACCTTCACCACCGAGCAATTTGTCGTGTAGTCCAGCGCCTTTTTCAGCTCCGCCCAGGTAGAAACCTCCACCGTGCCATCTGCTGCATCGGCCGTCACCGGGAAGAAGGGCACTGCTGATACGAGCATCATCACTGCCAGCAGAAGGCTAACCCATTTTCTTTTTTTCACTGTGCTTCACCTCACCTTTCTTGTGTCGTCCTTACATCGCGTAAATCTGATCCATCAGGTATTCAGCGGTCATCGACCCGTAGAAAAACTGGTCGATGATACCATTTTTCTTGGCCTCCCGGATGTCCTTCGCCGCCTGTTTTTCGGTGTTGGAATCCACAATGAGGGCAATTTTGCAATCCGGGCACACCGTCTTTGCCTCATCCCGCAGCTTCATCCTCTCGCAAAGCAGCCATGGAGTATAGGCGGTAACCTCCATTAAAAGGACAAACGGTTTGAATACTCGACACAGTTCAATGGTATCTCGCGGGGACTCCGCACGAACCACAGCAATGTCGTAATCCGAATTCTTGAAAGCAGTCGCTATGGAATCGGCAAACAGAAAATTCTGCATATCGACCACGATTTTCTTCATCGAACCGTTCCTCCTTTTTTCTGATACATACACCGGATCTGTTCCGTCTTACTTTATGGCTTTATTGTAGCAAGGAACGCCGGCTCTGTCTGTCCTCAAAAGTGAGGACAAATGCCCCTTTAATTGTAAACAAATTGTGAACGAGCGTCTGTTTTTCGCAAAAAAATACCCAGCTTTTTGAAAGCTGGGTATTTTCGTGTCAAAAATGGTTTTTTCAGCACGACGCTTTATTCAATTTGCTCTTATCTGGTTTCTTCCTGCTCCTCGATCCAGCATCCGGGCACGACCATCCGTTTGCCCACAGCTGCGATCATCAGCCGATTGCGGTTTGTGTAGCCGGTTTTTTCCAGCATACGGTTAATATAGGTCCGCACCGAGGACTCGCCCACATTCAGCTCTACGGCAATCTCGGCATTTGTTTTTCCCTCACAGAGCAGGCGCAGAGTCTCTATCTCACGGTCAGACAGGTCGCAGGAGAGCGTGTTGCCGAGCCGGACACTGGGCACGCCGTCCGGCCAAAAGTGCTTTCCGGAAAGGGTTCCCTCGATTACACCCACAAGGTCGCCGGAGGGGGAGTCCTTATACCAGAAGCTGTCTGCCCCGATCCTTCTGGCCCGATCAAGAAACCGTCCCTCCAGCATAGAGGTCACCATAACGATTTTTATCTGCGGGTAGATCTTCTTGATGGATTCGGCTGCGGCCAGTCCGTCCGAGTCGCTTTCGGTGCATATGTCCATGAGAATCAGATCGATGGGCCCCTCATCGCAGCGCTGAAGCGCCGCGTCGGCCCGGAACAGCGTACCCGCCACCTGGCAGTCCGTGCATTTTTCCACGCAGGCGCACAGATAGGTTCTCGCCAGCGCCTGATCCTCCACAATCAGTATTTTTCTCATAGTCACAGGTTATTCACCCCCGAATTCCCGGATTTTGGTATCTCGATTGCCAGAGAAAACCTCGGCAAGCTCTGCACCGTCATCTTACCGCCCGAATTTTCGATCCGGTGGCGCAGGTTGGTAAGTCCGCCGCCCTCGGTGATCTCCTTTTCCGGCGGCTTGCCGTTATTGCGTATCACCACCGTATAGCTGCCCTGGTTTTCCCAAATATTTGCGGAAATCTCCGTGGCCTTGGCATACTGAATGGCGTTGTTCAGGCAAACCTGCATGGCCGTGTACAGCAGCTCCGCCTCACCGTCCGTGGGCTCCTGACCTCTTATCCGCACGGTCACGCCGCTGGCCTTGGCGCTGTCCAGCAGTCTTTTTCTGGCCGGCAGGCAGATTGTATCCCGGAAGGCAATGACCTTCTCCCATTCATGGCATACAACGCCCGGATCCATACCGTCAAATTCCCCTGTTATGTACTGCTTCGTCAGTGTAATGCAGGCGGCAAGGCCGTCGTGCATGGCGGATTTAGCGTCCAGCAGCTCCTTCTCCCGGGCCAAAGCCCCAGCATTATCGGAAAGCTGCTTCAGCTTTTCCGCGTCCTCCTGCAGCTTCTTGCTGTCCGCAGTAAGCTGTACCAAGGCGCGCTGCAGGTCGGTAACATCGGCGGCGGTAAGCTGTATATACCTCGTCCCGTACCGGTCGGTGACCTCCGTTTTTTCAAACCTCCACACGGTTTTGTCCGGAAACCGATAGGTGTTGTCTATATCCGGGATCCGCACAATGCCCCCTCCCGGGGCAGACAGCGCCTCCTGGACCTCGCCCAGATACTGCATATCGCTGTCAAGTAGGAATCGGCTCAGCTGATACATCTGCCGGTTGCACAGGACGATGCTGCCCGTCCGGTCAAAAAAACACACGCCTGTGGGAAGCCGGTCAAAGCTTTCCTTGATGGCATTAAAGCCCAGGTGTTTAATTCTAAGCACCGCTCCCGCCTCCTATCCTTGTGCGCACAAGCCACAAGCCGTCCTCCTGCTGAACCGTCACATCCGGAGAAGCCAAAAAGGACAGCTCGGCAGCACACTCCACCGACAGATCCATTTCGCCGTCGGACACGGAAATAAACAGGGAATACAGCCCGCCCATCGCCGCTTCCGTCACGACCTTCAAAAGGTCAAGCAGCCGCGCCACCTCTGTTGCGCGCATAGGCCCGGTCGTGTGGTAGACCACGCTGCATTCCGTGCCGCAAACGTTTATCACCCGCACCGCCTCGTCTATGGTCAGCCGAAGCTCCTGCTGCGGCAGAAGCTCATATTCCTGGCTGAGAAAGTACAGGTTGGCACTGCGCTTAATGTAAGTGCCCAGCAGCAGGATCCTTTTCAGTGCGCTTTGTATTTCCTCGGGTGCGGCCCCCTGGCATTGCCGCAGCAGCTGCCCGACTCTGGTGATCTGATTTCCGTACCTTGCCTCCATCTCGTCGTAAATACGGTTTTTTTCCGTCAGCTCAAGCAGCTTTTTCTGTATGATATAGGCCTCCCGCAGCTTCTCTTTGTTGCTGTTGATTTTGGTCTTGTTTTCGCTCAGTCTTGCGCGCAGCTCCGTCAGCGGCCGCACATTATCCTGCCATATGGCATAGCCGCCGCTGATGGGCGCCGAGGAGATGCGTATTCCGTTGGGCCGGATGAGCGGAACGCCCTCCCTCGGGCAAACCATATCCTCCCCTGCGGCCCGGGAACGGAGAACGATATTCCCGCTGCGATCCGCAATGCACGCCGCCAGCGTTGTCGCCTCGAACAGCTCCACATAGCCCGTATTGGACGGTATCATCCGGCAGCGTATACAGCTTTCATAAATCGCCGCATATAAAAGGCAAAATGTCACATTCATATCCCCGAGCCACCGGCGTATGGCCGGCAGGCCCGACAGATACAAAAGCCCATACAAAACCGTCATACAGGCTATCACAAACGGCCTGATCCTTTTTTTGCTGCCGCTGGGGACGCGGCTTTTCTTCAAAAGGAGGGCAAGGGAAAAAGTCATGCACGCAACCATCCAGCCCATGCTGCAAAAGTAAAAAATGCCGTGGGAATAGCCATAATTGTCCGGCACACCCGGCACACCGCTGTTGAATGCAAACACCTGCTGGTGCAGATCGTTGGTAATCACCAGCAAAAACAGTATGCCCGGCACGGCGACCAGAAAGCCGGCCCTTTCGGTCAGACGGTATTCCTCCGACTTCCCCAGCGTCAGCGCAATATACACTCCCAGCAGCGGTATAAACAGCATGGGCAAATAATAGAGATACCAAATGTACCGCGCCACTGTCAGGTCGGTGACAAACTCATATTTCAGCGTGCGCAAAATAAGCCATACCAGCATCAGCGCCGCGGTCAGGCGCAGGCAGTGCAGTGCCTGCTTCTGTATAATGCGCCGGTCAATGGAATAGCCCCACAGGGAAAACAGCAGCAAATACAGCGCCGCGCGGATATAGTTCATCCAAACGCCGCCGATGTCGAGCATGGCCAGTATCCGGCAGGAATAGGCCGCCGCAATGATTGTAAAAACCAGGATCATGGGGATCAGCTGTTTCGTATTCCGTTTCATAGGGGAAATCTCTCGCTTTCTCCTGCAATCAAGGAATATTTCTTGGCAATTGTATTTGTTTCTCGGCAAGATGATTCCGAATGTGCATTTACCAACAGGATTTACCCCGAAAATAGGAACAGTCGGTCTTGGCTGTTTAGAGTATACTATCATTTCTCTTGCAAAAACGCAATGCTATATAAAGCGATGGATTTCAATTTTTGCTTTTTTGTTGCTTTCCGATAAATTGCAAAAGCAGCTTCCAGGTTTCCAATAGTCTCGCATGGTTGAATTCCGGAAAAGAAGTGCCATCCTGAACTGCACCCCATTTCAGCATCAGTGCCTCCTTCCTTGGAATAACAAAAAAGACCGATGGGCAGCTTATACCCCATCGGTCTTAGTGCGGCAGTCGCCAGGCGGCGATTAAATTGAATATGACTCCTTTCTGCCTGCGTTCGCTGTTAACTGCCGAAAAACTCCGGATCCGAGAGTTCGCAGCATTTTTGTCCGTCACATCTGCGCAGAATGTGGTCCTGTTTTCGTGGTCAATGAAACGTTGGACAAGCACCGGAAACCCGCTTGAAATCAAGCTTTTCCCGTGTTGTCCCAATTATAACACACTCACATGCCCTGGACAATGCCTCCGGTGGCCTCCAGCAGCCGGGGGTCCGTGACCTTCAGCAGCAGGTCCCGGCCGTCCCGGTTTGCAGGGCACAGCCGCACGATCTCCACAGTGTATTCCTGGGTATCATCTCCGGAGATGGTGGACAAAATAACAGCGGGGCCGGTGGTCACCTCGCTGCGCCGGGCCACCGGCAGTGCCGCGCCGGATACAAAGCCGCCTTCTGCCACAGTGCCGAAAATGCCGCCGCTGGTATTGGCGGACACGGTGCCCACATCGTGCTGCACAGTGAAGTCGCCCTTCAGCTGTCCCGGATCGCCCTTCTGTCCCTTTTTCACGGCCTTCACGGTAGTCTCCATAATGGAACCGCTGGACAGCGGCATCAGCTGGGCCGTGTCCGTATCGGTGATACCGTGGCCCAGAGCGCCATAGGCGCCGGTGTCCGGGTCATAGAAGGTCAGCGTCCCCACGCCCGCCATAGAGTCCCGTGTCCAGGCGCCCAGACGCCAGGAGCCATCCTCCGCCTGCACCGGCATGGCGGTGACGGTAAGGCTTTTGCCGTCCCGGCGCAGGCCCACGGCTGCAGGCGTTCCGCCGGCGGCCTGCAGCAGAGCCTGCAGCTCCTCGGCGGACGTGATCCTTTCGCCGTTGCAGCTGACGATCAGGTCCCCCTCCTGTATGCCGCAGTCGCGGGCCGGGCACGGACCGTCGCTGGAGGTAGACACCACCAGCACGCCATCGGCAAACAGCTTGATGCCCACCGCCTTCCCCACAGGGATCAAGGTGCGCTGGTCGGCCCATACCGTCTGGCAGCACAGGGCCCCGGTGAGCAGCACGGCCAGCAGCCATGCGGCCGGCCTGCGTATGCGTCGCTTTTTTTGCGTTTCATACATGCGATCACCCCTGTTTTTGAATTTTGTCGCCGGCGACAGAGTTACTTCTGTCTCTTATACACATCTGACGCTGCCG
>ENA-OYXT01000545-OYXT01000545.1-human-gut-metagenome-genome-assembly--contig:-NODE-545-length-14599-cov-4.680556_pt1 | contig 14599 bp, 12 predicted proteins | sample MGYA00244218_ERZ653423 | MGnify/ENA primary metagenome ERZ653423 (study PRJEB26926, sample SAMN06165035) | human gut metagenome | biome: ENVO:00009003; feature: ENVO:2100002; material: ENVO:00002003... | reverse complement strand
GACGCGCCCCTGCGAAGGATGCCAGCACCCAGCAGCCGCAGCTCCAGGCCAATGTCCCGGTTTCCGGCAGCACCCCCTTCACCACCAGTAGCGCCCCCAGAGCGCAGCCACCTGCCGCCGACAGCAAAATAGCGCCTGCTCCCAGCCAGGTCCGTTTTCCCAGGATAGCCCCCAGCACAGACATAAAAAGACCTCCCCTTGCCGCTTTTTCTAAGCGTATGCAGGGGAGGTCTGCTTATGACGGAGGAATTACTCCTGATCGTCTTTTCCCTCGGCCTCAGTTTCGGCGGGAGTCTCCTCCACGGGGGTCTCGGCAGGCTTCTCGGCCTTCTTGGACTTGCGGCTGCCGCGCTGAGCAGCAGCGGCCTGCTCGTCCAGGGTGCCCACAGAGCCGATGGCGGACTTCAGGAACTCGATGCGGACCCGGTCCTCGCTGGTCTCGATGACCACGGTGCGGTCGGTGATGGCCACGATGCGCCCATACACGCCGCCGATGGTGGTCAGCCAGTCGCCCTTCTGCAGAGAGCTGCGCATTTCCTCGGCCTGCTTTTTCCGCTTGCTCTCCGGACGGATGAGCATGAAGTAGAAAATGGCGACCATCAGGACGATCATCAGGATAGACATACCGCCGCCGGAGGGGTTGGCAGCGCCGGACGTGGCGGCATAGGCAAATTCAATCATGGGACAAAAACTCCTTCTTTACGAATATAGCGTTATTATACAATAACTCTCTCCCCTTTTGCAAGGGGGACAGGCGAGTTTTTTCGGAAATCTTGCTCAGAGAGAACCGTCAGATCCTTCCGCTGAGCTTTTCGCTGTACTCCCGGCGGAAGTCCGCGAAGCACCCGGCGTCCAGGCTGTCGCGGATGCGCTGGGCCAGCTTGTTGTAAAAGTACAGATTATGCATCACCGCCAGGCGCATGGCCAGCATCTCTTCCGCCGCGAACAGGTGGCGGATGTAGGCCCGGCTGAACCGGCGGCACACCGGACAGTCGCATTCGGGATCGATGGGCCGGTCATCCAGCTTGTACTTGGCGTTCTTGATGTTCATGGCTCCCTGCCAGGTAAAGAGCTTCCCGTGCCGGGCATTCCGGGCAGGCATGACGCAGTCGAAAAAGTCCACGCCCCGGGCCACGCCCTCGATGATGTTGCTGGGAGTGCCCACGCCCATGAGATACCGGGGCTTGTGGGCGGGCATATAGGGCTCCACCGCCTCGATGATCTGATACATGACCTCCGTGGGCTCCCCTACCGCCAGTCCGCCGATGGCGAAGCCGTCGCAGTCGATTTTGGCGATCTGCTGCATGTGCCAGACCCGCAGGTCCTCATAGGTCGCTCCCTGGTTGATGCCGAACAGCATCTGCCGGGGGTTCACGGTATCGGGCAAGGCATTGAGCCGGTCGTGCTCCGCCTTGCACCGCTCCAGCCACCGGAGCGTGCGCTCACAGCTGGCCTTGGCATAATCGTACTCTGCCGGGTTCTCCACGCACTCGTCGAAGGCCATAGCGATATCCGAGCCCAGGTTGGACTGGATGCGCATGCTCTCCTCCGGGCCCATAAAGATCCGGTGACCGTCCAGGTGACTGGCGAAGGTGACGCCCTCCTCCGTGATCTTCCGCAGGCTGGCCAGGGAAAACACCTGGAATCCGCCGGAATCCGTGAGAATGGGGCCGTCCCAGCGCATGAACCGGTGCAGGCCGCCCATCTGACGCACCACATCGTCGCCGGGACGCAGGTGCAGATGATAGGTGTTGGACAGCTCGATCTGACAGCCCAGGTCCCGCAAATCGAAGGCATCTACGCCGCCCTTGATGGCGGCCTGGGTGCCTACGTTCATAAACACCGGAGTCTGTACCACGCCGCCGTGGGCGCACTGGAACTCGCCACGCCGGGCGTGTCCCTCTTTTTTGATGACTTTGAACATAGATTCTCCTTATTGAATGAACATCGCATCGCCAAAGCTGAAGAAACGATACTTTTCCCGGACCGCCTCACGGTACGCCGCCAGGATATGCTCCCGGCCCGCCAGGGCGGACACCAGCATGATCAGGGTGGATTCCGGCAGGTGGAAATTGGTGATCAGCGCATCCATGACCTTGAATCGGTAGCCGGGATAGATGAAAATATCCGTCCACCCGGCGCTGGCCGTCATGGTCCCATCCTCGGCAGCCCAGCTCTCGATGGTGCGGCAGGAGGTGGTGCCCACGCAGATGACCCGCCCGCCGTTTTTCCTTGTCTCGTTGATCAGGTCCGCCGTTTCCTGGGGAATGATGCAGTATTCGCTGTGCATCTCGTGGCCCTCGATCTCGTCCTCCTTCACCGGCCGGAAGGTGCCAAGGCCCACATGCAGTGTAACGTAACCTATCTTTACACCCATTGCCGTCACACGGTCCAGCAGCTCCTGGGTGAAGTGCAGGCCCGCCGTGGGGGCCGCTGCGGAGCCGTTGACCCTGGAGTATACGGTCTGGTAGCGCTCCTGGTCCTGAAGCTCCTCCTTGATGTAGGGCGGCAGGGGCATTTTGCCCAGCTTCTCCAGCACCTCCAGGAAAATCCCCTCATAGTCGAACCGCACCAGGCGGTTGCCGCCGGGCAGCTCCTCCACCACCTCCGCCGTCAGCTCTCCGTGGCCGAAGGACAGCTTGGCCCCGGTACGCATACGCTTGCCGGGACGCACCAGGCACTCCCAGGTCTTTTGGCCCCGGTCAATGAGCAGCAGTACCTCGCAGGCGCCGCCGCCGGGCAGCCGGTGCCCCAGCAGCCGGGCCGGGAGCACCCGGGAATTATTGAGAATCAGGCAGTCGCCGGGCCGAAGATACTCCGGCAGATCGTAAAAATGCCGGTGCTGCCATGCGCCTGTATTCTTATCCAGCACCAGCAGCCGGGAAGCGTCCCGACGCTGAATAGGCGTCTGTGCGATCAGCTCCGGCGGCAATTCATAATTAAAATCACTTGTTTTCATATTGTTCGTCCTGTTTCCGGTAAATTGTGCCAACGGCACCGTCAAACAAACAGTATAGTATATTTTCCTCGTTCCGGCAACCGTTTTTCGGAAAAAAGGAGAGAAAAACCGGATGTGGGGTACGGCACATCCCGGGCAGCACCGGAAAAATGCGGCCAAGGTCCGTTTGAAGTGCTTGACAACGGCGCGATCTGTGGTAAAATACAAGCGATAAAGGCAATGACGAGAAGAATCTGCCGCAAAATGCGCCGCAAGCGAGACGGGGATGGTGTGAGCCCGCCGGACGCCTGGCAGAGGGCCGTCTCTGAGCCGGCGGCGACGAGCCGCACGCCCCATCCCCGTTACCGGATGACTGAGATGACGGCTCCGGCCGTTAATTAGGGTGGTACCGTGAAGCATCGCTTCGCCCCTATGTGGGGCGGGGCGTTTTTGTGTTTTAGGAGGCGTATATGGAGCGACGTGTGATCTCTATGGACCGTGACCCCCGCCGGGAGCAGTTTCAGCTGTTCAGCGGCTACACCTTCCCCTACGCCGGGGTAACGGTGCAGCTGGATGTGACGGCTCTGGAGCTGCGGCTGCGGGCGGAGCACAAGCCCATCTTCCTGACCATGCTGTATGTCATTCACCGGGCGGTGAACCGGGTGCCGGAGCTGCGGCGGCGCATTGAGGACGGCCAGGTGGTGGAGTACGACGAATGCCCGGTGTCCTTCACCGAGCTGAAGCCAGACGGCAGCTATGCATACTGCCGTATGGAGACGGCCCGTATCCCCTACGAAGACTATATCGCCATGGGCCGCCAGCAGCAGGCGGCGGCCCGGCAGGGCGGCACCATTGAAACGGACCGGCAGGCAGAAAGCCCCTGCATCTTTGCCTCGTGCCTGCCGTGGCTGAACTATACGGCTCTGACCCACCCGGCCTGCACTCCGGCGGACAGCAACATCCGGGTCAGCTGGGGGCAGCTGTTCATGCGCTGTGGCATGACCCAGCTGTCTGTATTTATCCAGGTCCACCACGCCCTGGCGGATGGGTGGCACATTGCCCGGTTTTACCGGGCCCTGGAGGAAGAGATCGCCGCCCTGTGCCCCACAGAAGAAAATCAGTAAAATACATTTGAAATAAAGGAGTAATGAACCATGTCCCATCCCTATCACGGCCTGAATGAACTGCGGGAGATGTTCCTGTCGTTCTTCGAGTCCAAAGGCCATCTGCGGCTGCCCAGCTTTTCCCTGGTGCCCCAGAACGACAAATCCATCCTGCTCATCAACGCCGGCATGACCCCCATGAAGCCCTGGTTCAAGGGCGAGGAGGAGCCCCCCTGCCACCGGGTATGCACCTGCCAGAAGTGCATCCGCACCGGCGACATCGACAACGTGGGCAAGACCGCCCGCCACGGCACCTATTTCGAGATGCTGGGCAACTTCTCCTTCGGCGACTATTTCAAGCACGAGGCCATCGCCTGGAGCTGGGAATTCCTGACCAGCCCCCAGTGGGTGGGCCTGGAGGCCGACCGGCTGTACCCCTCCATCTATCTGGACGATGACGAGGCCTTCGACATCTGGAACAAGGAGATCGGCATTCCCAAGGAACGCATTTTCCGCTTCGGCAAGGAGGACAACTTCTGGGAGCACGGCTCCGGCCCCTGCGGCCCCTGCTCCGAGATCTACTATGACCGCGGCCCCGAGTACGGCTGCGGCAAGCCCGGGTGCACCGTGGGCTGCGACTGCGACCGGTACATTGAGATCTGGAACAACGTGTTCTCCCAGTTTGACAACGACGGCCAGGGCCACTATACCGAGCTGAAGCAGAAGAACATCGACACCGGCATGGGGCTGGAGCGTCTGGCCTGCGTGTGCCAGAATGTGGAGAGCCTGTTCGACGTGGACACCGTGATGAACATCACCCACAAGGTGTCCCAGCTCACCGGCGCTCACTACGGCGAGACGGAAAAGCGGGATGTGTCCCTGCGGGTCATCACCGACCACATCCGCTCTGCCACGTTTATGATCTGCGACGGCATCCTCCCCTCCAACGAGGGCAGGGGCTATGTGCTGCGGCGGCTGCTGCGCCGTGCCGCCCGCCATGGGAAGCTCCTGGGCGTCAATGAGCCGTTCCTGTATCAGGTGGTGGACACCGTGATCCATGAAAACCAGGGACAGTATCCTGATCTGCGGGAAAAGCAGACGTATATCACCAAGGTCATCCGCACCGAGGAGGAGAATTTCGGCCGCACCATCGACGGCGGCATGAAGATCTTCTCCGACCTGCTGGCCGAGCACCAGGCCAAGGGCGAAAAGGTGTTTTCCGGTGCGGACGCCTTCCGGCTGTATGACACCTTTGGCTTCCCCATCGACCTGACGGCGGAGATGGTGGCCGAGCAGGGCATGACCGTGGACGAGGAGAGCTTCCGGCAGCTGATGCAGGAGCAGAAGCAGCGGGCCCGGGAGGCCCGGAAGGCCCTGGGCGACCTGGGCTGGGCCGGCGTGGAGTTCGGCAAGGACATCCCGGCCACGGAGTTCGTGGGCTATGACCACGATGAGCTCGACGCCACGGTGGTGGCTCTGGTGGCCGAGGACGAGCTGCGGGGCGAGATCCCCGCCGGGTCCGACGCCGTGGTGGTGCTGGACAAGTCTCCCTTCTATGCGGAGATGGGCGGCCAGGTGGCCGACCACGGCACCATCAGCGCCCCGGGCATGCTGTTCACCGTGACGGACGTGCAGAAGAATAAGGGCGGCAAATTCATGCACTACGGGCAGCTGACAGAGGGCGCGCTCCATGTGGGCGACACCGTACACGCCGCCATCGACACTCAGCGCCGCAAAGCCATCCGCCGGGCACACAGCACCACCCATCTGCTGGATGCGGCGCTGGTGAAGGTGCTGGGCGACCATGTGCATCAGGCCGGCTCTCTGGTGGAGCCGGATCGCCTGCGCTTCGACTTCACCCACTTTGAGGCCATCACCCCGGACCAGCTGCATCAGGTGGAGGAGCTGGTCAACGACGCCATCCTGGAGGGCTATCCCGTGGTGACGGAGGTGCTGCCCATTGAGGAGGCCAAGAAAAAGGGCGCCGTGGCCATGTTCGGCGAAAAATACGGCGACACCGTCCGGGTGGTGGAGATGGGCGATGTGTCCATCGAGTTCTGCGGCGGCACCCATGTGGACAACACCGCCAAGGCCGGTCCCTTCCGGGTGAAGTCCGAGACCAGCGTGGCCTCCGGCGTGCGCCGGATCGAGGCCACCTGCGGCAAGCTGAGCCTGCAGGGCATGGAGCGCAGCCAGGGCGTGCTGCACAAGGCGGCGCAGTTCCTGAAAACCGCACCTGCCGGACTGCTGGAGCGCATGGAGCAGCAGGCCAACGAGATGAAGCAGCTGCGCCAGGCGCTGGATAAGCTGAAGGCCGAGGCGTCCCTGGGCGAGGCCAAGCAGTTCCTGGCCTCCGCCAAGACCGTGAGGGGCCTGCACGTTATCACCACCACCCGCACCGGCATGGACGTGGCCGCCATGCGTACCATGGGCGACTTCCTGCGGGATAAGGACCCGGGCGTGGTGGCCGTTATCGCCAGCATCAACGGCGAAAAGGTGTCCTTCCTGGCCGTGTGCGGCAAGGAGGCCGTGGCCCGGGGCATCAAGGCCGGCGACCTGGTCCGGTCCGTGTCCGCCGTGTGCGGCGGCAAGGGCGGAGGCAAGCCCGATTCCGCCATGGGCGGCGGCACGGAGCTGCTGAAGGTGGACGACGCCCTGGCAGCCGTGGACGATTTTGTTTCCGAAAAAATCTCCTGAATCCGGGAGAGAGATCATAGAGAAAGGAGCATGACCATGCGAGACGACAACTGCCTGTTCTGCAAGATCGTTGGCGGGGACATTCCCTCCAACAAGCTGTATGAAGATGAGCTGTGCTATGCCTTTTACGACATCGCCCCCCAGGCTCCCACCCACTTTCTGGTGATCCCCAAGGATCACATTGGCTCCGTGGCGGAGGTAAACGGCGGCAACAGCGCCGTGGTGGCCCACATTTTTGAGGTCATCGCCCGGCTGTGCCGGGAGCAGGGCCTGGAGAGCTACCGGGTGGTGTCCAACATCGGCGAGCAGGCCGGTCAGAGTGTGCACCATCTGCACTTCCACGTACTCTCCGGCCGCGACATGACCTGGCCTCCGGGCTAAGGGCACGAAGCAGGCGTACATTCTTCTGGCCAGTCCCCTGAATACGCGAAGCGGCGGGACCCCATATGGGGTCCCGCCGCTTCAGTCTGTCAATGGAGCGGTCCTCCTCATAGCGGAACAGGAAACCTTCCGCCGAGGGAAAGCGCTCCTCCGTCACGGCGCAGCCCCGCAGCTGCGCCCACTGATGCAGAAGCTCTGATACATAGCCGGCGTCCCGGCTGTCGTCGTTGCAGATGGCGATATGATAGGTCATAGGGCCCCTCCCCTTTCAGCGTCCGGCGTGGAGCTTCCGGAACTCCGAGGGCAGCATGCCGAATACCTTTTTGAACTCCGCGGAAAACTTACTCTGACTCTCGTAGCCCACCGCCCGGGCGATCTGTGCCAGACTGTCTCCGGTGTCCAGCAGCAGGGACGACGCCTTCTCCATCCGGTGCTGCCGGATGTGGGCGGCGATGGAACTGCCGTACTCTGCCTTGAACAGCTCCTTCATGGTGGAGGGGTTCATGAGAAAGTGACGGGACAGCTGCTCGATGGTGATGCGGCTGTCCAGATTCTCCGTCAGCAGGTCGTGGACCTGGTGGATGGCGCTGCGCTGCTGGGGCGTCAGGCCGGCAGCGTGCTCCCCGGCGTGGGCGTCCAGAGGAGGCAAATGCGGCGCGTGAGACACCGCCTCCTCCCGGGGGCAGGTGACCTCCACCGTCCGCTCGATAACCTGATGCAGCAGGCCCGCCACCTCCGTGTCCGCCGCCCGGTAGTAGACCTCCTTGCCGATGCGGCGGCTGACCACCAGGCCGCTGTCCTTCAGCTGGCGCAGATGGTGGGAGGCGGCGGGGCTGCTCATGCCTACCATGGCCGCCAGGTTCACCACGCATTCCTCACAGTGGCACAGCAGCCAGAAGATCCGCACCCGGCCGGCGTCGGACAGCAGGCGGCACAGTCCTGCCACCGCCTGAAAGCTCTCCGCCTCCTGCATGCAATGCTCCAGGCGGGACAGCTCCTCGTTGTTTCCGTGCCGGTGAGGCAGCTCCATATGATCCATAGCGCACACGCTCCTTTTCAAAAGTCACCCGTTCGGCAGTTCTTTTCGCCCGAACGGCAGGAATGGGGCAAAAGCCGTTGACTTCTGCCGATGCATCCATTATAGTACAGTCAACAAGATTAAACAAGTGCTTAATGGTTGAACCAAGCGGCCATTGGGCAGGAAAAGGAGCTTCTTATGAAAAAGACTTATCAGATCGAAGTGGACTGCGCCAACTGCGCCAACCTTATGGAGGAGGCTGCCAAGAAAACCGAAGGCGTGCAGGATGCCGTGGTGAACTTCATGACCCAGAAAATGATCGTGGAATTCCGGGAGGGCGCGGACCCCAAGGCCGTGATGAAAGCCGTTCTGAAAAACTGCAGGAAGGTCGAGGACGACTGCGAGATCTATCTGTAAAAACTTGGGACGTGCCGGAATTTCTTCCGGCACGCTCCGCTGAAAGAGGGGAAGGATCATGACCAAAAAGCAAAAGAAAATGCTCTGGCGCATCATTGCCACGGCGGTGATCATTCTGGTCATCAAGCTGTTTTCCATCGGAGGTATCGCCGGAACGCTGCTGTACCTGGCGGCGTATGGGATCATCGGCTATGATATCCTCCGCAAGGCGGGCAAGGGCATTGTCCGGGGTCAGGTGTTCGACGAGAACTTCCTGATGGCCGTGGCCACCGTGGGCGCTATCGGACTGGCGTTTTACGAAAAAAGCGGCGACTTTCTGGAGGCCGTGGCCGTGATGCTGTTCTATCAGATCGGCGAGCTGTTCCAGAGCTATGCCGTGGGCAAGAGCCGCCGCAGCATTACTGCCCTGATGGACATCCGGCCCGACTATGCCAATATTGAGCAGGACGGCCAGCTGACCCAGGTGGACCCCGGCGAGGTGCCTGTGGGGGCTGTTATCGTGGTCCAGCCCGGCGAAAAGGTGCCGCTGGACGGCGTGGTGCTGGAGGGCTCCTCCACGCTGAATACCGCCGCCCTGACCGGCGAGAGTCTGCCCCGGGACGTGACCAATGGCGATGAGATCGTCAGCGGCTGCATCAACATGACCGGCGTGCTGAAGATCCGCACCACCAAAGCCTTCGGCGAGTCCACCGTGTCCAAGATTCTGGAGCTGGTGGAAAATTCCAGCTCCCACAAGTCCAAGTCTGAGAACTTCATCTCCAAGTTTGCCCGGGTATATACTCCCGCCGTGTGCGCGGCTGCTCTGGCCCTGGCGGTGCTGCCGCCGGTGGTGCGCCTGCTGGCGGGGCTTGACGGAGACTGGGGTACCTGGCTGTACCGCGCCCTGTCCTTCCTGGTGGTCAGCTGCCCCTGTGCCCTGGTCATCAGCATCCCCCTGAGCTTCTTCGCCGGTCTCGGCGGCGCCAGCCACGAGGGCGTGCTCATCAAGGGGTCCAACTATCTGGAAACGCTGTCCAAAACCAAGGTGGTGGTGTTCGACAAGACCGGCACCCTGACCCAGGGCGTGTTCGACGTCACCGGCGTGCATCACAATTCACTGCCCCGGGAGAAAGTGCTGGAATACGCCGCTCTGGCAGAGTGCGCCTCCTCCCACCCCATCAGCCGCAGCCTCCAGCGGGCCTATGGCGGTCATATCGACCGCGACCGGGTCACGGATATCCGGGAATACAGCGGCAACGGCGTGGTGGCCAGGGTGGACGGTGTCACCGTGGCCGTGGGCAACGATAAGCTCATGGATAAGCTGGGCATTGCCTGGCACGATTGCCACAGCGTGGGTACCATTATCCACCTGGCCCTGGACGGCCAGTACGCCGGCCATATTGTCATCTCCGATGTGGAGAAGCCCCATGCCAAGGACGCCATCGCCGCCCTGAAGCGTATCGGCGTGGAAAAAACCGTGATGCTCACCGGCGACCGGGCCAAGGTGGCGGATCACGTGGCGCAGGATCTGGGCGTGGACGAGGTGCACAGCGAGCTGCTGCCTGCTGATAAGGTATCCCAGGTAGAGCGGCTGCTGAGCCGGGCCGGCGGCAAGCTGGCCTTTGTAGGCGACGGCATCAACGACGCGCCGGTGCTGTCCCGGGCCGATATCGGCATCGCCATGGGAGCCATGGGCTCCGACGCGGCCATCGAGGCGGCGGACGTGGTGCTGATGGACGACGATCCCCTGAAGATCGCCAAGGCCATCCGCATCTCTCGCAAGTGCATCCGCATTGTGTACGAAAACATCGCCTTCGCCCTGATCGTCAAGGCCCTGTGCCTGCTGCTGGTGGCCGTGGGCGCGGCCAACATGTGGGCCGCGATCTTCGGCGACGTGGGCGTGATGGTCATCGCCGTTCTCAACGCCATCCGTGCTTTGCGGGTAAGCAAGCTGTAAAGCCGGAGAAAAATTGCAAAAAGGGCTATCCGGCGGAAAGCCGGATAGCCCTTTTCTGTCATATGTACGGCCGGGCGCTTACACATACCGCTGGGTGAGCACATCAAACACACCGCGGGTGGTAAGCCGCAGAGACGGGATCACCGGCAAAGCCATGAAGCTCAGGGTCATGAACGGGTCGATGCCCCGGGACACACCCAGGCGGAAGGCCTCGTCCTTGGCATCCTCCAGCGCGGTGTTGACCGTTACCAGGCTGTCGTCGGACATGATGCCGGCAATAGGCAGAGCCACCTCGCCCAGAACCTGGCCGCCGTCCATGACGGTGATGCCGCCGCGATTTTCCACGATGCGGTTGGCTGCTGCGGCCATGTCCTCCTCCGTGGCCCCCACCACGATGATGTTGTGACTGTCGTGGCTGATGGAGGTAGCCACCGCGCCGCGCTTGAGGCCGTAGCCCTTGATATAGCCCAGGCCGATGTGATGGGTATTCTTATGCCGCTCAATGACGGCGATCTTCAGGATGTCCTTTTCCAGGTCGATGTGATCGGCGTAGCCGGCATCCTCGGACACGATTTCCCCAGGCACCATGCCGATAACCGCATGGGGGCGGCTGTCGGTAAAGTCTGCGGCGGACAGAGGGGCCACATGGAAGGTGTCGTGGGCCCGCTTCACCAGATAGGGGTCAATCTCCGGAGTGTCGAACTCCCGCAGAACACCGTCGTACATGAGCTTGCCCTTCTTGTACACCATCTCGATGTTGAAGCCGTCCCAATTGTCGATGACCACAAAATCCGCCAGATAGCCGGGAGCAATGGCGCCGCGGTTGTTCAGCAGGAAGTACCGGGCGGCGGTGTAGCCCGCAGCCTTCACGGCCATGATGGGGTCTGCTCCCAGGGAGATGGCTTTTTTCACGATATAGTCAATGTGGCCCTTTTCCAGCAGGTCGTTGGGATGCTTGTCGTCGGTGCAGAACATGCACCGCTCAATGTATTTGCCGCACAGCAGAGGGGCCAGCGCCTCCAGATTCCGGGCGGCGGTGCCCTCGCGGATCATAATGAACTGTCCCCGCTCCAGCTTGGCCATGGCCTCCTCCACATTGGAGCACTCATGGTCGGAGTACACCCCGGCGGCGATATAGGCGTTCAGGTCGTTGCCGGTAAGGCCCGGGGCGTGACCGTCGATCTTCTTATGGTGAGCCTGGGAGGCCACGATCTTCTCCACCACCTGGCTGTCGCCGTTGATGATGCCCACAAAGTTCATCATCTCCGCCAGTCCCTGTACCCGGGGGTGGTCATAGAAGGAGTCGATGGCCCGGTAGTCCAGGTTGGCCCCGGATTCGTCCAGGGGCGTGGCCGGGACGCAGGAGGGCAGCATGAACCGCACGTCCACCGGCAGTTCCTCGGTAGCCTGGAGCATGTATTCGATGCCGTCGGTGCCCATGACGTTGGCAATTTCGTGGGGGTCGGTGATGACGGTGGTGGTGCCGTGGGGCAGAACAGCCTTGGCGAACTCCTTGGGGCTCACCAGGGAGCTCTCCAGATGGATATGGGCATCAATGAAGCCCGGCAGCACGATCTTGCCGGAGACGTCGGCCTCCACCTTGCCGCGATACTGTCCCATGCCCACAATGAGCCCCTCCGCCACGGCAATATCCCCGCGGCACAGCTCGTTGGAAAACACATTGACATAGGTGGCGTTTTTCAGCACCAGGTCCGCCGGGACCCGGCCCGCCGCCACATCGATGACATGGAGCTTCTTGTTGAGCTTGCGGTTGATCTTCCCTGCGTAACTTTCCTTCACAGCCATAGCCATATCCTTCCTTTCTCCCGCGCCGGGCGGGAACGAAACTGAAAAAGAGCTATCTCTTTTATTAATTCCTCATATTACCACAACTAATAACGCTTGTCCACTGTTTTTTCGGGAAAATCACAGGCCCAGCAGGAGCTTTGCCTTCAGCACGGCGGCAACGGTCTTGCCGTCCTGAATCTGCCCACTCAGGCACTGGTGCACCAACTCATCAAAGGGAATGCGCCGAACGGCCAGAAACTCATCCTCGTCGGGGTGCGTATCGCCGAAGGTCAGCCCCCGGGCCAGATACAGATGCAGCACCTCGTCGTAGCAGCCCGGGGAGGCAATCATCTCGCCCAAGGACTGCCATTCTGCCGCCGCAGCCCCCACCTCCTCCTTCAGCTCCCGCCGGGCGGTGGTAAACGGCTCCTCGCCGGGCTCCCGCTTTCCGGCAGGAATCTCCAGCAGCGTCCTGGAGAAGGCATAGCGGTACTGGGTCACCATGGGGACGCATCTGTTCTCGTCCAGGGCCAGAATCCCCACGCCGCCGGGATGCTCCACAATCTCCCGCAGGGAGGTTTTCCCGTTGGGCAGGGCCACCGTATCCACCCGCAGCCGCAGAATGCGGCCCTTGTATATCTCCCGGCTCTCCAGGCATTTTTCCGTCAGATCCATTGTCAGGACTCCTCTCTGTTTTTTGCTATCATACGCGCATTCTCCCGGAAAATCAAGAGTGGGTTATTCTCCAAGTAGGATAAGGCTTTTACCTTGCGAAAGCTGCTCAAGCATGGTATAATCTCTGTTAATATTTGAGATTATGCCCCCGCATGGCGGCGGGCCGGGACAAAGGAGACGATTACATGGCAACCTTCACCGTCAACGGGCAAAGCGTCACCGTGGAAAAGAATCAGAAGCTCATCCGCTACCTGCGGGATACCCTGCATCTGACCTCCGTGAAGGACGGGTGCAGCGAGGGTGCCTGCGGCACCTGCCACGTTCTCATCGACGGCAAACCCACCAAGGCCTGCATCCCCCAGACCGACAAGCTGGAGGGCAAGACCATCCTCACGGTGGAGGGCCTTTCCGACTGGGAAAAGCAGGTTTATACCTTCGCCTTCGGCGAGGCGGGCGCCGTCCAGTGCGGCTTCTGCATCCCCGGCATGGTCATCTCCGCCAAGGCGCTGCTGGACACAAACCCGGATCCCAGCCGGGAGGAGGCGGCCTTTGCTATCCGCAACAACATCTGCCGCTGCACCGGCTATGTGAAGATCATCGACGGGATCCTGCTGGCGGCAAAATGCTTCCGGGAGGACAAGCTGCCGGAGGCACCGGTGGACTGGAAGGTAGGCAGCCGGGTCCACCGGGTAGACGTGGAGGAAAAGGTCACCGGCACCGGCCAGTACCCTGATGACGTATATCTGGACGGGATGCTCTACGGCAGCGCCGTCCGCAGCCAGTACCCCCGTGCACGGGTGCTGGCCATCCATACGGAGGAGGCCAAGGCCCTGCCCGGCGTGGTCTGCGTCCTGACGGCGGCGGACATCCCCGGCATCAACAAGGTGGGCCATCTGAAAAAGGACTGGGACACCATGATCGCCGTAGGCGATATCACCCATTATCTGGGCGATGCCATTTGCCTGGTGGCGGCGAAAACACCGGAGGCTCTGGCTCAGGCCAAGGCGTTGGTGAAGGTGGACTACGAGGAACTGCCTGCCGTCCATAACCCGCAGGAGGCCATCCTGCCGGACGCGCCGCTGGTGCACCGGGAGGGCAATCTGCTGGCCCATAAGCACATCCAGCGGGGAAACCCGGCGGAGGCACTGGCCAAATCCAAGTATCTCATCACCCGGCGGTTCTCGACCCCCTGGACGGAACACGCCTTTCTGGAACCGGAGTGTGCCGTGGCCTGTCCCGATGGGGATGGCGTTCTGGTGCTCTCCACGGATCAGGGCGCATACGATACCCAGCACGAGATCATGGGAATGCTGGGCCTGCCTGCGGAGCAGGTGAAGGTCCGCAACTGTCTGGTGGGCGGCGGCTTCGGCGGCAAGGAGGACGTAACGGTCCAGCACCACGCCGCGCTGATCGCCTATCTCACAAAGCGCCCGGTAAAGGTGAAGCTCACCCGGGCGGAAAGTTTGCTGATCCATCCCAAGCGTCACCCCATGGAGATGGAATTCTCTCTGGGCTGCGATGAAAATGGCATCATTCAGGGCGTGGCGGCGGAGTGCATCGCCGACACCGGAGCCTACGCCTCTCTGGGTGGGCCGGTGCTGGAACGGGCCTGCACCCACGGCGCGGGGCCTTATCAGTACGAAGCC
>ENA-OYXT01000520-OYXT01000520.1-human-gut-metagenome-genome-assembly--contig:-NODE-520-length-15011-cov-4.135330_pt1 | contig 15011 bp, 14 predicted proteins | sample MGYA00244218_ERZ653423 | MGnify/ENA primary metagenome ERZ653423 (study PRJEB26926, sample SAMN06165035) | human gut metagenome | biome: ENVO:00009003; feature: ENVO:2100002; material: ENVO:00002003... | reverse complement strand
GTGAAAAGCTTTGCGGGGATGCGATAAGTTGTAAGATTTTCGTAAAGACTTGCAATGGATGGTTGTGATATTCTGTAAATGGTAAAAGCAGGAGGTGGAATACGTGGAAAAAGCGAATATACTTGTGGTGGATGATGATAAAGAAATTGCAGAATTGGTTGGCATTCACTTACGCGAAGAGGGATATGAGGTATATAAAGCATATAGTGGCAAAGAGGCATTGGAAATCTTCAAACAGGAACGTATAGACCTTGTTATATTAGATGTCATGATGCCGGTTATGGATGGAAATCAGGTATGCAGTAAGATCCGAGATACAAGCGCTGTGCCGATCATAATGCTCAGTGCGAAAGACGCGGAGATGGATATGGTGTCCAGTTTGTATCAGGGCGCTGATGACTATGTGACAAAGCCGTTTTCGCCCGCCGAGCTCACCGCGCGCGTGGACGCGCTGCTGCGCCGCATGGGCGAAAACACGCCGGCCACGCATACCGGAGAGTTGTATCAGCCGCCGTTTCTGCTGAACCTGACGAACCGGACGCTTGAAAAAAACGGCGAGCGCGTCAAGCTGACGCAGATCGAGTACGCGATCGTCAAGCTCTTTATGGAAAACAGCGGCAAGGCGCTCGCGCGCGAGGAAATTCTCGACGCCGTGTGGGGCAAGGGCTACTTTGGCGAGCTCAAGATCGTGGACGTGAATGTCCGCCGCCTGCGCCTCAAGATCGAAGATGACGCGCAGGAGCCGAAGTACATCTCCACCGTGTGGGGCTTTGGTTATAAATGGACGGTGTGAGCGCACCGAACGAAGGAGGGGCAGCGATGCCGGACAATCGAAAAGGCTTTGCTTCGGCGCTGCACATCCGTGGCCTTCGTCAGCGGTGGATGTTTTCGGCGGTGCTGCCGATCTTGCTGCTGCTGGTGCTGGCGGTGGCGCTTTTCAGCGTGGGCGTGCAGGAATACTATTACAATGCGATGCGCTCGGGCCTTGAGAGCCGCGCGCGTATCGCGGCGGAGACCTTCACGGGCTACGGCGTGAAGAGCTACAGCGAATATTACCGCCTCGCGTCGTACTCCGCCGAAACGTTTGAAGAAAAAGACACGATCGAGCTCCAGTTCATCAACACAAACGGACGCGTGCAGGTCTCGTCCTACGGGCTGACGGCGGGCACGCTGCCCGGCACGAGCGACGTTGACAGCGCGATCGGCGGTAAAATGGCGTCGTTTCAGGGCCGCGATCCGCAGACGGGGGAGAATATCCTCGCGGTGTCGTATCCGCTGTTTTTTAACTCCCGCGTCGTCGGCGTGCTGCGGTACGTGACATCGCTGCGCGAGGCGCAGCATCGCGTGTTGGTCGAGTCGCTGCTCGCTTCGGCGGCGGCACTCGTGTGCATGGCGCTGATTGCGGCGTCGAATGCTATTTTTATCAACAACGTCGTCCAGCCTGTTGCAGTCGTGAGCGACGCGGCACGCCGCATTTCAGGCGGCAGCTACGGCATCATGATCGAGAACCACTACCGCGACGAGCTCGGCGAGCTGGTCGACAACATCAACGACATGTCACTCAAGATCAGCCAGGCCGAGAAGATCCAGCAGGAATTCATCTCGTCGGTCTCGCACGAGCTGCGAACGCCGCTGACCGCCATCAGCGGCTGGGCGGAGACGCTTTCCGCTGACCCCGGCGCGAACATCGACCAGACGAAGCGCGGCCTCGGCATCATTTTGAAAGAGTCCCGCCGCCTGACGACGATGGTCGAGGAGCTGCTCGAATTCACGAAGATGCAGGACGGGCGCTTCACGCTGCGCGTGGAGAGCGTCGATCTTGCCAGCGAGCTCGAGGACGCGATCTACACCTATTTCGAGCTCTTCCGGCAGGAGGGCATCGAGGTCAGCTACAAGGGCCCTGACGAGGATGTGCCGCCGATCGTGGCAGACAGCGAGCGCATGAAGCAGGTCTTCTGCAATGTGCTCGACAACGCGGCCAAGCACGGCGGCGCGGGAAAGCGCATCGACGTGAGCGCCGCGTGCGAGGATGGAAAATTTGTCATCCGCGTGCGCGACTACGGCCCCGGCATCCCGGAGGAGGAGCTGCCGTTCGTCAAGCAGAAATTCTACAAGGGCTCGTCGAAGGCGCGCGGCAGCGGCATTGGCCTTGCCGTGTGTGACGAGATCGTGCGCCTGCACGGCGGCACGTTCGACATCGCCAACGCCGAGGGCGGCGGCGCGGTCGTGACGATCTCGCTGCCCATGTCGTGAAAAATAGAACGGGTGTTGTATTCTTGCAAAACCCGTGGTATGATATCGCATAGAAAAAGGAGAACCATTCATGGCAGAAGAAGCAAAAAACAAGGCTTCCGCGTCCAAGTTCCGCACGAGCATCGGCGGACAGGCGTTGATCGAGGGAGTTTTGATGCGCGGTCCGGGCAAGCAGGCTATTGTCGTCCGCTCGCCGGACGGGCTGGTCGAAAAGGTCGAGGAGCTGACGCTCGTGCGCGACAAGTACCCCGTTTTGGGCTTACCCATCATCCGCGGCGCGGTGACGTTCGTCGATTCGATGGTCAAGGGCGTCAAGGCGCTGATGTTTTCGGCGGACTATTTCCCCGACGAGGACGTCGCCGAGCCGAGCAAATTCGACCAGTGGCTCGAAAAAAAGCTCGGCAACGAAAAATGCAGAAATTCATCACGGCGCTGGCGGTCTTTCTGTCGCTGGGGCTGACGATCCTGCTCTTTTTCCTGCTGCCGACGTTTCTGGCCGGCTTTATCGACCCGTATATCAAGAGCGCGGCGGTGCACAATCTGGTCGAATCCGTCATCAAGCTCGTGATCTTCTTCGCTTACATGATCCTGTGCTCCAAGCAGAAGGACATCTACCGCGTGTTCCAGTACCACGGCGCGGAGCATAAGACGATCTTCTGCTACGAGGCGGGGCTGCCGCTGACGGTCGAAAACTGCCGCATCCAGCCGCGCCACCATCCGCGCTGCGGCACGAGCTTTCTCTTTGTGGTCGTGGTCGTGTCGATTTTAGTCTCGAGCCTTGTCTTCAGTTTTGTCAACTGGCGCAACATGTGGGTGCGCATGGCGCTGCACCTGCTGCTGCTCATTCCAATCGTGGGCGTGACGTATGAGTTCAACCGCTACGTCGGCGGGCACGACAACAAGGTGACGCGCTTTCTGGCGCGTCCGGGCCTGTGGCTGCAAAACTTTACGACCAACGAGCCGGACGACAGCATGCTCGAGGTCGCCATCCGCGCGCTCGAGCTGGTCATTCCCGAAGAAAAAGGCAAGGATGCGTGGTAAGCATGGCAACGACGTATAATAATCTCTATCTGGATCTGCGCACGGAGCTGAGGCGCGCGGGCGACGAGGAGGCGACGCAGTCGGCGCGCGAGCTCGTCTGCGCCGCGGCGGCAAAAACGCGCGAGGAGCTGGTGCGCGACGGCTCGCTCTACGCCTCGCCAGAGGTGGAGGAGAATGCGCGCGAGCTCGTTAAGCGCCACTTGGCGGGCGAGCCGGTGGCGTATCTCATCGGCGAGTGGGAGTTCTATGGTCTGCCGCTCGACATTTCGCCCGCGGTGCTCATCCCGCGCCCGGATACCGAGGTACTGGCGACAAAGCTCATCGACGCGGCGCGCGGCGCGGGGGCCTGCCGCATTCTGGATCTCTGCGCGGGCAGCGGATGCATCGGCCTTGCCGCGGCGGCAAACCTGCCGAACGCGCGCGTGCTGCTCGGCGAATATGACGAAGAGGCGCTCAAGATCTGCCGACAGAACATCCGCCGCAACCGCTTGACGGCGCGGGTGGCAAGCCTGAAGATCGACGCGCGGGAAAAGCCCGCGCGCACGCTGGGCGAGTTCCAGTTTCTGGTCAGCAACCCGCCGTACATCCCGAGCGCGGACATCGACACGCTCGACGCTTCCGTGCGCGAGCACGAGCCGCGCCTTGCGCTTGACGGCGGCGCGGACGGGCTCGACTTCTACCGTGTGATCTGCGAAAAGTGGCGCGATGCCCTGTGTGAAAACGGCATGCTCTTTTTCGAGGTCGGCATCGGGCAGGCGGATCAGGTGCTGCGCATCATGCGCTCGCACGGCTTTGGCGACATTCAGATCGTCAAGGACCTCAACAACATCCCCCGCGTGGTGTACGGCACGCGCGTGGAGACCATTTGAAGCAAATTTAGTTTACATAAAGAATCGGGAGGAACGCGAACATGGCAGAAAAGTCTCAGACGAAGGCAGCTGCGGCGATGGCCGACGACAAGAAGCGGGCGATCGAGACCGCGATGCAGCAGATCGAGCGCACCTATGGCAAGGGCTCGATCATGCGCTTTGGCGACAACACCGTGAGCAATGTGGAGGCCATCTCCACGGGCTCGCTGGCGCTCGACCTGGCGCTCGGTATCGGGGGCCTGCCCAAGGGCCGTATCATCGAAATTTACGGGCCTGAATCCTCCGGTAAGACGACGCTGGCGCTGCATGTGCTCGCCCAGGCGCAGAAGGCGGGCGGCGAGGTCGCGTTCATCGACGCCGAGCACGCGCTCGACATCACCTATGCCCGCGCGCTTGGCGTCAAGGTCGAGGATATGCTCGTCTCCCAGCCGGACACCGGCGAGCAGGCGCTTGAGATCACCGAGGCGCTCGTGCGCTCCGGCGCGATCGACGTCATCGTGGTCGACTCCGTCGCGGCGCTCGTGCCGCGCGCGGAGATCGAGGGCGAGATGGGCGACAGCTTTGTCGGTCTGCACGCGCGCCTCATGTCGCAGGCGCTGCGCAAGCTGACCGGCGCGGTCGGCAAGACGAACACAATCGTCATTTTCATCAACCAGCTGCGCGAAAAGGTCGGCGTCATGTACGGCAACCCCGAGGTCACGACCGGCGGCCGCGCGCTTAAGTTCTATTCGAGCGTGCGTATCGATGTGCGCCGCATCGAGGCGCTGAAAAACGGCAGCGAGATCATCGGCAACCGTACGCGCGCCAAGGTCGTGAAGAACAAGATGGCGCCCCCGTTCCGCGAGGCGGAGTTCGACATCATGTACGGCGAGGGCATCTCGCTCATCGGCGAACTGATCGACCTCGGCGTCAAGCTCGGATTGGTGCAGAAGAGCGGCTCGTGGTACTCGATGGGCGAAACGCGCATCGGTCAGGGACGCGACGCGGCCAAGCAGTATCTGAAAAACAATCCCGAGATTGCCGACAACCTCGAAGCGGAGATCCGCCGCAACTTCGACAAGCTGATGACGGGCCAGTCCCGCGTGGCGGCGAAGGCTGCGGGCCGCGCCGTGGACGTCAGCGCCGACGATTTCAAGGATGAAGATTGAGAAGATCGAACGATCGAAGCATAAGCAGGAGCGCGTTCTCGTGTATCTGGAGGGGGGAGACCTCCTCCGGATCACCGAGAGCGAGCTTCTGCGTTTCGGTTTATGTATAGGACTGGACATTGACGATAGGACTGTGGTAGAATTGCAGCAGTCCGGCGCGCGGAGCGAAACGCGCGTGCGCGCGGCGAACATGATCTCGTCCCGCCCGCTGTCAAAGAAAGAGCTTTCGAAAAAGCTCAGGGAAAAGGGCTCGGTCGAGGCCGACGCCGAATCGGCGTGCGACTGGCTCGAGGAGATCGGCGCACTCAACGACGCGGAGTATGCCGCAATGCTTGTGCGCCACTACGGCGGCATGGGCTATGGCGAGGCGAAGATCCGCGACGAGCTCTACCGGCGCGGCGTGCCGCGCGAACTGTGGGAGGACGCGCTGTCAAAGTTGCCCGACGCGCAGGAGGCCATCGCGCGCGTGATCGCGCAGAAGACAAAGGGCCGCGTGCTCGATGAAAAGGGGCGCAAGCGACTGTCCGACATGCTGCTGCGGCGGGGCTTTGCATGGTGCGATGTGCGCGCGGCAATCGCCCAAATCAGCGAAAATGCGACGGAATTCGATTACGAAGAGTAGTCGTTTGGCTGTTTTTTACAATTAGTTTACGATCAGGAGGGGTTCTATGCCCTATAACGTTTCTTTCATTTCCCTGGGCTGCGCCAAAAATCAGGTCAACTGCGAGCAGATGATGGCCACGGTGCAGCATGTGGGACACAACGTCGTCCTCTCGCCCGAGGGGGCGGACGTGGCCGTGGTCAACACCTGCGGCTTTCTGGCCTCTGCCTGCGAGGAGGCCATCGATAATATCTTAGAGATGGCGGAGCTCAAAAAAGAGGGTAAGCTCAAAAAGATCATCGTCACCGGCTGCATGGCGCAGCGCTACAAGGACGATGTGCTCCATGAGCTGCCTGAGGTCGACGCGGTGCTCGGCACCGGCAGCTACGGCGAGATCGCCCGCGCGGTCGATGAGGTCATGGCGCCCGGCGGGCTGCGCCCCTGCTACATGGGCGACATTCAGAACTGCGTGCAGGGCGGCGCGCGCATTTTGTCCACGCCGTCGTGGTATGCGTACCTGCGCATCGCCGAGGGCTGCGACAACTGCTGTGCCTACTGCGTCATTCCGCGCTTGCGCGGCCGTTACCGCAGCCGCCCGATGAACGAACTTCTGGACGAGGCGAGCGAGCTTGCGTCCGCGGGCGTGAAGGAACTCATCGTCATCGCGCAGGACATCACGCGCTACGGCACGGACTTGAACGGCGAGCACCAACTTGCCGCACTCCTGCGTGAGCTGTGCAAGCTCGATTTCCACTGGATCCGCTTACACTACCTCTATCCCGATGACATCACCGATGAGCTCATCGACACGATCGCGCAGGAAGAGAAGATCGTGCCGTATCTCGATATCCCCATCCAGCACTGCAACGACGACATCTTGAAGGCGATGAACCGCCGCGACACGAAAGAGAGCATCCGCAAGGTTTTCCACGACCTGCGCGCGCGCATCCCGGGCCTTGTGCTGCGGACGTCGATCATCGCCGGTCTTCCCGGCGAGGGGGAGAAGGAGTTCGAAGAGCTCTGCGACTTCCTGCGCGAGGAGAAGATCGAGCGCGCGGGCGTGTTCCCGTTCTCGCCCGAGGAGGGGACGAAGGCCGCGACGATGGAGCACGTTCCGATGGAGGAGGCCCAGCGCCGCACGGAGCTTTTAGTCGACGTGCAGAGCGATATCATCGACGAATACAATGAATCCGTCCTCGGCGATGTGCGCGAAGTGCTGTGCGAGGGCTGGAGCGAGGAAGCGCAGTCCTATGTCGGCCGCAGCTACGCCGAATCCGTGGATATCGACGGAAAGATCTACTTTTCCGCAGAACGTGATATCATGGCAGGCGAGTTCGTCAATGTCCGCCTGACCGGCACGATGGACGGCGAGCTGACCGGCGAAGCGGTCGAATAAGTAAATGCCTTGCAAGGCAGGAGGAAAGAGAGATATGACAACTGCAAACAAGCTGACGATCATGCGCATTGCGCTGATCCCCGTATTCTTAGTGGTGCTGTACCTGGACTTCGCGGGTGCGAGGTGGTGGGCGCTCGGCATTTTCATCGTCGCGTGCCTGACGGACTTTGTCGACGGCTACATCGCCCGCCACTATAATCAGATCACAAATTTCGGCAAGTTCATGGACCCGCTGGCGGACAAAATGCTCGTCATGGCGGCAATGTGCTACTTTGTCGAATATGGGCAGATGCCCGGCTGGTGTCTCGCCATCGTGCTGCTGCGCGAATTTGCCGTTTCCGGCATGCGCCTTGTCGCCGTGGAGCAGGGGCGCGTCATCGCGGCCGCGTGGTCGGGCAAGGTGAAGACCGCCTCGACCATGGTGTGCCTGTGCCTGATGCTGGTGTTCCAGAGCAACCTTTTGAATGTCGTGTGCATCGCGGTCATCGTGGCGACGACCGTGTACTCCGGCATTGAGTATTTCGCAAAGAACCTAGACGTCTTCAAAGAGGCGGACTAAATCCGTTATTTCATCTTCTCAAAGGAGATCTATCATGTATTTATACAATTCCGCGACCCATAAAAAGGAAGAATTCAAGACCCATACGCCGAACCATGTGGAGATGTACACCTGCGGCCCGACCGTGTACCACTTTGCCCACATCGGCAACCTGCGCTCCTACATCATGGAGGATGTGCTGGAAAAGTACCTGCGCTTTTCGGGCTACAGCGTGAACCGCGTCATGAACATCACCGACGTCGGCCACCTGACAAGCGACGCCGACGAGGGCGAGGACAAGATGGTCAAGGGAGCCAAGCGTGAGCACAAGACCGTCATGGAGATCGCCAAGTTCTATACCGACGCGTTCTTCGCCGACTGCAAGAAGCTCAACATCAAGCGCCCCGACGTCGTCCAGCCCGCAACGGGCCTGATCGACGATTATATCAAGATCATCACGAAGCTGCTCGACACCGGCTATGCCTATATCGCCGGCGGCAATGTGTACTTCGACACGAGCAAGCTCTCTCGCTACTATATCTTCAACGACCACAACGAGGAAGACCTCGCCGTCGGCGTGCGCGAGGGCGTGGAGGAGGACGAGAATAAGAAGAACAAGAACGACTTCGTCCTCTGGTTCACGAAGTCCAAGTTCGAGGATCAGGCGCTCAAGTGGGATTCCCCCTGGGGCGTCGGATATCCGGGCTGGCACATCGAGTGCTCCGGCATTTCGATGAAGTACAACGGCGAATACCTCGACCTGCACTGCGGCGGCGTGGACAACGCCTTCCCACACCACACGAACGAGATCGCGCAGAGCGAGAGCTACCTCGGTCATCCCTGGTGCCTCCAGTGGTGCCACGTGGCGCATCTCAACACCTCGCACGGCAAGATGTCTAAATCCAAGGGCGAATTTTTGACGGTCTCGCTGCTTGAGGAAAAGGGCTATGACCCGCTGGCGTACCGTTTCTTCTGCTTACAGAGCCACTACCGCAAGAGTCTTGTCTTCACGTGGGAAAACCTTGACAATGCGGTCGCCGCGTACAACAAGCTCATCGCGAAGATTGCGAACATCAAGGACGAGGGCGGCGTGGACGAGGCCGTTCGCGCCGAGTACCGCGCAAAGTTCATGAAGGAAATGGACAACGACCTCAACACCGCCATGGGCGTGACCGCGCTCTACGATGTGCTCAAGGCCAAGACCACGGGCGCGACGAAGCTCGCCATCATCGGCGACTACGACACGGTACTGAGCCTCGACCTTCTCAAAAAGGCCGAAGCCGAGCGCGAGAAGAAGGAGAAGGCCGCGTCCCAGCAGAGCGCGGGCGGCTTCACGGTCGTCTCTGAGGACGGCACGGCGGACGAGGGCATCGAGAACCTGATCCGCCAGCGCGCGGAGGCCAAGAAGGCGAAGAATTTTGCCGAGGCCGACCGCATCCGCGACGAGCTCAAGACGAAGGGTGTCGAAGTGACCGACATGCCCGGCGGCGCAAAGTGGAAGCGCGTGTAAAAGAATTTTTTAGAAAACGCAGGCGCGGCGGACCATCCGCCGCGCCTGTCCGCCTCTTTGGGGCAGAATAAGAAGCAGAGAAAAATCATCACGGAGGACGCCATGAGCAGAAAAGCGAGAAACCGCATGACAAGAGAGACCATCCCCGAGGGCTTCAGCGCCCCGATGGCGTTCGTCGATTTGCTCCCTGTCGTATTTTTCGGCCTCTCCGCGGTGAAGGCGGGGAACCTGTTCCACAGCGGACTGTTTGTAGCGGGTGCGGTAGTCTGCCTGCTCTCGGGTGTTGTGAAGGTGGGATGGAAGCTCATCGCGGCCGTCTCCCAAAGGAACATCTGGCCGATGTTTGTGCAGATGCGCGTCCTGATGCCGGTCGGCTTTTTGACGATGTTCGCGGCACTGATCGTAGACCGCGCAGGGCTGAACGGGGAAGCGATGCTTGCAAAGCTGAGCGGTTTTCCGGCATGCCTTTTCTTCCTTGCGGGCGCGCTTGGGATGATTTTGATGCTCGTTTTCGCGTTCCGGATGGATTCGAGCGACCCGAAGGTGAACTGGATGGAGCAGACCGTCAACAGCCTTGCGCAGATCTGCTTTTTTATCGGGCTGATGCTGGCCTGACGCTCTGCATCGAAAGAAAGAAAAGGGCCGCCTGTGGACGGCTCCTTTTGCATCAGGCTATGAAGAAAAATGAATGTGAGCGCTGTTTCAATGAATATCGAAAATGAATCAAGGTAAAGGATATTATTCAATAGTCGCAATGCGCAGAGCGGAATTTTACTCGCTTTTTGGCGGCGGATATGATATGCTTTTCCCAAATGATGGTCAGAAAGGACAAGGTTTCCATGATCAATATTTTCGATATGATGGGGCCGGTGATGGTCGGTCCGTCCTCGTCTCACACGGCGGGCGCGGCGCGCATCGGCAATATGGGAAGAACTCTGCTCGGCGAAGAGGTGGCGCGCGCGGACATCGGCCTGTACGGCTCGTTTGCTGAAACGGGCTACGGCCACGGCACGGACCGCGCGCTTTTGGCGGGACTTCTCGGCATGAAGCCGGACGACCTGCGCATCCCGAACGCCTATGAAGAGGCGAACCGCGCGGGTATGGCGTATTCGTTCCGCACGGTGGAGCTGCGCGATGCGCACCCCAACACCGCGCTTTTGGAGCTGACGGGCAAAAGCGGCAAAAAGCTGACGCTTCAGGCGTCGTCCATCGGCGGCGGCGCGATCGTCGTCAACAAGATCGACGGCATCGACGTAAACTTTACGGGCGACTTCAACACGCTGATCGTCCGCAATCAGGACGAGTCCGGCTCGGTCGCGGCAATCACGTCGATTTTAAGTCAGGTGCACATCAACGTGGCGAACATGAGCGTGAACCGTCACCGCCGCGGCGGCGACGCGCTGATGGTCATTGAAACGGATCAGCACATCAAGCCCCGGCAGGTGGAATTTCTCTCGGAGCTGCCGGGCATCCTGAGCGTGACCTATTACGATAAGGAGGACGATGAAGATGGCGCTGGATTCGATGAAGGAAATCTTTGAGCGCTCGGCGCGGGAGAATATCCCGTTCTGGGAGATCGTTTTGCAGTATGATATGGAGGAGCGCCAGGTGAGCCGTCAGGCCTCGATGGCGAAGATGCTGTCGACCTGGCAGGCCATTCAGGATGCGGCGGACTCCTATACCGGCACGCAGCGCAGCGTGAGTGGTCTGGTCGGCGGCGACGGGCTCAAGATGCGCCTGTACGCGCGCCGCGGAGAGAGCATCGGCGGTGAATTCATGGACGAGGTCATCGTGCAGGCTATCTCCATGGCGGAGTCGAACGCCTGCATGCGCCGCATTGTGGCAGCACCGACGGCGGGCTCGTGCGGTGTGGTGCCGGCGGTGCTGCTGCCGCTGTGCGAGCGCGAGCATTACACGCAGCACGAGTTGCTTGAGGCGCTGTATGTCGCCTCGGGCATCGGCGCGGTGATCGCGTACCGCGCGAGCATCTCCGGCGCGGCGGGCGGCTGCCAGGCCGAGATCGGTACGGCGTCGGCCATGGCGGCGGGCGCGCTTGTGTCGCTGCGCGGCGGCACGAACGAGCAGATCGGCCACGCCGTGGCGATGGCGCTCAAAAATCTGATGGGCCTTGTGTGCGACCCCGTCGCGGGCCTTGTCGAGGTCCCGTGCGTCAAGCGCAACGTCATCGGCGCGGTGAACGCGATCTCCGCGGCGGATATGGCGCTCGCGGGCATCGAGAGCCGCATCCCCGTCGACGAGGTGATCGACGCGATGGGCGAGGTCGGACGGCGCATGCCGGTCGAGTTCCGCGAGACGGCGCTCGGCGGTCTTGCCGCTACGCCGACTGGCAAGGCTGTCAAAGAACGCATGCCGCACGGCGCGCAATAAGTATCGTTCATTAAAGTGAGAAAAATGACTTCCGTTCAGGGAAAACCTGAACGGGAGTCATTTTTATGAAACCGCACAGAGATACGGGTTGTTCCGTATTTATTGGGATACGAAAAAATATAAGACTTATAAGGATAATCAATCGACAATTTTGAAGTAATTTGTTGAAAATGCCTTAAAAGATACGGTATAATCGCCGTCAGGATTAGATAGGAGGGCAACCATGAAACCTGACACAGAAAAGATCCTGAGCATTCTTGCCTCGCATGAGAATGACCCATCGAATCTCATCGCGATTTTGCAGGATGTTCAGGCGGAGTACAACTATTTAAGCGAAGCAAACCTGACGCTTATCGCCGATACGCTCGGATTAAGCGTGTCGAAGGTGTACAGTGTGGCGACATTCTACGAGAACTTCTCGCTCGAAGCCAAGGGGAAGCACATTGTCAAGGTCTGCGCGGGCACGGCGTGCCACGTGCGGAAGTCCGGGCCGATTTACGATGCGATCTATGAGTATCTGGGTCTGCACGGAAAGAAAAAGACCTCGGACGACGGCCTCTTCACGCTCGAAACGGTCGCGTGTCTCGGTGCCTGCGGTTTGGCGCCGGTCATGACCGTGGACGGCGAGGTGCATGCCAAGATGGACCCCGAGCGCGCCATCGAGCTGCTTGAGTCCATCCGCAAAGAGGAGGTGCGAGCGTGAGCAAGCTGACAAGAGAAGAATTCCGCGTCCTGCGCACAAGAGCGGAGCACGACCTCGCACAGAGCCGCGAGGTGCCGTCCATCCTCATCTGCGCGGGCACGGGCTGCATCGCCGGCGGCGCGATGAAAATTTACGACAATTTCAGATCCGAGTGCGAGGCGCGCGAGCTGAAGGTCTACGTCGGCTTGAAGCACGACTCGGACGAGGAAAAGAGCCTGCACGTCAAAATGAGCGGCTGCCACGGCTTTTGCGAGATGGGCCCGCTCGTGCACATCGAGCCGATGGGTGTGATGTACATTCACGTCAAGCCCGAGGACTGCCACGAGATCTTAGAGAAGACCGTACTCGGCGGCGAGGTCATCGACCGTCTGGTCTACCATCTCGACGGCACGGCGTACCCGAAGCAGGAGGATATCCCGTTCTATAAAAAGCAGCACCGTGTGGTGCTGGAAAACTGCGGCACGTCGGACGCCGAGGACATCGAGGAGTATATCGCCAAGGGCGGTTACAGCGCGTTTGAAAAGGCGCTGTTCGAGATGACGGACGAGCAGATCTGCCGCGACATCCTCGATTCCGGCCTGCGCGGCCGCGGCGGCGGCGGATTCCCCGCCGGACGCAAGTGGGATGGCGCGCGCAAACAGAAGAGCGCGAAAAAATACATCGTCTGCAACGGCGACGAGGGTGACCCCGGCGCGTTCATGGACCGCAGCGTGATGGAGGGCAACCCCCACAGCGTGCTCGAGGGCATGATGATCGCGGGTCTCGCCGTCGGCAGCGACGAGGGCTATATCTACGTGCGCGCGGAGTATCCGCTGGCAGTGAACCGCCTGAAAACGGCCATCGCTCGCGCCGAGGAGATGGGCCTTCTCGGAACGAACATCCTTGGCAGCGATTTCAATTTCCGCATCCACGTCAACAAGGGTGCGGGCGCGTTCGTCTGCGGTGAGGGCAGCGCCCTGACCGCGTCGATCGAGGGCAACCGCGGCATGCCGCGCGTCAAACCTCCGCGCACCATCGAGCATGGCCTGTGGGCAGAGCCCACGGTGCTCAACAACGTGGAGACGTTTGCCAACGTCCCGCTCATCATCAAAAACGGCGTGGAGTGGTACCATAGCATCGGCACGGAGAAGAGCCCCGGCACGAAGGCCTTCGCCCTGACAGGCAACGTGGTCAACACGGGCCTTATCGAGGTGCCGATGGGCACGACCATCCGCGAGGTCGTTTTCGACATCGGCGGCGGCATCCCGAACGGCAAGAAGTTCAAGGCCGTGCAGATCGGCGGCCCCTCCGGCGGTGCGACCACGGCGAGCGACGAGCATCTTGACCTGCCGCTCGACTTCGACTCGCTCAAGAGCATCGGCGCCATGATCGGCTCGGGCGGCCTCGTCGTCATGGATGAGGACACCTGCATGGTCGAGACCGCGCGCTTTTTCATGCGCTTTACGCAGAACGAAAGCTGCGGCAAATGCGTTCCCTGCCGCGAGGGCACGAAGCGCATGTTGGAGATTTTGGACCGCATCATCGCAAACGAAGGAAGCCTTGAGGACCTTGACCTTTTGCAGGAGCTCTCCAAGACCATTTCGGAAACGGCGCTGTGCGGCCTCGGCCAGAGCGCGTGCAAGCCCGTACAGAGCACGCTGCGCCACTTCCGCCAGGACTATCTGCGCCATGTGGTCGACCACCACTGCCCGATCTGCAACGGCCGCAAGCGCCGCCTTGTCATCAAGCCTGAGCTGTGCAAGGGCTGCGGCAAGTGCAAGCGCAACTGCCCGATGGAGGCCATCTCCGGTGAGATCCGCATGCCGCATACGATCGACAACGACAAGTGCATCCACTGCGGCGCATGCTGGGGCGCGTGTCCGTTCGGCGCGATCGACGCCATTGAAGAGGAGGACTGAGACATGGCAAAAGGTATGATGATCGTTGACGGTCAGCGCGTCAACTTCGATGGGGAAAAGAACGTGCTCTCCGTCATCCGTAAGGCCGGTATTGAAATGCCGACGTTCTGCTATTACTCCGACCTCTCCGTTTACGGCGCGTGCCGCATGTGCGTGGTGGAGGATGAAAAGACCGGCAAGATCGACGCGAGCTGCTCGATGGAGCCGCGCGACGGCATGCGCATCAGCACGAACAGCGCGCGGCTTCTCAAGCACCGGCGCGTCATTCTGGAGCTGCTGCTTGCCTCGCACAACTGCAACTGCACCACCTGCGAAAAGAGCGGCCACTGCCGCTTACAGGAGCTTGCCCAGCAGTTCGGTGTGCGCAGAATTCGCTTCCCCGATACGCGCGAGCACTACGAGATCGACAGCTCGTCGCCCGCGGTGCTGCGTGACCCGAACAAGTGCATCCTCTGCGGCGACTGCGTGCGCGTGTGCGAGGAGATGCAGGGCATGGGCATTTTGAACTTTGCCTATCGCGGCAGCAATTTGCAGGTCATGCCCGCCTTTGACCGCAAGCTCGCCGAGACGAAGTGCGTGAGCTGCGGCCAGTGCGCGGCAGTGTGCACTACCGGCGCCATCACGGTGAAAAACCAGATCGGCGAGGCGTGGCGTGCCATCCACGAC
>ENA-OYXT01000518-OYXT01000518.1-human-gut-metagenome-genome-assembly--contig:-NODE-518-length-15038-cov-5.029967_pt1 | contig 15038 bp, 14 predicted proteins | sample MGYA00244218_ERZ653423 | MGnify/ENA primary metagenome ERZ653423 (study PRJEB26926, sample SAMN06165035) | human gut metagenome | biome: ENVO:00009003; feature: ENVO:2100002; material: ENVO:00002003... | reverse complement strand
ATTTCAAACTGACCCACGGCAAGCGCATCTTCAAGATGGCGCCGCTGCACCATCACTTCGAGATGTGCGGCTGGAAGGAGACCAAGGTGGTGGCGGTGTTCACCGCCGTCAGTGTTATAGGCTGCGTCATCGCCTATCTGGCCGTGTGCCAGCGCTTCAGCTTCTAAGGCTTCGCACTATTTTCACAGGGAAGGAGGGAGACTATGACACGGGAGGAACAGCGCGCCCGGAAGGCCCAGCAGGAACGGATGCGGCAGGTGGAGCGCCGGCATAAGGAAGCCGCCCGCGGGCAGATGGATCTCCCCTTCCTGATCCTGACGCTGCTGCTGACGGTCATCGGCCTGATCATGCTGTTTTCCGCCAGCTTTCCCCGGGCCTATTACGACACCGGGGACGGCACCTACTACTTCAAGCGGCAAGCCATCTTCGCGGCCATCGGCCTGGTGGCGGTGTTCTGCGGGGCGGTGAACTGCCCCGTGGCGTCGGTGCTGCTCAGCGTGGAGCTGTTCGGCTCTGCCGGGGCGCCCTACTTCGCCGTGGCCTGCGCCCTGAGCTATCTCCTCTCCGGCTACTGCGGCCTGTACAGCAGCCAGACCATCCTCTATTCCAAGTTGCGTGCGGAGTTCATCAACGTCCGCACCCACGAGTGACAAAAATGTAAGCTCAGACCGGGGAAATGTAAGCCCATTCGATGGCCGCGCATTTCCCCGGTCTGCTATAATAGGCCCCGTAAAGGAGGCATGGATATGCAAATTCTCAATGTAACGGGCCTGAAAAAGGTCTATACCACCCGTTTCGGCGGCAGCCAGGTCACGGCGCTGCGCCAGGTGGACTTCTCCGTGGAGGAGGGGGAATATGTGGCCATTATGGGCGAGTCCGGCTCCGGCAAGACCACCCTGCTGAATATTCTGGCGGCGCTGGATAAGCCCACCGCCGGCCGGGTGGAGCTGGACGGGCGGGACATGTCCGCCGTCCGGGAGTCCGACGCTGCGGCCTTCCGCCGGGACAACCTGGGCTTCGTGTTCCAGGAGTTCAACCTGCTGGACACCTTCACCCTGCGGGACAACATCTATCTGCCCCTGGTGCTGGCGGGGCGGCCCTACCGGGAGCTGAAGGCCCGCCTGGATCCCATCGCCCGCCAGCTGGGCATCCTGGAGCTGCTGGACAAGTATCCCTACGAGGTGTCCGGCGGCCAGAAGCAGCGGGCCGCCGTGGCCCGGGCGCTGATCACCCATCCCCGGCTGATCCTGGCTGATGAGCCCACCGGGGCCCTGGACAGCCGCTCCACCGATGAGCTGCTGGACCTGTTCGGCCAGATCAACCGCCAGGGTCAGACCATCCTCATGGTCACCCACTCCGTCAAGGCCGCCAGCCACGCCGGACGGGTGCTGTTCATCAAGGACGGTCAGGTGTTCCACCAGCTGTACCGCGGCCAGTGTACCGACGAGCAGCTGTACCAGAAGATCGCGGACACCCTGACCATGCTTCAGGCAGGCGGTGACCGGGCATGAAGCTGTACCGTCATCTGGCCTGGGACGGCATCCGGAAAAACAGCCGCCTCTACGTACCGTACCTGCTGACCGGCGTAGGCGCCGTGTCGTTTTTCTACATTCTTGTGGCCCTGGCCCGGCTGCCGGAGGGAACCCTGCCCGGCAGCGGCTCCGTGCAGGTGATCCTGAATCTGGGCAGCTTTGTGCTGTGGGTGTTTTCTCTGCTGCTGCTGTTTTACACCCATTCCTTTCTGATCCGCCGCCGGAACCGGGAGTTTGCTCTGTACAACGTCCTGGGCATGGGCAAGGGGGACATTTCCCGCATCCTCTGCTGGGAGTCTCTGCTGTCCGGCGGCCTGTCCCTGCTGGGGGGCCTGGCCCTGGGCGTGGTGCTGAGTAAGCTGGCGGAGCTGGGCCTTATGCGGGTCATGGGCCTGGAGGCGGACATGACCTATCGGGTGTCCGCAGGGGGCCTGCTGATGGCCCTGGGCCTGTACGGGGCCATTTACCTGCTGATCCTGCTGTCCGCTCTGCTGCGGGTCCGCCGCTCCACCGCCATCCAGCTCATGCGCAGCGAGGCGGTGGGGGAGAAGCCTCCCCGGGCCAATTGGGCCCTGGCGCTGCTGGGCGTTCTGCTGTTGGGGGCGGCCTACTACCTGGCTGTGTCCATCCGGGAGCCTCTGACGGCCCTGACCTGGTTCTTCGCCGCCGTGCTGATGGTCATCGCCGCCACCTATCTGCTGTTTATCTCCGGCTCCGTGACCCTGTGCCGCCTGCTGCAAAGGAATCCCCGGTTCTATTACCGGAAGCGGCATTTCGTGTCCGTTTCCTCCCTGGTCTACCGCATGAAGCGCAACGGCGCAGGCCTTGCCTCCATCTGCATCCTGGGCACTATGGTGCTGGTGATGCTCTCGTCCACCACCTGCCTGTATTTCGGGGCGGAGGATTCCCTCCGTACCCGCTATCCCCGGGCGGAGAACGTTACCGTCTGGTACACGGACCGGGAGGACCTGTACCGGGACCACTCCGACCTGCACGCCGCCGTCGTCACTGCCGCCCGCAGCCGTGGCGCGCAGATGCAGGACCTGCGGGAGTATCGTTCCTCCTCCTCGGCGCTGACTGTTCGCAACGGCGTCCTGCAGGGCGCAGGCGGCAGCATCAGCCATGCCGTTCAGTTCACCGCCATCCCCCTGTCGGACTACAACGCCGCCATGGGCGCCCGTCTGACCCTGTCCCCGGGCCAGGTGTATATCTGCCATGGCCGGTCCGACTACCGGGAGAGCACCCTGTCCTTCCCCGGCGGCGCTGCCTGGCAGGTGAAGGGCCTGGTGGACAACCTGGCCTCCGGCGGTGACTCCGCCAGCGTAGTCACCCAGCTGACGGCCATCGTCCCCGACGAGGAAATAGCGGACATGGACCGCCTGATGGAGGGCATGAACACCGGCGTGTCCCGCAGCTGGAGCTGCGGCTTCGACCTGGGTCAGGAGCCTGCCTGGGACGAGGGCGACCCTGTGGCCGCCGCCATCCGGGAGGCGCTGGAGTCCCGGCAGGACGATATCCGCTTCAACGTGGAATCCCTGTCGGAGAATCGCGACGATTTCTACGGGTCCTACGGAAGCCTCTTCTTCCTGGGCATCCTGCTGAGCGTGGGCTTCTCTCTGGCCGCGGTGCTCATCATCTATTACAAGCAGATCTCCGAGGGCTACGAGGACCAGGCCCGCTTTGACATCATGCAGAAGGTGGGCATGACCCGCCGGGACATCCGTTCCAGCATCAACAGTCAGCTGCTGCTGGTATTCTTCCTGCCGCTGCTGCTGGCGGGGCTGCATCTGGTCTTCGCCTTCCCCTTTGTCCATAAGCTGCTGCTTCTGTTCAACCTCTGGAACACCCGCCTGCTGGTGGGCACCACCGCCGCCAGCTTCCTGGCCTTTGCGGTGCTGTACACCCTGGTGTACCGCGCCACCTCCACCGCCTATTACCACATTGTCAGCGACGGAGGGGACCGCTGATGCGCCGGGCCGCATATCAGGCGGTGTTGTGGTGCGGCGGCGCGGTAACGGTGCTGCTGGCGGCGGCCGCCGCCATGACCGTGTCCCTTACGGACCGCCTGCTCCGGAAGCTGGAGCCATAAAAAATCAACCCCGGAGGCATTCTGCCTCCGGGGTTGAACGCTGTTGTAAACGCCTCGCAGAGCTTGCCGCCCGCAGGCGGCAAAGCAAGTATAATCCGTTTTTTGCGGCGGCGTGTACGTCGCAAAAAACACTTCTCAGTCTGCAAGTGTGGAATTTGTTCGCCTATGGCGAACAAATTATGCGCGCGGCAGACTGCAATTTTTATCAAAAAAAGCAGGGCTTTTTTTGATATTTACATCCACATGGCAAAGGGCCGCAGCAGGCCGCCCAGCACTCTGTGCAGCAGGGGCCGGTGCTCCCAGTCCGCCCGGGTTACCTGCCGGGACTTTTCCATAATGCCGTCCATGTCCTCCAGCAGCGTCTCCATGGCCGGCGCGCCGTACAGCAGGGTGCCGCACTCGAAGTGCAGCTGGAAGCTGCGGTAGTCCATGTTCACGGACCCCACGAACGCCGCCTCCCGGTCCGCCAGCACGGTTTTCCCGTGCAGCAGCCCCGGGGTGAACCGATAGATCTTCACGCCGTGGTTCAGCAGCTCCCCGAAATAGCTCTCCGCCACCATAAAGGCGAACTTGTGGTCCGGGATGCCGGGCATCATCAGCCGCACGTCCACGCCGCTGCCGGCGGCCATGCACAGGGCCTTCTCCATGGACTCGTCAATGGCCAGATACGGCGAGGTGATGTACACCATGTGCTTGGCCCCGCCAATCAGCTGCAGAAACGCGTCCTCGGCAGAGGACACCGGGTTGCTGTCCGGCCCGTCCGCGATGGGCTGCACAAAGCCCTGCCCCGCCGCGCTGCTCTGGGGCCGGTAATAGTCGTGCTCCTGCTGCAGGGAGCCGCCCATGCGCTCCCACATATAGATGAACTCCCGGGTCAGAGTCCAGCAGGCCTGGCCCTCCAGCCGGATGCCGTCATCCTTCCAATAGCCGAACCGCTCGGTGATGTTGGCGTACTCGTCGGCGATATTGGCCCCGCCGGTATAGGCGGTGTCCCCGTCGATGCAGGCGATCTTCCGGTGGTCCCGATAGTTGAAGTACAGCCGGTTCACATAGTGGTGCACCGGGTTGAAGATCAGCACCTCCGCCCCAATGCGCCGCAGCTCCTCCACGGCCTCCTCGGGCATGCGCATCATGCTGCCGAAGTCGTCGAACAGCACCTTGATCTCCACGCCCTGTCCGGCCTTCCGCCGGAAAATATCCATCAGCCGGTCCCACAGCTGCCCCTCGGCCATGATGTAAAACTCCATGAAAATGAAGTGCTCCGCCTGCTCCATGCGCTCCAGCATGTCCTCCAGATACGCCTCGCCGGTGGGCAGATACACGGCCCCGGTGCCGGTGTACAGGGGGAAGCCCTGCCGGTCCAGATACGCCGCCAGGCGTCCCCACTCCGGGTGCTCCCGCCGCAGCTTCTCCACCTGGAGGCGGCTGGCCTCCCGCCGGGCCTCGGATTCCTGGGGTCTGGGCAGCTTTTTCAGGTCCAGCCGCTTCTGGGGATGGTCCCCGTTCCACAGCCAGTACAGGATCAGCCCCACCACCGGCACCGTCAGGATCAGCAGGGTCCAGCCCAGCTTATACGAGCTGCCGCCGGGCCGGCTGTTGATGCGGAAGGCATAGGCCAGAGCCAGCAGCTCCAGCACTGTGTACGCCATAGCCATCCGCTGCCGCAGCAGATCGCTGAGAAACAGCACCAGCGCGATCTGGGCCAGCAGCAGCACCGCCACCAGTCCCAGCCGCAGCGCCGCGGATATGCGCCGCTCTGTCTTTTGCTGCACATGTGGTTTCTTCACCGGAAATCCTTCCTCCTTTCCCACTGTCCCCGCCGTCCATCGGCGGTGTATGGGTATCTAAGGGTGTCTGTTTTGCGGCCCGCTGAGGGCAGCGAGCTCTACAGCCTTGGCTCTCCCTCTGGGAGAGCTGTCGGCGCAGCCGACTGAGAGGGCCTGTAGGGACGGACAACCCCGTTCGCCCGCAGGTCACTGCTGAGAGGACCGCAGCAGCTCCTGCTGAATGTCCCACAGCTTCCGGGACAGGTCTACCACATACTTGTGGGGATAATCGAACCGCTTCACCTCGTCCCACAGGGTGTCCACCTGCTGGCGGCAATAGGCCTGGATCTCCGGCAGGGAAGGGGAGTCATACACCCGCTTGCCACTGAGGAAAATGGGCACCAGCAGCTCCCGGGCCGTGAAGTTGTACACGGTTTTCTTTTTCCAGGTGGCCATGGGGTCGAAGATCTCCATGTCCTGGCTGTCGTCCACCGTCTCGTCGTGGAGGGTGATCAGGTCGGCAATGGCCTTGCCGGTATCCCGGCCATAGAAGCGGTAGACCTTCTTGAAGTGGGGGATGGTGATCTTCTCCACGTTTTCGCTGACCTTGATCTTGGGGATGATGTTTCCCTCATCGTCCTCCACCGCCGCCAGCTTGTATACGCCGCCGAACACCGGCTCGGACCGGGCGGTGATCATCCGCTCACCCACGCCGAACATATCGATCTGGGCGCCCTGCAAAAACAGATCCTGGATCAGATACTCGTCCAGGGAGTTGGACACGGTGATTTTGCATTCGGTCCACCCGGCGTCGTCCAGCATCTTCCGGGCCTTCCGGGTCAGATACGCCATGTCGCCGGAGTCCAGCCGGATGCCGCACTTGGTGATGCCCATGGGCTTGAGCACCTCATTGAAGGCCCGGATGGCGTTGGGCACGCCGGATTTCAGGGTGTTGTAGGTATCCACCAGCAGCGTGGCGTTGGTGGGGTAAATTTCGCAGTACGTCTTGAAAGCATCATACTCCGTGTCGAACATCTGCACCCAGGCGTGAGCCATGGTGCCCCCGGCGGGCACGCCGTACAGCTGGTCGGAGATGGTGCAGGCGGTGCCGCCGCAGCCGCCGATATACGCGGCCCGTGCGCCGATGATGGCGGCGTCGGCGCCCTGGGCCCGGCGGGAGCCGAACTCCAGCACCGTGCGGCCCCGTGCAGCCCGGACGATGCGGTTGGCCTTGGTGGCAATGAGACTCTGGTGGTTGATGGTCAGCAGGGTAAAGGTCTCGATAAGCTGTGCTTCAATGGCCGGAGCCCGCACCACCACCAGGGGCTCCTTGGGGAACACCGGGGTCCCCTCCGGCACGGCGTAAATGTCGCCGGTAAACCGGAAATTGGCCAGATATTCCAGAAATTCCTCGCAGAACAGGTTCCGCCCCCGAAGATACGCAATGTCCTCCTGGGTGAAGTGCAGGTTCTCGATGTAGTCGATCAGCTGCTCCAGGCCCGCGGCGATGGCAAAGCCGCCCTGGTCCGGCACCCGGCGGAAGAACACGTCAAAATACGTGATCTTATCCTTGAAGCCGTTCTCGAAATACCCGTTGCCCATGGTCAGCTCATAAAAGTCGCAGAGCATGGTCATGTTCAGCTTTTCCTCAATGTTCATCCTTCAATACCTCAGATTTTCGTTATACTTGCAGGGGTGCCCGCCTATGATAGCCGGTTTCCGCCCCAATGCAATCGTTTGCTTTACGCATCCCTGCGGAAATAGTGCTTGGCGCAGAATTCCCGCCGCACCTCAATGCGGCCCTCGTCTGCCAGCCAGTCCACAAAGTTGGCAAAATTCCGCTCCACCACGCTGAACTTGAACTCATTGTGGGTCCGGACGTTTTCTTTTTTGCAGAAGGTATAGATCCACTGGTCAAAGGACATGCCGTCCTCCAGGCAGTCCAGCACCTCCTGTCCCTTGTCCAGGATAAACGCAAGGTTCCGGTCGATCAGCGGCCCGATATCCGTCAGCACCTGCTTGTGGGCGATGATGTATGCCGGGCACCGCAGCGCCCGCAGGCTCTCCTTGCTTTCCAGGTCCCGGGCGATGAACATGCTGGTGGGCAGCTTGGCCCCCTCGATCTGCCCCTCGTCAATGAGGCAGTCTCCCACATAGGCCACGTTGTCCGGGGTCACAATGCCGATGTGTCCGGCGGAGTGTCCCGGCAGCTGCAATATGCCGAACCGCGCCCCGCAGAAGTCCACATGGTCTGCGTCGGCGGGGATGATCACGTCCGCCAGAAAGCACTCCTCCAGGAAGTATTCGTGGCTCTTGCCATAGGTCAGGGCCACATAGTTGGCCCGGTACGCATCGGGATTCACGGAGATGCCCGCCTCGATGATCTGGGCCGCCGCCTGGCAGCCGTACCGCTGCTGCAAGTAGCGGACGTTGCCTGTGTGGTCAAAGTGGGCGTGGGAGCACAGAATCCCCCGCAGCCGGAACCCGTTGTCCTCGACAAGATTCGTCAGGGCGCTGCGGTCCAGCTTGGCGTATCCCGTGTCCATCAGCACAATGTCCGTGTCCGTCAGCTTATATACCGGCATCAGCGCCGTGGCCCCCACGGCGGCATAGGTCCTTCCGTATACGTGCCGCAGCTCCATATTTCGTCCCCCTCCATGGTGCAATATTCCATATTATATACCCTTCGACGGGAAAAAACAACCTCGGAAAAATTTCCGTTTACCCCCTATGCAAAACCAGAAAAATAAGGTAAAATACACCTAAGTATAGATAGGGAGGATTCTGTCAATGGACGAACCGAAGTATAAGCGGGTGCTGCTGAAGATCAGCGGCGAGGCCCTGGCCGGCGACAAGCACTTCGGCCTGGACTTCCAGGTCATGGGCCGGGTGGCCGACGTCATCAAGGAGTGCGTGGCCATGGGCGTCCAGGTGGGCGTGGTCATCGGCGGCGGCAACTTCTGGCGCGGCGTCAAAAACGGCGAGGGCCACATCGAGCGCACCCGCGCCGACCATATGGGCATGCTGGCCACCGCCATGAACTGCATGGCCATGGCCGACGTGCTGGAGCAGAAGGGCGTGGACGTCCGGGTCCAGACGGCGCTGGAGATCAAGGAGGTGGCGGAGCCCTACATCCGGGCCCGTGCCGTGCGCCATCTGGAAAAGGGCCGCGTGGTGATCTTCGGCTGCGGCGTGGGCTGCCCCTTCTTCTCCACGGATACCGCCGCCGTGCTTCGCGCCGCCGAGATCGGCGCCGATGTGATCCTGCTGGCCAAGAACATCGACGGCGTGTACGACTGCGACCCCGCCAAGAACGCCAACGCCGTGAAGTTCGACGCCATCACCTACGACGAGGTGCTCAAGCGCCGCCTGGCCGTCATGGATTCCACTGCCACCAGCCTGTCCATGGACAACCACATTCCCGTGCTGGTGTTCGCGCTGAAGGACCCCTACAACATCGTCCGTGCCCTGCGCGGCGAAAAAATCGGAACAATTGTGAAGGAGGCATAACCCCATGCTGAAAGACGAGTACAAGATTTACGAGGAAAAAATGAAGAAGAGCATCGAATCCGTTGCCAACGACTTTGCCGCCGTCCGCGCAGGCCGTGCCAACGCCTCCGTGCTCAACCGCATCCATGTGGACTACTACGGCACCCCCACCCCCATCCAGCAGATCGCGTCCGTGGCCTCTCCCGATCCCCGCAGCCTGGTCATCACCCCCTGGGACGCCTCTGCCCTCAAGGGCATTGAAAAGGCCATCCAGGAGTCCGACCTGGGCATCAACCCCCAGAACGACGGCAAGTCCATCCGCCTGAGCTTCCCCCAGCTGACGGAGGAGCGCCGCAAGGACCTGGTCAAGCAGATCCGCAAGTATACCGAGGGCGGCAAGGTGGCCGTGCGCAACATCCGCCGCGACGCCATGGAGAATTTCAAGAAGCAGCAGAAGGCCTCCGAGATCACCGAGGACGAGCTGAAGATGGCGGAAAAGGACCTGCAGAAGCTGACCGACGACAGCTGCAAGGAGCTGGATAAGCTCCTGGAAAACAAGGAAAAGGAGCTCCTGTCTGTCTGATGGGCCTGTTTTCCAAAAAGATCCATCATCACGGGGCGGGGCAGGTGGACATGAGCCGCCTGCCCCGCCACATCGCTATTATTATGGACGGCAACGGTCGTTGGGCGAAGCAGCGCGGCCTGCCTCGCACTGCCGGACATAAAGTAGGGGCCGAGACCTTCCGCAAGATCGCCACCTATTGCAAGGATCTGGGGGTGGAATACCTGACGGTGTACGCCTTCTCTACGGAGAACTGGAAGCGTCCCGCCGACGAGGTGGGGGTCATCATGGGCCTTCTGAAGCAATATATGCTGGAGGCCATCGACTCTATGGAGCGCGATCAGATCCGCCTGCGCTTTCTGGGGGACCTGTCTGCCATCTCGCCGGAGCTTCAGGCCCTGGTGGACCGCACCAATGAAATTTCCAGCCATATCCACGGCTTTCAGGCCAACGTCTGCCTGAACTACGGCGGCCGGGACGAGATCCTCCACGCCGCCCGCCGCTTCGCACAGGACTGCACCCGGGGCGAGGCCGTCCCGGAGGACCTTACCGAGGAGGGCTTTTCCTCCTATCTGTACTCTGCCGGAATCCCGGACCCGGAGCTCATCATCCGCACCAGCGGCGAGGAGCGCCTGTCCGGCTTTCTGCTGTGGCAGTGCGCCTATTCGGAGTTTTATTTCTGCGATACCCTGTGGCCGGACTTCGACGCCCGGGCCCTGGACAAAGCCATCATCGCCTACCAGAGCCGCGACCGGCGGTTCGGCGGCGTGAAATAGAGAGGATACAACTATGAAACAGAGGATATTGGTGGCTGTGGTGGGGATTCCCGCCCTGCTGGCGGTGCTGTGCATCGCCCCGGCCTGGGCCACGGCCCTGCTGCTGGCGGCCCTGACCGTCATCGCCGCCCACGAGCTGCTGACGGCGGTGTGCGGCCCGGACAAGGCCCGCCGCTGGACGGTGCTTCCCGCCGTGTGCGGCGTGCTGCTGCTGGCCCGGGCGGTGTGGCCCGGCTGCGCCGCCCTGGAGGGCCTGCTGCTGGCGGCGGCCCTGACCCTGCCCCTGTCCGGGGTCCTGACCTACGGAAAGCCTCATGCCCTGACGTTTACCGACGTGTGCGCCATGGCCGCGGCGGGCTTTGCCATTCCCTGGGCCTTCTCCGGGCTGTATGGTCTGCGCACCCTGGATAACGGCTATCTCCTGGTGCTGACGCCCCTGGTGGCGGCCTTCTGCAGCGACGCCCTGGCCCTGTTCACCGGCATGGCCTGCGGAAAGCATAAGCTGGCCCCCCTGGTCAGCCCCCACAAAACCGTGGAGGGTGCCCTGGGCGGTCTGGCAGGCGGCATGGCCGGCATGGCCGTTTTCTGCGCGGTGTTCCGGGCCATGACCCACACGGCCCTGAGCTATTCCCTGTGCATTGCCCTGGGCCTGCTGGGGGCGCTGCTGGGGGAGCTGGGGGATCTGAGCTTCTCCGCCGTGAAGCGCCAGTACGGCATCAAGGATTACGGACGCCTGCTGCCGGGCCACGGCGGCGTGCTGGACCGGTTCGACAGCGTGCTGTTTGCCGCCCCGGTGCTGTGTGCCCTGCTGCGGGCCCTGGCGGCGTAAGGGGAGGGCGTCCATGACAAAAACCATCTCCCTGCTGGGCTCCACCGGCTCCATCGGCCGCCAGACCCTCCAGGTGGCCCGCGAGCTGGGCCTTACCGTGGCGGCCCTTACCGCCAACCGCCAGGTGGACCTGCTGGAGCGGCAGGCCCGGGAGTTTCACCCCCGGCTGGCGGTGCTGTATGACCGGGACGCCGCCCGTCAGCTGCGCCTGCGGCTGTCGGATACGGATATCCAGGTGGCGGAGGGGCCGGAGGGTCTGCTGCTGGCGGCCCAGCTGCCCCAGGCCGACACCGTGGTCACCGCCGTTATGGGCAGCGTGGGCCTGGAGCCCACCCTGGCCGCCATCCGGCAAAAAAAACGCATCGCCCTGGCCAATAAGGAGACCCTGGTCTGCGCCGGGGAGCTGGTCATGGCCCAGGCGGAGCGCTGGGGGGCGGACATCGTCCCCGTGGACTCCGAGCACAGCGCCATTTTCCAGAGTCTCCAGGGCTGCCGGGACCGGAATGAGGTTCGGCGGCTGCTGCTGACCTGCTCCGGCGGCCCCTTCTTCGGCCGCAGCTTCCAGGACCTGGAGGGGGTCACTCCCGCCGATGCCCTGAAGCATCCCAACTGGTCCATGGGTGCAAAAATCACCATCGACTCTGCTACCCTGATGAACAAGGGGCTGGAGGTCATCGAGGCCATGCGGCTGTACCGTCTGCCGGTGGAGCAGGTGGACGTGGTGATCCACCGCCAGAGCATCGTTCATTCCCTGGTGGAGTACCGGGACGGCGCCATGATCGCCCAGCTGGGCACCCCGGATATGAAGCTCCCCATCCGCTATGCCTTCACCTGGCCTCACCGGGCCCCCAGCCCGGATACGCCCCTGGATCTGCTGACCTGCGGGGACCTGACGTTCCGGGCTCCGGACCTGGACGCCTTCCCCTGCCTGCGCATTGCCCGCCAGTGCGCCAAAGCCGGCGGCACCGCCTGCGCCATTATGAACGGTGCCAATGAGGCGGCGGTGGCCCTGTTTCTGCAGGAGCGTGTGGGCTTCAACGACATTCCCCGCCTGGTGGAGTCCGCCCTTTCCCGGGTGGAGGTGAAATATGCCCCGGACCTTCCGGATATACTGGAAGCAGACAGACAGGCGCGAGCCGCTGTACTGCAAACGGTAGGAGACATGGTATGATCTATATTTTAGCTGCGATCCTGATATTCGGTGTGCTCATCGCCGTCCACGAGCTGGGCCACTTCCTGGCGGCCAAGGCCTGCGGCGTGCGGGTCAACGAGTTCGCCATCGGCATGGGCCCCGCCCTGTTCAAAAAGACCAGGGGCGATACCACCTATGCTCTGCGCCTGCTGCCCATCGGAGGCTTCTGCGCCATGGAGGGGGAGGAGGAGGACTCCGACGACCCCGCTGCCCTGAATAACCAGGGCTTCTGGCGCAAGCTCCTGATCTTCGCCGCCGGCGCCCTGATGAACTTCCTCACGGGCCTTGTCATCATTCTGGTGCTTTACGCCGGGGTCAAGGCCGTCAACGTCCCGGTGATCCACGGCTTCGCCGACGGCTGCCCGCTGGAATCCGCCTCCGGCCTTCAGGTGGGCGACCGCATCCTGTCCATCGACGGGGAGCGCATCTACACCTTCAGCGACGTGTCCCTGCTGCTGGGCCGCAACAAGACCGGCGATTTCGACCTGGTCATCCGCCGGGACGGCCAGAAGCTCCGTCTGGAGAATTTCCACATGGAGCGCGGCGAGTACCTGGACCAGTCCGGCCAGAAATTCACCGGCTTCGGCCTGTATTTCGGCGCCCAGGAGCTGACCTTCGGCGGGCGGCTGAGATACTGCTGGGACCAGGCGGTGGACTTTGTCCGCCTGGTGCGCCTGAGCCTCCAGATGCTCATCACCGGCGAGGCGGGCTTTTCCGATATGAGCGGCCCCGTGGGCATCGTGTCCACCATCACCACCGTGGGCGAGCAGTCGGAAAATGCCCGGGCCGCCGCCGCCAACATCGCCTACCTGGCGGCCCTCATCGCCGTGAACTTGGCGGTGATGAACCTGCTGCCCCTGCCCGCTCTGGACGGCGGCAAGATTTTCTTCCTGGTGGTCAACGCCCTGTCCCTGCGCATCATCCGCAAGCAGATCCCCGCCAGGTTTGAAAATTACGTCCATCTGGCCGGCTTTGTCCTTCTCATGGGCCTCATGCTGGTCATCACCTTCCACGACGTCATCAAGCTGTTTCAATAGCGGCAGACCGTCCCGGAATGGGGCCGGCGTCTTTGCCGGCCCCATTTTGCCGCCCCGTGCGGCGCATTTTACTCGCAAGGAGGATATAAACCATGAGCAAGCAGATTCATGTGGGCGCCGTGGCCGTGGGCGGCGGCGCGCCGGTCAGCATCCAATCCATGTGCAATACCCCCACCCAGGACGTGGAGCGTACCGTCTCCCAGATCCTCCGCCTGGAGGGGGCCGGGTGCCAGATCATCCGGGTGGCGGTGCCGGATATGGACGCCGCCCGGGCCATCGGCCCCATCCGCCGCCGCATCCACATCCCCCTGGTGGCGGATATCCACTTTGACTACCGCCTGGCCCTGGAGTGCGTCCGCCAGGGGGTGGACAAGATCCGCATCAACCCCGGCAACATCGGCTCCGCGGAAAAGGTCCGGGCCGTGGCCGACGCCTGCCGGGACCGGGGCATCCCCATCCGCATCGGCGTCAACGGCGGCTCCCTGGAGCGGGAGCTGCTGCAAAAATACGGCGGCGTCACCGCCCAGGCCCTGGTGGACAGCGCCCTGGGCCACGTCCGCCTGCTGAACGACTGCGGCTTCGACGATATCTGCATCTCCGTCAAGTGCTCCCGGGTACCGGTGAACATGGAGGCCTACCGCATGCTCCACCAGCAGACGCCCTATCCTCTGCACCTGGGAGTCACCGAGGCCGGCACGCCCCGCCTGGGGGTGCTGAAATCCGCCATCGGCATCGGCGGCCTGCTGTGCCAGGGCATCGGCGATACCCTCCGGGTCAGCCTGACGGCGGACCCGGAGGAGGAAGTCCGGGCCGCCCTGGATATTCTCTCTGCCGCCGGCCTGCGGCAGACGGGGCCCAATCTGATCTCCTGTCCCACCTGCGGCCGTACCAAATACGACATGATCCCCATCGCCCGGGAGGTGGAGCGCCGCCTCCAGGGCTGCACCAAGCCCATCACCGTGGCCGTCATGGGCTGCGTGGTCAACGGCCCCGGCGAGGCCCGGGCTGCCGACGTGGGCATCGCCGGAGGCGACGGCGAGGGTCTGCTGTTCCGCCATGGCGAAATTCTGTACAAGGTGCCCCAGGACAAGCTGGTGGACGCCCTGATGGACGAGATCGACAAGCTATAAGGAGGGATGCCCTCATATGTGCGATAAAATACCGTTTTTTACCTTTTTTGAGAGCTTCGTGCCGCCCCGTGAGCTGGGCCTGCTGCTCCACGACGCCTGCGTGGTGGGCGGCAGCATGGACCGTGCCCAGCGCACCATGGAGCTGGAGCTGACGGCCTCCGCCCCGCTGCCGGAGGCCGCCGTCACCGCTCTGCGCCAGCTGCTGATGGACCAATACGGCCTGCGCCAGCTGCGCCTGAGCTTCCGCACCCCCCAGCGCGCAGATGACAGGTCCGACGTCCTCATGGGCCGGGAGATCAAGGGCAAGCCCGTCTCCATCGACGGCCTGAACCCCAAAATGGGCGCCGTGGTGATAGAGGGCAAGGTCTTTGCCGCCGAGTGCTACGAGACCCGCAAGCCCGGCGTCTGGCGGCTGACCTTCGACATGACGGACTACCGGAATTCCGTCACCGTCACCAAGTACATGGAGGGCAAGGAGGCCCAGTCCATGCAGAACGCCGTGTCCCCGGGCATGTGGCTCCGGGTCCAGGGCAATGTGGAGCTCAGCCGCGACGGCAAGGACATTCAGCTGCGCCCCTTCCACATCATGAAGCTGTCTCTTATACACATCTGACGCTGCCGACGACTAGTCGAGTG
>ENA-OYXT01000500-OYXT01000500.1-human-gut-metagenome-genome-assembly--contig:-NODE-500-length-15257-cov-12.243784_pt1 | contig 15257 bp, 10 predicted proteins | sample MGYA00244218_ERZ653423 | MGnify/ENA primary metagenome ERZ653423 (study PRJEB26926, sample SAMN06165035) | human gut metagenome | biome: ENVO:00009003; feature: ENVO:2100002; material: ENVO:00002003... | reverse complement strand
TTCCTCTCCGAAGCGGAACAGATCCAATCCATAGATGAAGCAGAGAATGTAGCGCATACATCCTCTGCTTTTTCTTTTGCCCAAAATGATATTGACCATGTGCTGCGTTTGGGAGGCAATACAGACCGTCAGAGGGAGCGTGTGGTTGCAGCCTTTGAAAAGCAGAAAACCACCGCTGAGATTGCCGAGATACTGAAAACGCTGTACCACGGCGGCAATGGCCTTGGCAGTGTGAGCGCATGGTATGCCGAGGATGGTATCCATCTTTCCCACGGGAAGTCTGTCCGTTATGACAGGTCTGCCCAGGTCATTTCCTGGGAGAGCGCCGCAGAGCGTATCGGGGAGCTTTTGGAGAGCGGCCAGTTTGCCTCCAATGTGGAGCTTGCAGAAGCGGCAGGCTATGAACGCTCCCTCCTTGCAGAAAAACTTTGGCATCTGTACCACGATTTCAGCGATAAAGCCAGAGATTCCGGGTATCTGTCCTGTCTGTCCGGTATTCAGAGAACCGGGTTCCCGGAAGAAACTGCATGGCTTGCCGAGCAGCTGAGTGACCTGACTTTCCGCCAAACCCTAAAGGAAGAATACGCTGCCTTCTGGACTGCCTATCAGCAGGACCATGACCTGTTGCGCTTTCATTACCATAGGCCAAGGGAAATCTGGGAGAACCTGAAAGACCTTGACCTGCCCCGCAGGACTTTTTCTTCGGACCTTTCCCAAGTGCCAACCGTCCAGCATTTCATTACCGAGGATGAGATCGACGCCGCCATGACCGGCGGCAGCAGTTTTGCCGGAGGAAAAGGCCGTATCTATGCGTTCTTCATGGAAAACCATACGGATAAGGAAAAAGTGAGATTCCTCAAAGACGAGTATGGCATTGGCGGACGCTCTCATGCCCTGTCCGGCGCAACACACAGCGGCGAAGATCACGATGGGAAAGGACTGCACTATAAAAAGCAGGACTGCCCGGATGTTCACTTGAACTGGGAAAAGGTTGCCAAGCGCATTACCTCTCTTGTCCAGAAAGGCCGCTATCTTACCGAACAGGAACAAGCGCAGTATGACAAGATCCAGGCTGAAAAGGATCTGGCAGAAGAAGATGCCATTCAAGCCCAGCAGCCGGAGATAGAGGAAGAAACGCCAAAGCCTACCCTTCGGGAGCAGTTTGAGCAGTATAAGCCTGTGGTGACTGCCGCCATTTCCGAGGATGCCGCATACCGCAATGCCTGCGGTCATTCTGACCGTGAAAATGCTGTCATCGAGGGCAATGCCGCTGTGCGCCGTGCGGTTCTTGGTTCTAAGGATATGGAGCTGATCCGACTCTATTCGGATGTGCCGGAGTTCCGCCAGCGTCTGCACCGGGAAGTGATCGACGAAACCTATCCAAAGCTCCATGAGCTTCTGCGCCCTCTTTCTCAGGAAGATATTGATACTGCCCTTTGTGCATGGAACGGCAATATCGAGAGTAAACACGCTGTTGTCCGCTATATGAAAGACCATGCAAGAGAAAAAGATACCGCCGCATGGCTGGCTCAGGAATACGGCGGCAGTAACAGCAACAGCCTGTTCGTTGTCCGTGCCGGCAGCCCGGAGGAAACGCAGCTGCCCTGGCCGAAGGTACAGCGCAGGCTTGCCCAGCTGATTCAGGAGGACCGGTTCTATACCGAAGAAGAACAGGATCGTTTTGACAATATCGACCCTATCGCCATCCGGGAAGCCCTGGAGGAAAGAGGGATCGTCAACGGACAGGTGGCAGACCCGGAAAAACTGGACAATGACCCGTTTATCCAACAGGTGATGTCAGATGCCGAGCAGATCGCAGATGCCGAGACAGAGCAGACTTCCGAAGTTTCCATTTCCGATGAGGAATATGACGCAGTTCGCCGCCCAATTCCGCAAAGAACCTCCTATGACCCAGCCGCCCCGGTCTATGCCGTGGGCGATACCGTGTATATCGAGGATGACGCCTATCAGATCACCGAGCTGCGGGAGGACACCGTACAGCTTCTGCCCACCGGGATGGTATATCCCATCTACCGGGCAGAGCGCAAAGAACAGTTCGAGCAGCTGCTTCGGGCAGACCGCCGCAATGCTTACTATACCGAGTTTCTTCCTATTGACCCGGACAAGGCAGATCAGGACTTGCGGGATGTATTGGCTCATGGACTGATGGATGAAGCGGATAAAAAGCAGATTTCCACGCTGCTGCAATCCGGCAGGAGCAACAGCGAGATCGCCTACTGGCTGAGCAGAGCCTATTCCGGTGAGATCGAGACACTGAATCTGGAGACCGGCGATATTGCCGATTACCGTACCACGGCACAGGGCATAGAACTGGAAGTCATGGATGCAGAGGAAAAGCGTCTGGCTATGCTGTATTTCCGCTGGGATGAGGTTGCGCCTTTGCTGCGCGGGATGTATGCCCGTCAGCAGGACGGTTTTGGACAGGAACAGCCCCAACCGGCTACCGAATCCCCGACCTTCCATTCCGAGACCATGGCCGTCTATCCGGGCGATAAGAACAATCTGCCTTATGATGTGGTGGTGGAACGGTTGCATATTGAGGAGCCGGAGCCGCCAGCCCCTGTAACAGAGCCGGAGAAAACCTTTGAGGAAGTGCTGGATGAACACCCGGTTTCCATTCAGGTCAATGGCCAGTGGCAGACCTTCCCCAATGCCAAAGCTGCCGAGGAAGCCTCCTATGAGGAATACAAGGCTAACCTGCGCCGCAATGCAAAAAACTTCCGCATTACCGATGAGCATTTGGGCGAAGGCGGTCCGAAAGCCAAGTTCCAGGCAAATATCAATGCCATTCGTTTGCTGAAAGAGCTGGAAGCTGCCGGACAGCAGGCAAGCCCGGAACAGCAGGAAGTCCTATCCCGCTATGTGGGCTGGGGCGGTCTTTCTGATGCCTTTGACCCGGAGAAACCGGCATGGGCTTCCGAGTATGCCCAGCTGAAAGAGCTGCTGACCCCGGAGGAATATGCCGCCGCCAGAAGCTCCACCCTCAACGCCCATTACACCAGCCCTACGGTCATTCAGGCCATCTATGAAGCGGTGGGCCGTATGGGATTTGAGACCGGAAATATTCTGGAGCCATCTATGGGTGTGGGCAATTTCTTCGGTATGCTGCCGGAGGAAATGAGAAACAGCCGTCTGTACGGCGTGGAGCTGGACCCTGTTTCCGGGCGCATCGCAAAGCAGCTCTATCCCAAGGCGGACATCACAGTAGGCGGCTTTGAGACCACCGACAGGCGTGACTTCTTTGACCTTGCCATCGGCAATGTACCTTTCGGTCAGTATCAGGTCAATGACAAAGCCTACAACAAGCTGAATTTCAGTATTCACAACTACTTTTTCGCTAAAGCACTGAACCAGGTGCGTCCCGGCGGAGTGGTAGCTTTTGTAACCTCCCGCTATACTATGGACGCCAAGGATTCCACCGTGCGCCGCTATCTTGCCCAGCGTGCCGAGCTGCTGGGAGCTATCCGTCTGCCTAATGACGCGTTCAAAAAGAATGCCGGTGCCGAGGTGGTATCGGACATCATCTTCCTCCAAAAGCGGGACCGCCCGCTGGACATCGTGCCGGAATGGACTCAAACCGGACAGACGGAGGACGGGTTTGCCATCAACCGGTATTTTATCGACCACCCGGAAATGGTGCTGGGCAGACAGGAGCCGGTAAGCACTGCTCATGGTATGGACTACACCGTGAACCCTATCGAGGGACTGGAGCTTTCCGACCAGCTGCATGATGCGGTGAAGTATATTCATGGCACTTATCAGGAGGCAGAGCTGCCGGAGCTGGGCGAAGGCGAAGCCATTGACACCTCCATTCCTGCCGACCCCAATGTGAAGAACTATTCCTATGCCATTGTAGACGGGCAGGTGTACTACCGGGAAAACAGCCGTATGGTGCGCCCTGACCTCAACGCCACCGCCGAAGCCCGCGTGAAAGGTCTTGTGGGACTGCGTGATTGTGTGCAGGAACTGATCGACCTTCAGATGGATGCAGCGGTTCCGGACAGCACCATTCGGGAGAAGCAGGCGGAACTGAACAGCCTCTATGACAGCTTTTCTGCCAAATACGGTCTCATCAATGACCGTGCAAACCGTCTGGCCTATGCAGACGATTCTTCCTATTACCTGCTCTGTGCGCTGGAAGTCATCGACGAGGACGGAAAGCTGGAACGCAAGGCGGATATGTTCACCAAACGGACCATCAAGCCCCATCAGGCGGTGGCTGTGGTGGATACGGCAAGCGAAGCACTGGCGGTGTCTATCTCGGAAAAAGCCTGCGTGGATATGGGCTATATGAGCCAGCTTACCGGAAAAACAAAAGAAGAACTGGCCGGAGAGCTGCAAGGCGTAATCTTCCGTGTACCGGGACAGCTGGAGCAAGACGGCACACCCCATTATGTGACTGCTGATGAATACCTTTCCGGCAATGTACGCCGCAAACTGCGTCAGGCGCAGCGGGCGGCACAGCAGGACCCGGTTTATGCAGTCAATGTGGAAGCTCTTACCGCCGCCCAGCCCAAAGACCTGGATGCGTCGGAGATCGAGGTGCGTCTGGGCGCTACCTGGATTGACAAGGAATATATCCAGCAGTTTATGTATGAGACCTTTAATACCCCGTTTTATCTCCAACGCAGTATCGAGGTCAACTATTCGTCCTTTACCGCTGAATGGCAGATCAAGGGAAAATCTTCTGTATCCTACAACGATGTGGCAGCTTATACCACCTATGGGACCAGCCGCGCCAACGCCTACAAGATTCTGGAGGATTCCTTAAACCTGCGGGATGTCCGCATCTATGACACCATAGAGGACGCAGACGGAAAAGAGCGCCGCGTGCTGAATGCCAAGGAGACCACCCTGGCGGCTCAAAAACAGCAGGCGATCCGGGAAGCCTTTAGGGACTGGATCTGGAGAGACCCGGAGCGCCGCCAGACTTTGGTGCGCCAGTACAACGAAGAAATGAACTCTACCCGTCCCCGCGAGTATGATGGCAGCCATATCACTTTTGGCGGCATGAACCCGGCCATTACCCTGCGGGAACACCAGAAAAGCGCCATCGCCCATGTGCTGTATGGAGGAAATACCCTGTTGGCACATGAAGTAGGCGCAGGCAAAACTTTTGAGATGGTAGCTGCTGCGATGGAAGCCAAACGCCTGGGCTTGTGCCAGAAATCTCTCTTTGTGGTTCCCAACCACCTGACCGAGCAGTGGGCGTCGGAGTTTCTGCGCCTCTATCCTTCTGCCAACATCTTAGTCACCACCAAAAAGGACTTTGAGACCCATAACCGCAAGAAGTTCTGCGCCCGTATTGCGACCGGTGACTACGACGCCATCATCATGGGACACAGCCAGTTTGAGCGTATCCCCATCAGCCGGGAGCGTCAGGAACGGCTTCTCTATGAGCAGATCGACGAGATCACCGAGGGCATCGCAGAGGTGCAGGCCAGCGGCGGCGAGCGTTTTACCGTCAAGCAGCTGGAGCGTACCAGAAAGTCTCTGGAAGCCAGACTGGAAAAGCTGCAAGCCGAGGGGCGAAAAGACGATGTGGTAACCTTCGAGCAGCTGGGTGTGGACCGTTTGTTTGTGGACGAGGCCCACAACTATAAAAACCTGTTTCTATACACAAAAATGCGGAATGTGGCTGGTCTTTCCACATCGGACGCGCAGAAATCCTCCGATATGTTTGCCAAGTGCCGCTATATGGATGAGATCACCGGAAACCGTGGCGTGATTTTTGCCACCGGCACCCCGGTCAGCAACTCCATGACCGAGCTTTACACCATGCAGCGTTATCTTCAGTATGAACGCCTGCAAGAACTGAACATGACCCACTTCGACTGCTGGGCTTCCCGATTTGGGGAGACCGTCACAGCATTGGAGCTGGCACCGGAAGGCACCGGCTACCGGGCAAGAACGAGATTCAGCAAGTTCTTTAATCTGCCGGAGCTGATGAACCTGTTCAAAGAAGTGGCGGACATCAAGACCGCCGACCAACTGAACCTGCCCACCCCGGAGGTGGAATACCACAACATCGTGGCGCAGCCTACCGAACATCAGCAGGAAATGGTCAAGGCCCTTTCGGAGCGCGCATCGCTGGTACACAGCGGAACCGTTGACCCGTCCCAGGACAATATGCTCAAGATTACCTCGGATGGCCGTAAGCTGGGCCTGGACCAGAGAATCGTCAACCAGATGCTGCCGGATGAACCTGGCACAAAGGTCAATCAGTGCGTGGACAACATCATGCAGATCTGGCGGGACGGCAAAGCTGACAAGCTGACCCAGCTGGTGTTCTGCGACATTTCTACACCGCAGGCAAAAGCTCCTGCAAGCAAGGCGGCGAAAACGCTGGATAATCCACTGCTTCACGCATTGGAAGGCGCTGTGCCTCTGCCGGAGCAGGAACCGGTCTTTACGGTATATGACGATATTCGTCAGAAACTCATTGCTCAGGGGATGCCTGCCGACCAGATCGCTTTTATCCATGAAGCCAACACCGAAGTGCGGAAAAAGGAGCTGTTCTCTAAAGTCCGTACCGGTCAGGTGCGTGTCCTTTTGGGCAGCACCGCCAAGATGGGCGCAGGCACCAATGTGCAGGACCGTCTGGTGGCACTTCATGACCTGGACTGTCCGTGGAGACCGGGAGACCTTGCCCAGCGCAAGGGCCGTATCGAGCGCCAGGGTAACCAGAATCCTCTTGTCCATGTGTACCGCTATGTGACCGAAGGAACCTTTGACGCATACCTCTGGCAGACGGTGGAGAATAAGCAAAAATTCATCAGCCAGATCATGACTTCTAAATCGCCGGTGCGCTCCTGCGATGATGTGGATGAAACCGCCCTCAGTTTTGCCGAGATCAAGGCTCTGTGTGCCGGAGATCCCCGTATCAAAGAGCGTATGGATTTGGATGTGGAGGTATCCCGCCTGAAGCTGATGAAAGCCGACCACCAGAGCAAGCAGTATCGTCTGGAGGACCAGCTGCTCAAATACTTCCCGGAGGAGATTGAAAAGCACAAAGGCTTTATCAAGGGCTTTGAATCCGATCTGGAGGTTTTGGCAGCGCACCCGCACCCGGAGGACGGTTTTGCTGGTATGGAAATCCGCGGCGATCTGCTGACCGATAAGGAGAATGCCGGCGCAGCACTTCTGGATGCCTGCAAGGAGGTCAAAACCTCCGATCCAGTGCAGATCGGCAGCTACCGGGGCTATGCCATATCCGTGGAATTTTCCGCTTGGAAACAGGAGTATACGCTCCTGCTGAAAGGACAGATGACCCACCGGGCAACCCTTGGTACAGACCCTCGCGGAAATCTTACCCGTATCGACAATGCCCTCGCCCAGATGCCCCAGCGTCTGGAGGCGGCAAAGGCCCAGCTGGATAACCTCTATCAGCAGCAGGCTGCCGCAAAGGAGGAAGTCGGAAAGCCATTCCTTTATGAAGAAGAACTGAGAAGCAAAAACGCCCGTCTGGTGGAGCTGGATACCCTGCTCAACATCGACGGAAAGGGACCGGCACACGATGAAGCTGTCGTTGCCAAAAGCACACGGCCTTCGGTATTGGATCATCTGAAACGCCCGGTGCCGCCCCGCAGTACAGACAAGAAACCAAAACAGCATGAGGAGGTGCGATAACATGAATACTAACGATCTGAATACAGCCCTTTATGAAAAGATGGCTGCCGAACAGGACAAGTTCCGGGACTGGCTGAAAAGCCAGCCCCCGGAAGAAGTCTTAAACCATGCCTATGAGTACACCATCCGCGAGGACATCGTGATGGCAATGGAGGAATTGGAGTTGACCGATGCCCAGGCCCAGGCGCTTTTGGATTCCCCCTCGCCGCTGGCTGATGTGTACCGTTATTTTGAAAAGCTGGAGACCGGCTACATGGATGTGATCCGGGACAGCATTGAAAACCGTGCCGATGATGTGTGCAAGGCGCAGGAAGAATTACGAACTGCCCCGCTCTACCCCCATTCTGCCGCCTATGCGTCCGAGCAAGGAGAGATGGCACAATATAACCGTTCGTATCAGGCGAACAGCGCCTGCAAAGAAGCCATTGAGCAGACCATCAGCGCCCACTATGCAGAGAATCGGCTGGATACGGAGGCGGCGGTCAAAGATGTGCTGGAAAAGTTCGGGACGGAACGGGTACAGTTTATTCTTGCCAACACCATCCAGCACAAGAACCATGACGGGCGTATCTCTCAGGACAATAAAGCCTGGGCAAAAACCATTCCCATGCCGGAGGACAGCGATGCTTCCCGCCACTGTGCCTATCTGGTTGTGGATGGGGTCAATCCCGGTTTGACCGACCTGTTCACCAGACAGTTCCGAAAAGTCGCTCAAGAACAGCAGAAAAGTTCTGTCCTGCAAAAGCTCAAGCAGGAACCGCCTGCCCGCAAGCCTGCCGCCCCGAAAAAACGGGAGCCGGAGCGATAACCATGGCAAAGCGCAAGCGGGATGTTCCGGTTTTGTTTTGGGTGTCCACAGAAGAACTGGAACTGATCCATCAAAAGATGCAGCAATACGGGACAGAGAATTTGAGCGCTTATCTGCGGAAAATGGCGCTGGATGGTTATGTGATCAAGCTGGAACTGCCGGAGCTGAAGGAGTTGGTCTCCCTGATGCGCCGAAGCAGCAACAACTTGAACCAGCTGACCCGCAAAGTGCATGAGACCGGGCGGGTTTATAATGCTGACTTGGAGGATATATCCAAGCGGCAGGAACAACTGTGGGAGGGTGTGAAGGAAATCCTTACCCAACTCTCCAAACTTTCATAACAGGGATAGATACTCCATTTGCGGAGGGAGGAACGGCGTTTCTTCGCCGCACCTTCCTCCGCTTTTTCTTTTTGTCTGTATCCTTGTCTTTTGCCTGTCCGTACCGGATAATATGAGTAGAATAAGAAGCGTAGCAAAGGAGTGAAAACAGATGCTGACCTTTGAAAAGGTGCTGGAGATTTTTGCGGATTACCTGACCGCAGACGAGACCATAGAAGTTTATATCAGCCGCCATGGATGTGTAAGAGTTGAATTTGACCAAGATTTTCACTATTGCTCTGGCGAGGTGTGCCATACTCCCAAGGAACTGTTCAATCTCTTAGCTGATGATTACCGGACTTATGTGGAGATTGAACTGACCAAAGGCAGACGGGAGTTGACGGAAGATGATGAGAGAGAAGCGGATGCCCTGTGCAAACGGTATCTGGAGCGTTGGAGGGAGGAACTGGAATGAAGATTTTGAAATGCCTGCTGATGATCGTAACTGCACCGGTCATTTTGGTGCTGACGCTTTTTGTCTGGCTCTGCACGGGGCTGATCTACATATCCGGTCTGGTGCTTGGTCTGCTCAGCACTGTAATTGCTCTGCTTGGCGTGGCTGTGCTTATTACCTATTCCCCGCAGAATGGTGTGATTTTGCTGGTTATGGCATTTTTGATTAGCCCTATGGGGCTGCCGTTGGCTGCAATCTGGCTGATGGGTAAGGTGCAGAGTTTGAAATTTGCAATTCAGGAGTTGGTTTATGGATAAAAATACGCAAAACCATAAAAATGCCAGACACCGTCTGTTAAATTTGGAAAGAGAAACTATATATCCACGACTTTACTTTTGAACTAATATCGCGTATAATATTAGTGCGAAAGGAAGTGATATGATGGGACAATTTGAACAGCTGGATCAGATGCTAACAGAACAAGAAGGAATGCTGCGAACATCGCAGGTCGTATCTTCTGGAATTTCAAAGCCGGTATTTTATGATTATGTGCGTTCACGAGATTTGGATAGAGTCGCACATGGGATTTATCTGTCCAAAGATTCCTGGGTGGATGCCATGTATCTGCTTCATTTGCGATTTGAACAAGCAGTATTTTCACATGAAACAGCTTTATTTTTTCACGATCTGACAGACCGTGAACCAATAGAATATACAGTTACGGTCAAAACTGGATGCAATCCAAGCAAAATGAAAGCAGAAGGCATTCAAGTTTTTACGATTAAAGCAGACTTACATGATGTAGGACTTACAACAGCGAAAACTCCGTTCGGGCATACTGTGCCGGTTTATGATATGGAGCGAACGATCTGTGATTTGCTCAGAAGCCGTAGCAGAATTGAAATTCAGACCTTTCAGGGAGCACTGAAAGCGTATGCCCGTAGAAAAGATAAGAACCTGCGAGCTTTAATGCAATATGCTGGGATGTTCAAGGTGGAAAAAATTTTACGACAGTATTTGGAGGTACTTTTATGATAAAAACAGCAAGGCAGCTTAAAGATTTAATACGAAACCTTTCCAGAGAAAAATCCGCAGATGCTCAGATTTTAATGAGGAACTACATGATGGAGCGTTTTTTGGAGCGTATTTCTCTTTCTGAGTATCGTGATAAGTTTATCTTGAAGGGTGGTATGTTGGTAGCGGCTATGGTTGGATTGGATGCCCGCTCTACGATGGATTTGGATGCAACCATAAAAGGAGCTAATGTTAATGTGGAGGATATTGAGAATCTAATTTCATCAATCGTAACTGTTCCGATTGATGATGGTGTTAAATTTCAGCTGAAAAGTATTTCGGAGATTATGGATGAAGCAGAGTATCCGGGGATTCGTGTCAGCATGAGTACAACATTCGATGGTGTAGTGACCCCTTTGAAAATTGATATTTCTACGGGAGATGCAATCACTCCAAGAGAGGTTCGGTATTCATTCAAACTTATGCTGGAAGATCGCTCCATTGATATTTGGGCTTATAATTTAGAAACTGTGCTGGCAGAAAAACTGGAAACCATTATTACTAGAACCACAACCAATACCCGCATGAGAGATTTCTACGATATTTACATTTTAGAACAGCTGCATGGAACCACGCTGAACCCGAAAATTTTACATGATGCGCTTCTGGCAACTGCTCATAAACGGGGATCGGAGAAGTATCTTAACCAGGCTGAAGAAGTTTTTGACGAAGTGGAAAATGATTCGGTTATGCAAAAACTTTGGGAGGCATACCGTAAAAAGTTTTCTTATGCTTCTGATTTGGAATGGGATGTGATTATGAAAGCAATTCGCAGGTTATATGTTCTTTGCGAGAAGGGCATCAGCTTATGAAAAAGCATGGACACTATTGTAAAGTTTGTGGTGAATACAAAGCCAACGAAAAATTTTCAGGCAAAGGTCATGCATCCCACATTTGTAAATCCTGTGCTTCGCTACCAGCAGAAAAGCAGGCTGAACTGATGACACTGAATCGTCTTTTGAATCTTCCATGGAGGCTATCGAAAGAGCAGTTGTCCTGGCTGAAAAATCGACTAAAGAATAGGCGGCCTGATGTCCGTGCATTGGCGCAAGAGCAATATGAAATGAGATTTCCACCAAGACACTTAGAAGATGATGAGTTCAATTTTTTCGATGAAGAAAGTTTTATAGAATAGTGAAAGCGGTCTGCTATGGCAGGCCGTTTTCTTTTCGGGAAGGAGGTCTGACCTATGGCAACCACGAGAATCATGCCGCTTCATGTCGGCAAGGGCCGCACAGAAAGTCGGGCGATCAGTGACATCATCGACTATGTGGCCAATCCCAAAAAAACAGATAATGGCAGGCTCATTACCGGCTATGCGTGTGACAGCAGGACTGCGGATGCAGAGTTCCTTCTGGCAAAGCGGCAGTACCTTGCCGCGACCGGACGAGTGCGAGGTGCGGATGATGTGATCGCCTATCATGTGCGCCAGTCGTTCCGCCCCGGTGAGATCACTCCGGAAGAAGCGAACCGGCTGGGTGTGGAATTTGCCAAGCGTTTTACCAAGGGCAATCATGCCTTTGTGGTCTGCACTCACATAGACAAGTCGCACATTCATAATCACATTATCTGGTCATCGGTCAGCTTAGAATATGACCGGAAATTCCGAAACTTTTGGGGCAGCACCAAGGCAGTCCGACAGTTAAGTGACACCATCTGCGTCGAAAACGGACTGTCCATTGTAGAGAATCCGAAACCTCACGGAAAGAGCTATAACAAATGGCTGGGCGATCAGGCAAAGCCCTCTCACCGAGAGCTGCTTCGTGTGGCGATTGACAACGCATTATCACAAAGTCCTGCTGACTTTGAAGAACTGCTGAAGCTGTTGCGAGAATATGGTTGTGAAGTCTCAAAGCGCGGAAAATCGTATCGACTGAAACTCTCTGGTTGGGAGAAAGCCGCCCGCATGGACAGTCTGGGCGAAGGATATGGATTGGAAGATTTGCGGGCAGTTCTCTTAGGGAAGAAAGCACATACCCCGCGAAAGAAAACAGTCACACAGGCAGAGCCGCCGAAGGTCAATCTGCTGGTGGACATTCAGGCAAAATTGCAGGCTGGAAAAGGTGCTGGCTATGCTCGATGGGCCAAGGTGTTCAACCTCAAGCAGATGGCGCAGACCATGAATTACTTGTCAGAGAATAACCTGCTGGAGTATGCGGTTTTGGAAGAAAAGGCTGCGGCTGCCACGGCACATCACAATGAGCTTTCGGCGCAGATCAAAGCGGCTGAAAAGCGCATGGCAGAGATTGCTGTTCTGCGTACTCACATTGTAAATTATGCCAAGACCCGTGAGGTCTATGTGGCATACCGCAAGGCAGGCTACTCTAAGAAATTCCGGGAGGAACATGAGGAAGAAATTCTGCTCCACCAGGCTGCTAAGAATGCCTTTGATGAGATGGGCGTCAAGAAGCTGCCCAAGGTCAAAGAGTTGCAGACGGAGTACGCGAAATTGCTGGAAGAAAAGAAAAAGACCTATGCCGAGTACCGGCGTTCCCGTGAGGAAATGCGGGAGCTTTTAACGGCAAAGGCCAATGTGGATCGGGTGCTGAAAATGGAGGTAGAACAGGATGTTGAAAAAGAAAAAGACCACGGCCAGCGATAAGCTGGTCCTGGTCAAAAGCGTTCGCAGAACGCGCAGCCACAGAATGAAATTCTGTGTTCAAAGGGGCTTGGGGGCACTGCCCTCAACAAGCAGTTTGTGGCGAAATGGATAGCCACAAGCATTGCTTGCCACAATATGCTGCGCATAAAATGAAAAACTAACGACGGGACGCTTACTGCCTCCTATCGTTAGTTTTCTGTGTTTAAGCGACTTATAAAACCAATCAGCATAATCAGATCGTCATCTGACATCTTTCTCATTCCGTCCAAAGCCTTCTTGATAAGCTGAGGGTTATTTTCCTGTGCATCAAAAAATTGAAGCGGTGTGATTTCAAAATACTCACAGATGTTGAGGAACTGCTTCATAGACGGCATAGAACGCCCAGAGGAAATCGCCTGAATATAGCTTCTGTTCTGCCCTAACTCCATGCTCATCTGATATTCTGAAACACCTTTTTTCAATCGCAATTCTGTGATCCGATTGCGGATAAATTCTTCGTCCATACGCTCACCTCTCTGCTCTTTTAGCATAGCAGAAAGCAATTCTTGATACTTCGTATGTATTGTGTTATAATTTTATAATACAACCTTTATACGCATTATTATTTGCGTTATTTTTGCTTTATATGCGTAATCAAGGCAGTTATCAAGGGTGATTTATATGAATCAGTATGCCTGCGCCATTACCGGCCACCGACCAACAAGATTTTGCTTTGGATATAATGAGGAAGATCCCCTATGCCAAAAATTAAAAGAATGTCTCCTGGAGCAGTTTCGGATACTCCATGACGAGAAATTTGTCCGTACTTTTTTTGTCGGCGGTGCTCTTGGTGTGGATATGTGGGCTGGAGAACAGCTGCTGACATTGAGAGCACAAACGGGATACGAGGATATTAAAATTATCGTTGTAGTTCCCTTCATCGGCTATGACTCTAAATGGCCGGATCAGAGTAAACATAGATTGAAAAAGCTGATCCAAAACGCAAACGATTCTATTGTTATTTCACATTCTGCGGATGTTTCCAGTTATAAAAAAAGGAATTACTATATGGTCGATCATGCAGAGTACCTTATCGGTGTGTTTGATAATCAGAAAAAGCTGCGCTCAGGTACAGCACAGACAGTCAACTATGCCTTGCATCAGGGAAAAGTAATCACTCTGATCCATCCAGACACTATGGAGATAACAGCCCCTGCGCCTTAACAAATTCACAAAAATTTTTCATTAGCATTTCCAACAAAATATTTTCATTGAAGGGGTGCTGTGATATAATAAGATATAAAACTACGCTCAGAACAAATGGTGCCGCTATGAACAAATATATTGGACAGCAATTTGCTGCTTTAAGATACGAAAAAAATATTTTGGTTGTTGAAGAAACTACATCTGCTGGTGGATGCGGCTCCTTCAACGCGGCTTCTTCATGTCCTGCGTCAGCCTGTCTTTATGACAGTGCGGCGTGGGGCTTTTTTATTGTCTGAAAAGAGGTGATCAAGCATGAGTTTGCCAAAACGCGACGGCGTACATGACCGCTACTATCTGATTCATAAACCGGACACTTCCCCGGAGGTGCTGGCGGAGGCGGATCTCTGCATTCAGGATGTGCTGAACGGAACCGCTCGTGAAAATCACTCCGCCTACCCGACCGTGGTGCGAAATCACAACGGGACACCGTTTCTTCCCGATCAACTGCTGGAGCGGTATTTGGCCGGACTGCTGCTGAAGAAATTTCCCTGTGAGGATGCTGTTTCCGTCTGCGATGCCATGCGGCGGCTGGTTGGCTGGGAAGAGATCCGCTATACATTGGAGAAGTACATAGAAAAGCAGGTGCAGGAGCGGTTCTTCCTTGTGGGAGAGCGGGATGATGGCTTTACCGTCTTTCCGCCCTGCACAATGCAGCCGGAATTGCGCCCGGAGGATGTGGACGAAGGTCTGCTGCACTTTGCCTGCTATGTGGCGGTCTGCTGCACGATGTATGGACAGAGTTTTGAATCCCTTACCACCGAACATATCCTCGGCCTGGTTTCCCAGCTTCGCCCGGATCTGGTAAAGCAGCTGAAAACAGCCGGCAGCGGCAAATTGCCAAAGGACATCCAGCGCCGTAAGACGGAGCATTTCACCGCATCAGCCAACGATGCGTTTGCCACCATCCGCATCACGGCTAAGGCCGCCACCGAAGAGTGCTATGCGGAAATCTTGGACTACCTGTGTGCGGTGTTGGAGCAGGAGGAATTTCCCAACAGTTACTCGGTAGAGTTCCGTGGGAAGGAAAAACTCTATCTGCCCATTCCTGGACTTCCTAAAAAGGGAGTCAATCAGCTCTTTGCCTGCGCTGTGCAGTACCCCAGT
>ENA-OYXT01000479-OYXT01000479.1-human-gut-metagenome-genome-assembly--contig:-NODE-479-length-15566-cov-5.225904_pt1 | contig 15566 bp, 7 predicted proteins | sample MGYA00244218_ERZ653423 | MGnify/ENA primary metagenome ERZ653423 (study PRJEB26926, sample SAMN06165035) | human gut metagenome | biome: ENVO:00009003; feature: ENVO:2100002; material: ENVO:00002003... | reverse complement strand
GCCTAGTCTCGTGGGCTCGGAGATGTGTATAAGAGACAGGTATACCCGGGCCCATCCGCCCCGGGAACTGGCCGGGGTATGGCGCACGGAGCGGCAGGGGGACGCTCTGCGGCTGGAATACGCCGTGAAGCAGCTGACCCGGCGGGAAAAGCTGGCCCTCCTGCAGCGTCCGGATACGGCGGCGGAGCTGGTTTCCGGCGGGGCCGTGTTTGAGCCGGTGCCGGGGGTGACGCTGGATATGTGCCTGGAGGGAACGTTTCATGGATAAGCTTTACGCCGCCCCTATGGAGGGGCTTACCGGGTATTTGTGGCGGCAGGTCCACGCGGAGCTGTTCGGTCCGGCGGACAAATATTTTACGCCGTTTCTCTCCCCCAACGCCACCTGTACCTTCCAGCGGAAAGAGCTGGATGAGATCGACCCGGAGCACAACCGGGGACTCAACGTAGTGCCCCAGCTGCTGACCAACCGGGCAGAGCATTTCCTGTGGGCTGCCCGGGAGCTGCATGACCGGGGCTTTCGGGAGGTGAACTTCAACCTGGGCTGTCCGGCAGGTACCGTGGCCGCCAAGCGGAAGGGGGCGGGCCTGCTGGCCTATCCCCAGGAGCTGGACCGGTGCCTGGAGGAGATCTTTGCGGGATTGCCCCGGGGAATGACGGTGTCCGTCAAGACCCGGATCGGGAAAAACGACCCCGGCGAATGGCCGGGGCTGCTGGAGATCTATCGGAGGTACCCTCTGGCGGAGCTGATCGTTCATCCCAGGCTCCAGAAGGAATTTTACAAGGGAACGCCCCACCGGGAGGCTTTTTCCACCGTCTCCGGCCCCTGGCCGGTGGTGTATAATGGTGATATATGGACGGCGGAGGACGCTGCGGCGCTGTCCCGGGACTTTCCCGGGACAGATGCGGTAATGCTGGGCCGCGGACTCATGCGGAACCCCAGCCTGCTGCGGCAGCTGCGGGGCGGCCCCGCCGCCTCGGTCCGGGAAGTCCGGACGTACCATGACCGGCTGCTGGACGCCTACCGGCAGCGGCTCTCCGGCGATCTGCCGGTGATGCACCGGATGTGGGAGCTGTGGACGTACCTGGCCGCCGGGTTCGACGGGGCGGAGCCGTATCTCAAGCGGATGCGCAAGGCGAAGAATTTATCGGAATATCAGGCCGCGGTGGACGCACTGCTCCGGGAGCAGCCGCTGGTATACAGCAAGGAGGGATGACCATGCGTCTGCTGATCGCGGAGGATGAGGTAGATCTGGCGGAGGCACTGACCGTTTTTTTGAGAAAAATCATTTTTCGGTGGACGCCGTCCACAACGGGCGAGACCATTGCCTTTACGGCGCAGCTGCGATAAAAAACGCTTATGGAAACGTTAGAAGGTGAAAAGCGTGTATTTTGCATACGGAGAAGCCGAAGCTTCCTATTTGCGGCAAAAGGATAAGCGGCTTTGCCAGGTCATTGACCGCATCGGGCATATCGACCGCCCAGTGGATACGGACTTGTTTTCATCCGTCGTTCACCACATCATCGGGCAGCAGATCTCCACCAAGGCACAGGCGACCATCTGGCAGCGGATGCAGGATGCACTGGGCACCGTCAATGCCGAGACCATCCTGACAGCAGGTGTTCCCAAGCTGCAGGGACTGGGTATGACCTTCCGCAAGGCAGAGTATATTACGGATTTTGCCGAAAAAGTCCATACGGGCGCATTTGATCTGCATGCTGTGGAGCACATGAGCGACGAGGATGCGATCCGGGAATTAAGCACCCTGAAGGGCATTGGCGTCTGGACGGCAGAGATGATTCTGCTTTTTTGTATGCAGCGCCCGGATATTTTCAGCTATGATGACCTTGCCATCCAGCGCGGGCTGCGCATGGTATATCACCATCGCAGCATTGACCGCAGGCTGTTTGAAAAATACCGCCGTCGCTTTCACCCCTATTGCAGCGTGGCAAGTCTGTATCTCTGGGCTGTGGCAGGCGGCGCAATCCCGGAGATGAAGGACTACAAGCCGAGCAATAAAAACAGAGGCAGCTTTTGAAGCGAGGTGCAGATCATGCTATTTGTGCAGCATTACGATTCACCGCTGGGCGGCATCCTGCTGGCAGCGGACGGAATCGGACTGAGAGGTCTGTGGTTCGACGGACAGAAATGCCTTGCCCGTGATCTGCCCGCAGAGCGTATCGGGCAGGATACACCCGCCCTTGCAGAAGCCAGGCGTTGGCTGGACATTTATTTTGCTGGCAGCCAGCCGGATTTTCTGCCGCCGCTGCACCCCGTCGGCACCGCGTTCCGGCAGTCCGTGTGGGAAATCCTTTTGCAGATTCCCTACGGAAGGACTACGACCTACGGCGAGATTGCACGGCAGCTTGCTGAAAAGCAGAAGCTTCCCCGGATGTCTGCGCAGGCGGTCGGCGGTGCGGTGGGTCATAATGAGATATCCATCATCATTCCCTGTCACCGTGTGGTCGGCACAAACGGCAGCCTGACCGGATACGCCGGGGGCATTGACAAAAAGAGGAAGCTGCTGGAATTGGAACATACCGATATGACCGGATTTTTCGTGCCGAAAAAGGGCACTGCACTTTTTTGACAAGCTGAAGGGGCGGCGTGACCGAAATCACGCCGCCCCTTGAAAACACAAGGCTTTCCTCATTCTTGGATTTTACTGCTTTACGCCCACCCGGTATTCGGCTCCGGCGGATTTTTATGGGCAGCTTTATGCAAGAATGTCCGTCAGGTCGTCGAATACCTGGGACTTGGTGACCACCACCACATGGTCTCCCTCCTGAATCGTGGTGAGGCCGCCGGGAATGATGATCTTGTTTTCCCGGGCAATGGCGGCCAGCAGAACGCCCTTTTTCAGGGCCAGGTCCTTCAGAGGCTTGTCCAGCACCGAGCGGCTGGAGGCGGTGGCGGTGAACTCCAGAGCCTCCACGGAGCCGTCCAGCATTTTATACAGGCTCTCCACAGTGCTGCCCTGGGAATTGGCCAGAGCCCGGACATAGCGGGTGATCTGGTTGGAGGTCAGATCCTTGGGACTGATGATACTGCCCAGCTTTGTCTCCTGCACCAGGTCCATGTAGTTGGGCCGGGTCATTTTGGCCAGCACCTTGGGGACTCCCGCCCGCTGAGCCGTCAGGGCCATCAGCAGGTTCTCCTCGTCCCGGTCCGTCAGGGCCACGAAGGCGTCGGTCTCAAAGATGTTCTCGCTGTCGATCAGGTCTGCGTCGGTGCCATCGCCCTCAATGATCATGGCGCCGGGCAGGGAGGCCGACAGACGCAGGCACTTGTCGTGCTTCATCTCGACAATGCGGACCTTGGTATTGCTGCGGGCCAGCTCCCAGGTCAGGTACATGGTGATGCGGCTGCCCCCCAGAATGGATACGTTCTTCACTCTTTGCAGGGTGCGGCCGATGCCCCGGAGCATTTTTTGCAGCTCTGCCTTGGTGCCCACCATATAGAGCTTGTCCCCGCTGCGGGGCACGAAGGAGCCGTCGGGGATGATAAAATTGTCCCCCCGGTGGGCGGCACAGATCAGCACCTCCGCCAGGCGATTGCGGTGGAAATCGTTGAGGGACACCCCGGCCAGGGTGTCCTGCTCCGTTACCTGAAAACCGATCATATCGATGCGGCCTCCGGCAAAGGGCTCCACGGAAAAGGCCGCCGGGAAGCTCAGGATCCGGGCGATCTCCTGGGCCGCCCCCAGATCGGGGTTGATGAGCATGTCCAGGCCGATCTCCCGCTTGAGCATGGTGTCATCCCGGCGATACTCGGGGTTGCGTACCCGGGCGATGGTGTGCTTGGCCCCCAGCTTTTTGGCGATGAGGCAGCACACCAGGTTTGTCTCGTCCAGATTGGTGACGGCAATGACCAGGTCCGCGCTGCGGACCCCGGCAGTGTCCAGCACGCTGATGCTGGCTCCATTGCCCTCCACGCACATGACGTCCAGGGTGCTGTCGGCCCGGTGCAGGGCTGCGGCGTCGTCATCCACGATGGTGATGTCGTGATCCTCTACCGCCAGCTGCCGCGCAATGGCATAGCCGACCTTGCCGTTGCCTACGATGATGATTTTCATGCTTGCTCCTCTCCGCTGCCCGACGGCAGCCGGCTGCGCCTGCGGCGCAGGATAACGGCGCTGTATTCCGCGCCCATGATCAGCACCGTGCCGCTCATATACAGCCACAGCAGCACCACGACTATCGTGGCGATGGAGCCGTACAGCACGGAGTAATTGGCAAAATGCTCCACATAATAAGAAAACGCCAGGGACAGGACCATCCATGCCGCCAGAGAGATGCCTACCCCGGGAGCAACTTCCTTCAGGGGACGGCGCTGGCCCTGGGCCAGCATATACAGCACCGTCAGCATCAGGAACATCACCACGCCCAGAACGATGAAGCGCAGATAGCTCCACAGGTCAATGAAGCCCTGCGGCAGGGCAATGAGCCCGGACACGAACTCCAGGGCCCGGCGGCCCACCGTCACCAACAGCAGTGTCAGCCCAATGGAGAGGATCAGCCAGACGGTAAACAGCAGAATGGCCAGCTGGTTCAAAAGCATTTTCCGGGGCGGACCCATGTTGAAGGCCTTGCGCAGGGAGTGCAGCAGGCAGCTGGTGGCACGCATGGGGAACCAGATGGAAAAGACCAGACTGAACCACAGCAGCTGGCGGCTGGCGTTGGCGGATACATATATTAAATACGCCTCCAGCACCGAAACCACGTCCGCCGGGACCAGCTGGGACAGAAACTGAGAAATGTTGTCCACATCCAGCTTCAGAATGCCCAGCAGCGTGCTGACAAACACCATCAGCGGAAACAGGGCGAACAGCAGATAATACGTCAGCGCTGCGCTGTCGCGCCCCACGTCATGCAGATAATACCGGCGCACCAGTTGCACCGCCACTTGCCCCGCTGCGGTGCGGGGCAACCATGCCTTTTTCACAGGAGTCATCCCTCCTAATCCCATACAGTGTACCACATAGCGGCCAAAATGAAAAGAGAAATTTGTCCTGTTGGCTTTCGACGGCCCCGTTTAGCAGATTTTTGTAAAAATTTTATATGTTTTTTTGTATTTCCCTCTTGCGAGTTCTCGTTTGCTTTGATATAATCATTTCATCCAGAGAGAAAGTCGTTTCTGGAATCTACAGTAAAGAGGGTCGAATTATGGACAAACTTACCAACATCGTACGGGACGAAATTTCCCGCCAGTACAAGAGCGTTCGGCAGTTCGCTTTTGCGGTTGGCATTCCTCTGTCCACCATCAACAGCGCGCTGCACAACGGCATCGGCGGTTCCTCCTTTGACACGGTGGTCCAGATCTGCCGCACCCTGGGCATCTGCGCTCTGGGCGAGGAGAACATCCACCTGACCGAGGATACCCAGCGGATCCTGGATCAGTATGCCAAGCTGGACGATTACGGACGCCACACCATCTCCTCCGTGATGCAGGTGGAGTATGACCGCTGCACCAAGACGTTTGAGGACAGCTCCGAGCTCCGGGGCGGCTACTCCAGCGTCAACCTGTCCGCTCCCATTGCCAATGACGAGCCCGTCTCCATGAACGTGCTGGCCAGCCGCGAGGACTGAGTGGATCACATCATTCGTCGGTAAACAGCATAAAAAGAGGGTCTTCGACAGGGGTCGGAGACTCTCTTTTTATACGTTTCCACCAAAAATGCGTGTGATTTTTGGCGATTTTACGGAAGATTACGCTTGAAATTCCACGGTGTATCTGATATAATACAGTGTAATTGGCGGAACAGCGGCATCTTGCCTGGGGAGATTCTCGCGTTCGCGCCACCTTTTCAGATGGGAGAAAGATGCATGAAAGCAACAAGAAAAACCGGCACCTGGCTGTGGGCACTGCTGGCAGCCGCAATACTGACGGCGCTGCTGACGGCCACAGCCTTTGCCGGAGGCAACGATTTCCGCTGCTGGACCGTGGACGCCCGGCAGTGGACCAACCAGGGATACCGTTCCGAAAAGGATGGGGTATGGTATCTGTTTCTGCCTGCCGATGAGAGCCTGGCGGACACGGTGCTGTCCTTCAGCGGCAGCGTGACGGCAGCTTCTGCCGGGACACTGGACCGGGAGCATGGCACCCTTACCGGCGCGTTTGCCGCCAGCGACCGGGTGACCCTGACGCTGGACGGCGGTAAAACGGTGCAGATCTGCGCGAAGCAGAGCAGTCTGCCCAGCTTGCGCCTGACCCTTAACGGTACCACGCTGGAGCAGGTGCACCGGGACAAGAACGTGAAATATCCCGGCAACGACCTGGTGCTGACGGACGGCGACGACGTTCTCACCGGCACCGTGGAGTTCAAGGGCCGCGGCAATTCCACCTGGAGGGAATATGCCAAGAAGCCCTATCAGATCAAGTTCAGCAAGAAAACCTCCGTGCTGGGCATGCCTGCGGCCAAGAAGTGGATCCTCCTGGCCAATGCTTCTGACGACAGCATGATCCGCACCCGCCTGGTGTATGATGCGGCGGAGCAGATGGGCTTTCCCTATGTGACGGAATATAAATATGTGGACCTGTGGGTGGACGGCGAGTATCTGGGTGTGTATCTCATCGGCGAGAAGGCCGAGATCGGCAAAAACCGCCTGAATCTGCAGGATCCTGCCGGGGCCATGTTTGAGCTGGATGACGGCTTTGCCACCGACGAGGACCACTATTTCTTCGAGGGGCGGCTGAACAGCTACTTTGCTCTGAAGGAGATCGTGGAGGAGGATGACGCGCATATTGCCCAGGCCATGAGCAATTTCCAGACCGCCATGACCCGCTTTACTACGGCGCTGACCTCAGAGGGTTGGGAAAATCTGTCCCTGGACCAGCTCAACCGCATGATCGATGTGGACTCCCTGGCCCGCTACTATCTGATGAACGAGTACGTTCTCAACGGCGAGTCCTTCTTCACCAGCTTCTTCTGGTATCAGGACGGCGCGTCCGATGTGCTGCATGTGGGTCCTCTGTGGGACTTTGACACCTGCATGGGCAACAAGCAGGAGAAGGTCACGGACTACAACGCCTGCGATACCTCCGTGCTCATGAAGAAGATGCTGAACATCCCGGCCTTTTATCAGCGGGTGCAGGAGCTGTATGCCCGGTATGAGCCGGTGCTTACCGGCATGGCCGGGCAAATTGACGGCCGGAAGGCCGAGATCGGCGTCTCCGCCGACCTGAATTACCTCCGCTGGAGCACCCTGGGCACTGCAAACCCCAAGCCCGGCGGTATGCCCTTTGCTCCCACCTATGACGAGGCACTGGACCGGGTGCGTACCTGGCTCAATGGCCGCGCAGGGGCGTTCACGCCTGCCGTGCGTCCCCAGCAGCTGGGCTATTACTTCAACACTGCCCGCACAGTGATGTATCTGACCTATTCCGCCCCCCAGCAGACGGCCCTGCGTTTCGCTGTATGGGGTGAGCAGGACGGGCAGAACGACCTGCACTGGTATCAGGCCAAGAAACAGAATGGCCGCTGGGTGGCCGAGGTGCCTCTGATCAACCACCAGGAGACCGGCACCTATATGGTCCACATTTACAACCAGAACGGCCTGCCCCAGGGACTTCTGGACCACGGCACCGTGGTGGTGGACAACCTGGTCCAGCCGGAAAAGCCCGCCCTGAAGGCGGCGCTGTCCGCTGACGGACGGTATCTGAACCTGACGCTTACCGGCGGCAGCGACCTGGCAAAGGTGTGGTTCCCCACCTGGAGCCAGGACAACGGTCAGGACGACCTGCGGTGGTACGAGGCGGTGAAGCAGACAGACGGCAGCTGGACCTGCCGGGTGCCTCTGTCCAACCACGGCAGCACGGGTACGTATTTCATCCACGCCTACGGCAATGACAAGAAGAACCTGGTAGCTCACACCACCGCTTATGTGGAGAGGCTGGTGCAGCCGGAAAAGCCCGCCATGACGGCGGTGCTGTCTGCCGACGGAAGATATCTGGACGTGACTCTGACGGGCCGGGGCGATCTGATCCGGGTATGGTTCCCCACCTGGAGCGCCGTGAACGGTCAGGACGACCTGCGGTGGTACGAGGCGGTGAAGCAGGCAGACGACAGCTGGACCTGCCGGGTGCCCTTGGCCAACCACAAGAGCGCGGGGGGCTATTTCCTCCACGCCTACGGCAATAATAAGCGCAATCTGGTGGCCCACACCACTGTTTCCGTCGCTCAGGCCGTGTCTCCCCAGGTGTGGACCCAGCTGTCCGCCGATGGGCGGTACATGACTGTGACACTGACAGGCCGCAGCGATCTGAGCCGGGTGTGGTTCCCCGTCTGGAGCGCTGTCAACGGCCAGGACGACCTGCAGTGGTACGAGGCGAAAAAGCAATCCAACGGTGACTGGACGTATACGGTGACGCTGGCCCGGCACAAGGGAGCGGGTACGTATTTCATCCATGTCTATGGCAATAGCAAGCAGAATCTGGTGGCTCATACCACCGCCTATGTGATCTGAAAGGAGGAACGAGCAGCCCGGAACACCTGATGGAGATCCCCTGCGACGAGTAGGAAATCAAAAACTGTAACGGAGGAAAAATATGAAGAAGGCATTATCTCTGCTTCTGGCGCTGATGATGGCGGTGGGTCTGGTCATGCCCCAGACCTGGGCCACCGGGCTCCAGGAGACGGAGCCGGACGCTGCCATTACGGAGACGCAGCCCGGCGACACCGCAGAACCTGACGCACAGCTGCCCCAGGCGGATACCATGTCCGGCAATTCCGCCGGGCTTACTCCCATCACCCGCACCAAGAATGCCGTGGCCAGCGGCGTGACCCTGGAAAAGGTGGTCATGCGCAACGTCAACGGCAGCCAGGTGGTGGGCTACCTTTCGGAGATCGACCTGAGCAAGGATGTGACCCTGAAGGCCAGCTACACCGGCTATTACTACGACGGCAGCACCGCTGCCCAGCGCAAGGCTATGGTCAGCAGCGGCCGGCTCAAGTGGGAGATGTCCCAGACCACCGCCCAGGCCGCCGCCTACGGACGGGCCTCGGATACCGAGGGCCGCGTGGTACTGGCCACCAACGCCGACTACTACAACATGCAGACCGGCGCGCCCACCGGCTACCTCATTATGGAGGGCAACCTGGTAAAAACCGGTAATGAGCCCTTCTTTGCCATTCTGAAGGACGGCTCCGCCGTGATCCGCAAGGCGGGCAGCGACACCTCCGACGTGGTGGAGGCCGTCTCCGGTCCCTATATGCTGGTGGAGAACGGCCAGATTGTTCCCGGCCTGGACCAGGGCGACCGCATGCCCCGCAACAGCGTGGGCATACGGGCCGACGGCTCCGTGGTATTCTTTGAGGCTGACGGCCGACAGGAGCCCATGTCCATCGGTATGAGCATGTATGAAGTGGCCAGTTTCCTGAAGGATGCCGGCTGCGTCACCGCTATTTATCTGGACGGCGGCGGCTCCGCCACCGTGGCAGCCTGTTATGAGGGCACCGACGAGCTGGTGGTTCGCAACAGCCCCAGTGACGGCCTGGAGCGCACCGTGTCCGACGCCCTGCTGGTGGTGTCCACCGCCCGCTTTGACGGCGATTTTGACCACGCGTCCGTGAGCCCCCAGAACGAGCTTTATACCCCCGGCAGCCGGGTGCCCTTCACGGCCCTGGGCGCTGACTCCGCAGGCGGCGCGGCCGACCTGCCTGAAAGCGGCCTGACCTGGGTGCTGGATACTCCCGCTGCCGGACGGATCGACGCCGCCACCGGTGTGTTTACCGCCGCCAAGGGCTATGTGGGCGATGTGCGGGTCCGCCTGACCTATCAGGGTCAGAATGTGGGCTCCGCCTCCATCACCATCGCCGAGCCCGATCAGGTGTCCTTCGCCGGCAAGACCCTGTCCCTGGACTATGACAAGACCAGCGACCTGGGCCTCACCGTCAAAAGCAGCCTGCGGGATATCCACTATCACGACGGCGACTTTACCTGGACCATCCGGCCTCTGACCGAGGGCACCACCGCCGCCGACATCGGCACCATCGTGGACAATCAGCTCCATACTGCCGCCAAGGCCAGCCAGACCCGTAAAGCAGAGATCACTGTCACCTATACCAAGGCAAACGGCCAGGAGCTTACCGATACCGTCACCGTGGAGATCGGCAAGATGCCCACCATCCTTCTGGACTTTGAGGACGAGAGCTCCAAGTCCGGCGTGAACGTGGGTGCCAACGCCGTGTGGGGCAACCTGAATAGCTTTTCCGGTCACAGCGCCCATAATCTGCCCGGCGTCAGCGACGCGGGCTTCGGCGTGGCCGGTCAGGTCAGCAAGGATCCCAACGGTCTGGACATCCCCTACGGGCCCATTACCGATTTCGGCCTGGCATGCCCCGACTTTATCAGCAGCAACGCGGAATGGGACTGCAACTCCGCCGGCGCACCCTATAGCTGGGACTGCGCCCAGGACCCCGCTACCCTGTTCCGCTCCATGGGCTATGAGTACTATGTGGGCGCCATCTCCACCGCCCAGGAGGGCGCGTGGGATATGTATGCCCGCCGCGTAGCTTCCGACGAGGGTCCCGTGCGCTTCGGCCAGAAGTCTCTGGAGTATCATTACGATTATACGAAGATCTCCGGCACCAACAACACCAACGAATACCTGCGCTACAGCGGCGAGGACGTGGTCATCGAGGGCCGTCCCACCGCCCTGGGCATGTGGGTCTACGCCCCGGAGGGCACGCCCAACTACTGGCTCAGCACCAGCGTGTCCTATTGGAACGGGGAGAAGTACGTTTCCACCAGCTTGCTGCACCTGAAGACTACCACCGTCAACGCCGCAGGCGAGACCGTGGACACCACCACCCAGTACACCGGCATCAACTGGTCCGGCTGGAAGTATGTGGAGGCCGATCTGAGCAGCGTGTATGACAAGGCCCAGGACGTGGAAAACCATCCCCTGAAGATCACCGCCGGCCAGGTGCTGCTGTGGACCATCATCATCGAGGGCGGCACCGGCGACGTGGACGGCAACAAGATCACCTGCGGCTCCCGGGCTGCCGGAAGCCTGTATGTGGACAATATCCGCGCGGTGTATGGCACCACGGCTGACGACCTGGAGAACCCCGTCATCACCTCTGTCCGCGGCGGCAGCGCCTCCGTCACCGGCTACACGGATCTGACGGAGCTGGCTGAGGACGGTTCCACCGTGCTGACGGACAATGAGCTGCAATTCTTTACCGGGTATTATGATCCCCAGGGCGAGAACCGCACCGGTGTGTCCGCCGAAAACACGGTCATCACCATCGACGGCCAGGACATCAAGAACTTTGCCAACACCGACCAGGCCGTTACCGGCTCCGTGACCCTGCCCAATGGCCGCCACAGCATCAAGGTGGAGATCATGGACGGCTTCGGCAACCGCGCCAGCGTCACCCGTACCTTTACCGTCAAGGGTCGTGCCGCCATCCCCACGCTGACTCTGGACGCGCCGTCCTATGCGCTGGTGGGCGAGAACTATGTGGTCAACGTGACCTCCCCCAATGCAGGGAAGATCGATTCCGTCACCGCGCACATCGTGTACGGCAACGTGGACATGTTTGACACCGACGAAAACGGCGGCAAGGGCGCGTTCAACACCTGCGCTTCCCTGGGCTACGGCGAGGGCTTTGAGGGCACCAGCTCTGCTGCCCGCCGCACCACCACGGAAAAGACCGTCACCGTGAACATGAACCGTACCGGCTCTGCCGGGAAGGACCTGTTCACCTTCACTATGCCCATGCCCGCCGGGGTCACGGCACTGGACAGCCTGCCCATTTCCGTCACTGTGTCCTACACCTGTGACGGTGTCACCTATACCACCTCCACCGGCAGCCTGCGGCTGCCCATGCAGGGCTACTACGCCGTTACCTCCGACATTATGGTGGAGGGCGCGGGCGCGGCCAAGCTGTATGTGAAGGATATTGACGGCAGGGCAGCCTCCGGTGTGGACCTGTATGTGGGCGAAACCTGCATCGGCACCACCGACGGCTCTGGCCAGATCAGTACAGACTATTTCAACAAACTGGCTGCCGGCTCCCGCACCGGTGTCATCGCCCGGAAGGACAGCCATCGCTCCTTCGAGACGATCATCGTCACCCGCCGCGCCGGCGGCAGCAGCGACGGTATGCCCGCATTCGTGCAGCTCAACGCCACCCCCAATGCCCAGAGCTGCCAGAACATCACCTGGGTGTCCAACCCCCTGACCGCGCAGGCCAAGGCCGTGGTTCAGTACAGCGAAAAGAACAGCTTCAAGGGCACCTTCTCCTCCAGGGCACAGGGCCAGGTCACTCTGCGTGAGTTCACCACCTCCGGCGACGCCGCCTATGTCAGTACCGTGTCCCTGACCGGGCTGAAGTCCGGCGCCACCTACGTTTACCGTGTGGGCGACGGCAGCAGGTGGTCTGAAAACATGACCTTCACCACCAGCCAGCCCGGCGCGGCCACCACCCGCTTCTTTGTCATCGGCGATACCCAACTCTCCGGCATCGCGGAGAGCGATCAGGAGGAGATCCGCCTGATGAACGCCATCGCCGCCAACATCAACAGCCAGCCCATGAACTTCGGTATCCAGACCGGCGACTTTGTGGACAACGGCGGCAACCTGGTCCAGTGGAACGAAATTCTGGATGTATTCTCCAGGAACTACGCCGACATTCCCGTGGTGCAGGTCATGGGCAACCATGAATATTACGGCGACCTGTCCGGCGGCAACGCCTCCAGCCTGTGGACGCTGCCCGACAAGCTGTATTACTCCGTGGAGTACGGCGATGTGTATGTGGCGGTCATCAACTTTGCCGCCAACCTGGAGGACGCCTGCCAGTGGCTGATCCAGGATGCGGCCAAGTCCAGCTGCACCTGGAAGGTGCTGGCTGTTCACCAGCCCGCATACTATACCAATCCCAACGGCAGCAGCGAGGCCTTTAACCGTTATATTCCCGCAGCCGCCGAGGCCGCCGGGATCAACGTGGTGTTCTCCGGCCACGACCACAGCTATGCCCGCACCATGGTCCTCAAGAACGGCCAGCCCGTGTCCGAGGCCACTCAGAACGGCCGTCTGCCCGCCACCTACGGCAAGGGCGTGCTGTACTACATCTGCGGCGACCTGGGTGAAAAGTCCCGCAGCACCGAGTACAAGGCCGTCAATAATCCTGACTTCCACTTTGCCCAGGTGTCCCAGGAGTACGACTCTCTGTACCTGGCCGTGGAGGCCACCGCGGACGCTATGACCGTCCGCACCTACTCTGTCAGCGCCGAGGGCGCCCAGTCCCTGATGGATACCTACACCATGCGGGTCCCTGCCAGCGTGTGCCGCGATAAGGGCCACGACTTCTCCGGCAAAACTGTGTATGCCCGGAACGGCAAGCTGGTATGCTCCTTCTGCGGCCAGGCCGTGGAGCTGAAGGACGCGGGCTATACCGGCTGGGCCCGGGATGAGGCCACCGGCCTGCGGATGTATTGCTACAACAACGCCTGGCACACCGGCTGGTTCGTCATCGACCCTGAGGTGTATTGCTTTGACAAGAACGGTGTGGCCTACGACGGAAAGGTGACCCTGTACGGCAAGCAGTTCGTCTTTGACGACGGCGTGGTGGTCAGCGGCCCCACGGGCTTTGTCAAGCGCGACGACGGCAAGACTCTGTACTTTGAAAACGGCCGCATTGCTTCCGGCTGGAAGGACATCGGCAACGCTACCTACTACTTCGAGACCTCCGATATGGGTGATGACTTCGGCGTTATGTACACCGGCCGCCGCCTGATCGGCAGAACCTGGTACGAGTTCGGTGCGGATGGCCGTCTGTATGAGTTGGTCCGGGGCCGTCTGTCCGCCGACGAGAAGGAGATCGTGGTCACCATCACGCCGCCCTCCGGCCAGGGCAGGAATTACAGCAACATCATGGCCGCTGCCTGGAGCCAGCAGGACGGCCAGGACGACCTGGTGTGGTACAATGCCACCGCCAACGGCGATGGCACCTACACCATCCGGGTGCCTATGTGCAAGTACAATGTGGTGGGCCGCTACCTGGTCCATGTGTACAACCACGGCATCCACGGCCAGCTGCTGGGCGGCCTGACCTTCCAGAATACCCACACCGTGGGCCATACGGATGTGGTCAAGAGCGACTCCAGCACCTGCGTCAGCGCCGGCCAGGTACGATACGTCTGCCGCTACTGCGGCGCGGCCCATAGCTCCAGCACCCCTGCCAAGCACCACTCCGTATCCGCTGTGGTGGACAGTGAGTGCCGCACCATGACGGTGACCATGGACGCAGGCAACGGCCACGCCCACTCCAACGTGCGTTTCGCTGTGTGGAGCAGCGCGAACGGACAGGATGATCTGACCTGGTACACTGCCAAGAAGAACGGCAGTGGTCAGTGGACCTATACGGTGCCCCTGGTGAACCACAACAGCACCGGCACCTACTTCATCCACGCCTACTCCTCCGACTCCGGCCAGAACCGACTCATCGGCAACACCACCGCCCAGGTGGCGAAGCTCCCGGCTCCTGACAGTGTCACTGCCCAGGTGTCCGCCGATTACCGCACCATGTCTGTGCAGCTGGATACTGCTTGCAGCTACAGCAGCATCCGCTTTGCCGTGTGGAGCAGCGCAGGCGGTCAGGACGATCTGGTCTGGTACACCGCCAAGTCTGCCGGCGGCAGCTGGACCTATAACGTGCCCCTGGTGAACCACAACACCACCGGCACCTACTTCATCCATGTCTACAGCGGCAATAAGCTGGTGGCCCACACCACCGCCCAGGTGGCCAAGCTCCCGACACCTGATACCGTCACCGCGCATGTATCTGCCGACTGCCGCACCATGTCCATCCAGTTGGACGCTGTCCGCAGCTACAGCGGCATCCGCTTTGCTGTGTGGAGCAGCGCAGGCGGCCAGGACGACCTGACCTGGTACACCGCCAAGTCTGCCGGCGGCAACCGCTGGACCTATAACGTGGACCTGGCCAAGCACAACAGCACCGGCACCTACTTCATCCATGTGTACAGCGGCAGGACCCTGGTGGCCCATACAACCGCCCAGGTCAAGAGCCTGCCTCCCGCTGCCCCCGGCGTCAAGACCGGCCTGACAGCCACAGTTTCCTCGGACAACGCCGCCATCGAGCTGGCGCTGACCACCGCCGCCAAGTACGGCAAGGTACGCTTCGCCGTGTGGAGCAGCGCAGGCGGTCAGGATGACCTGGTCTGGTATGACGGACGGCTCAACGGCAATACCTGGTCCGCCGGTGTGAAGCTGCTGAACCACAAGACCCTGGGAGGCTACTTCATTCATGTGTATGCCGACGGCAAGCTGGTGGCCCACACCACCGCCAATGTACACGGCATGCCGCCGCAGCAGAGCGCCCAAGCCATTGTTACCGACGACTTTAACTGGATGCGGCTGCGTTTGTACAGCGCTGCCGGATACAGCAACGTGCGCTTCGCCGTGTGGAGCAGCGCAGACGGTCAGGATGATCTTACCTGGTACAAGGGCGAGAACATCGGCGGCGCCTGGGTGGCCGCAGCAAACCTGGCCAAGCACAACAGCACCGGCACCTACTTCATCCACGTTCTGTCTCTTATAC
>ENA-OYXT01000435-OYXT01000435.1-human-gut-metagenome-genome-assembly--contig:-NODE-435-length-16476-cov-5.245966_pt1 | contig 16476 bp, 23 predicted proteins | sample MGYA00244218_ERZ653423 | MGnify/ENA primary metagenome ERZ653423 (study PRJEB26926, sample SAMN06165035) | human gut metagenome | biome: ENVO:00009003; feature: ENVO:2100002; material: ENVO:00002003... | reverse complement strand
GGCATAAGGAGGCACACCATGCTGGAAAACGTCATCAAGCTGCTCCACGCTCTCGGGTTCGAGTCCGTTGACGAGACTGACCCGTGGCTGTCGCTGGTAAAACGCTCCATGGAAAGCACCCTGCTTGACCTCACCAACCTCGATGAGCTGCCGCAGGCGCTGATTCCGCTGGCCGAGCGGATGACCGCCGGCGAGTATCTGCGGATGAAGAAGTGCTGCGGCCAGCTGGACGGCTTTGAAGCCTCTGCCGAGGCGAAGGACATCAAGCTGGGCGACACCACGGTTTCCTTCTCCACGGACGGCTGCACCACGCCGGAACAGCGCCTCGATGCCCTCATCAACGCGCTGACCCACTGTGACATGGCCGAGATCTATCGGCACCGGAGGCTGGTATGGTAAACCTCGGAAAGACCTTTTCTGCGGCCCGCGCGGCGTTGGAACGATTTTATTCCGACACCTGCACCGTCTACGTCCAGCAGGAAGCAGAGTCTGACGACTGCCTGACCCGCTTTGAAAGCAAGGTGCTCTACGCAGACCAGCCCTGCCGGCTGTCCTTCTCTTCTTCGACCACCGCCAGCGGCGACATCGTGGCGGCGGTCAGCCAGAGTGTCAAGCTGTTCATCTCCCCGGAGCTGGTCATCCCGCCGGGCAGCCGCATCGACGTCCTGCGGCCCGGTGAGATTCCGCGCGCATTCCATTATAAGTCGTCCGGCCCGGCAGCGGTCTACCCGACCCATCAGGAAATCCCGCTTGAACTGGCAGAGAGGTATGCATGAAGGGCGGGTGCGATTACAGCGCGTTGGCAAAAGTGGACGCGCAGCTTCAGGAACTGCTGGACGGTAAGCTGGACGCCATCATCGACGAGAAAAGCGGCGAGGCCGCTGTCGCCCTGCTGAGCAAACTGAAGAAGCGAACGCCGGTGGGCAAAGCGCCACATTTCGACGAGCCGATGACCGTGACCATGAAAGGCAGTGACTACACCACCCAGACCACCAACAAGAAGGGCGAACAGGTATTCCGCAAGCATAAAGGAAAAAACTATCGTTTCCGCAGCAAAAGTGGCTCCATCTTTGACCGTTATTGGTCTGGCTACAGCGGCGGCACTCTTCGGCGGGCGTGGCGCGTTTCTCACGAAAAGACCGGAGATGACCATATTATCACTGCTGAGAACCCGGAGAAATATGCCTCCTATGTGGAGTACGGCCACCGCCAGACACCGGGCCGATATGTGCCTGCACTGGGCAAGCGGCTGAAAGCCAGCTGGGTGAACGGCAAGTTCATGCTGCGCACTTCTGCGGATGAGATTTCTGAGCAGTACCCGAAAGCGGTTCAGAAAGTCGTAGACGAGGCCCTGAAGGAGGTATTCCGTGGAAAATGACATCGTGAAGGGCATCGCCAAAGCCCTGCGGGACACTTTCGGCCCCGGATACCGCATCTACCAGAATGATATTGAGCAGGGCTTTCAAACACCCTGCTTTTTCATTCTCCCGATGAAGGCCACACCTTCCCCGCTGGGCAAGGACCGTTTTCTGCTGAAAAGCCCCTTCGACGTCCACTTCTTCCCCGAGGACGAAAAGGACAACGCTGTCATGCAGGCCATTGCGTGGCAGCTGTGGCAGGCGCTGGAGTTCATCACTCTGCCCGGCGGAGACAAGCTCCACGGCACATCCATGAGCTGGGAGGTTCAGGACGATGTGCTGCATTTTTTCGTCAGCTTCAACATGACGCTCCGCCGCATCGACCTCCCCGAGAAGATGGGCGAGCTGCACATGGAGGTCAACCAATGATTGAACCGAAATTTCCGAAAGAAAAGATACTGACATTCAAGCTTTTTGCTGGCCGTCGGGACCTGCTCAGCGTCCTGCTGGAAGATGGCAAGGAATATACGCTGGCGCAGGCCGAAGAGGCCATTCGCAAGTTTATGAAAGGCAAGGTGAACTGATATGGCACTGGGCGGCGGCACCTTTCTGGTGCAGAACAAGCGCCTGCCGGGCGCGTACATCAACACGGTCTCCGTGGCAGCCGCCTCGGCGACCCTCTCCGACCGCGGCTATGCGGCCCTCCCTCTCGAGATGGGCTGGGGGCCGCAGGGCGAGATCTTCACGGTAGAGCAGGGCGATTTCCTCAAGAACAGCCAGAAGCTCTTCGGCTACTCCTACACCGCCGCAGCACTGCGGCCCATGCGGGAGGTGTTCTGTCACGCAAAGACCGTGCATTTCTTCCGTCTGGGCTCTGGCGGTGTCAAGGCGTCCTGCACCTTCGGCAGCGCAAAATATCCCGGCATCCGGGGCAATGCCCTGCGGGTGGTCATCACAGCCAGCGAAGGCAGCACCGAGCAGGCTCCTCGGTACGATGTGGAGACCTTCCTCGACACCCAGAAGGTCGAGACGCAGGAGGGCATCTCCACTGCCGCAGAACTGGCAGACAACGACTTCATCGTCTGGAAGGATGATGCTGTGCTGGCTCTGACAGCATCCACGCCGCTGACCGGCGGCACCAATGGCACAGTCGAAGATGGCAACTACCAGACCTTCCTCGATGCCGTCGAGAGCCGCACCTTCAATGCCCTGGGCTGCACCTCGGCCAACGATACCATCAAGAAGCTCTTCGCAGCCTTTACCGAGCGTATGCGCAACGATGTGGGCAAAAAGTTCCAGTGCATCGGCTTCCGCTATCTGGCCGATGACGAAGGCGTCATTTCCCTGAAAAACACCGTCACTGACGAAGGCGCAGACCCTGCGGCTCTCATCCCGTGGGTCGTGGGCGTGGCCGCCGGCACTGCGGTCAACAAGAGCGCCACCAACATGGTCTACGACGGCGAGTATACCCCGGACACCCGCTATACCCAGACTCAGTTGGAAGCCGGCATCCAGGAGGGCTCCTTCATGCTCCACGACGTGGACGGTGAGACACGGGTGCTCTCCGACATCAACACCTTCGTGTCCGTCACCGATGAAAAGGGTGCAGACTTTTCCTCCAACCAGACCATCCGGGTGCTCGACCAGATCGCCAACGACATCGCGGTGCTGTTCGGCACGAAGTACCTCGGCAAGGTCCCCAACGACGGCGCAGGCCGTATTTCTCTGTGGAACGACATCGTGTCCCACCACCAGAAGCTGCAGGCCATCCGCGCGCTGGAGGATTTCGACCCCGAAGGCATCACCGTGGAGAAGGGCGAGAGCAAAAAGTCCGTTGCCGTCTCCGACCACGTCACTCCTGTGAACGCGATGGAGCAGCTGTATATGACGGTCTACGTCAACTAAAGAAAGGAGGGACATTTTATGGCAAACATCATGAACGCCAAAGACGCCGTCTCGGCCTCTCTGGCCGAGTGCTACGTCACCATTGAGGGCAACCGCTACAACCTCATGCAGGCCATCAAGCTGGAAGCCAAGGTGGAAAAGACCAAATCCGAGGTCCCCATTCTGGGAAAGACCGGCAAGGGCAACAAAGCCACCGGCTGGAAAGGCACTGGCTCTGCCACTTTCCACTACAATATGCCCATCTTCCGCCGTCTGCTCAAGCGCTACAAGGACACCGGCGAGGACATCTATTTCGACATCCAGTGTACCAACGAAGACCCTACTTCTTCGGTGGGTCGTCAGACGGTCATCCTGAAAGACTGCAATATGGACGGCGGCATCCTGGCTAAATTCGACGCCGATGCCGAATACATCGACGAGGACATGGATTTCACCTTCGAGGACTTCGAGATCCCCGAAAACTTCACCCTGCTGGACGGGATGCAGTGATTTTTTAACAAGAAAGGATTTTTGATATGGATTTGAGTGCATTTCTGGCCGAAAACGCCATTCCTCCCGAAGAGGAGGCCGCTTTTGTGGTCTCCAAACGCTTCCTGTCTGATGAAACGGACAAAAAGGGCAATCGCAAGCCCCTGCAGTGGAAGCTCAAAGCCATCACCGGCGCAGAAGATGAATCTCTGCGTAAAAGCTGTGTCAAACGTGTACCGGTCCCCGGCCGGCGCAACCAGTACCAGCAGGAGACGGATTACAACCTGTATCTGGGCAAGCTGGCTGTTGCCTGCACCGTGTACCCCAATCTGAACGATAAAGCTCTGCAGGACAGCTACAAGGTCATGGGCGCAGAAAACCTGCTCAAGACCATGCTCACCTCCGGCGAGTATGCCGAATACCTGCAGAAGGTGCAGGAGGTCTGCGGCTTTGATGTTCCCCTGCAGGACGAGGTGGACGACGCAAAAAACTGATAACCGAGGGCGATGAGGAGGCAAACATCGCCCACTATTGCCTTCAGGAACTGCACCTCATTCCCTCCGCCTTTCTCTCCCTGTCCCGGAAAGAGAGAGCCTTTATCATCGCCTCCTGCGAAGTACGCGGAGAAGAAGAAAAGAAACGGCAGAAGGAAGCCGAACGAAAGAGCAAAAGGAGGTGACGCCGTTTGGCGACCATTCGGACAGCGATTTCCCTTTATGATGGCGTCTCCGGCCCGCTGCGCACCATGCACCGGGCGATGAACGTCGTGATGGACAGCTTCGAAGCACTAAATACCGCTTCCAGCGGAGCCATTGATGTTTCCAGCATCCGGCAGGCCCGGGCAGAGCTTTCCGGCGTTATGTCTGATTTTTCCCGCACTGAGGAGCAGATACGGAATGCAGACGACGCCCAGAACGAGCTGAACAGCTCCATCCGGGGCGGTTCTTCGGCGGCGGATACTCTTCTGGGCAGATTCAAGAGCCTCGTCGCCACTGTGGGCGGTCTGGCTGCCATCAAAAAGGTAGTCGGCCTCTCGGACGAACTGGCAAGCACCAAAGCGCGCCTGAATCTTATCGTGGACCAGCAGGAACCAGTGCCTCAGCTGGCCGATGCCAGCGTACACGTAGGGCTTGATGTGGACGACAGCCAGCTTACAGACAAGCTGGCAAATACAAACGCCCGCGTAGGTGTAACGGTTGATGACGGCGGGTCCGTCGAAGAGCTGGAGCGCAAGATCATGGCATCGGCCCAGCGTTCCCGCGCCGCCTACTTTGACACAGCCTCCGCTGTTGCCAGTATGGGTGCCAATGCCAAGGCCGCGTTCAGCAGCAATGACGAGCTCATCTCCTTCATCGAGCAGGTCAACAAGCAGTTCGTCATCGGCGGCGCAGACGCACAGGGCCAGGCTGCTGCCATGCTCCAGCTCAAGCAGGCCATGGGCATGGGCGTCCTTCGCGGCGAAGAGCTGAACTCCGTCCTCGAGAACGCCCCCGGCATCGCCCGCATCATCGAGCAGTACATGGGCATCGCAGAAGGCTCCATCAAGTCCTATGCAGAAAAAGGTGCCGTCACGGCAGAAGTCGTGAAAGACGCGCTGTTGGGTGCGGCAGATGAGACCAACGCGGCCTTCGAGTCCATGCCCATGACGTGGGGCCAGATATGGACCTCGATGCAGAACAAAGCCCTCTCAATCTTCAGCCCCATCCTGCAGAGGATAAACGACATCGCCAACACCGACAAGTTTTCCGCCGTCACAGACGGCCTGCTGGACGGGCTTGCGGCGGCAGCGAAAGCCGGCACTGTGACGCTGGATGTTCTTCTCTCCATCGCTTCGGCCTTCATCGACAACTGGGGCATCATCCAACCTCTCATCTTTGGCATTGCCGCTGCGATGCTGCTCTACAACGGCTACCTGCTGACCAATAACGCCCTCACGGCCATCAGCAACATCCAGAAAGGCATCGCCGCCGTCCAGGCATACAAGGCAGTAGCGGCAAACGCTGCACTTTCGGCCTCCGAGCAGGCCGCTGCCATGTCTACCGCCAGCGCAACTGCTGCACAGTACGGCTTCAATGCCGCCCTGCTGTCCTGCCCGCTGACGTGGGTGATCGTTGGCATTATCGCTGTAGTTGCCGCCATCTATCTGATAGTGGCTGCCATCAACAACATGACCGGTTCTGCGATTTCTGCGACGGGCATTATCTGCGGCATTTTTGCCGTGGCTGCATCGCTCATCCTGAACACCGGCATCGGGGTTTACAACAGCTTTCTCGCTATCATCGGCACATTCGTGAACTTTTTCCTCGGCATCATCGAATGGGTCCTGAATGCTGCAAACGGCGGCTTCGATTCTTTTGGTGGCGCGGTGGCCAACCTCATCGGCCAGATCATCAGCTGGTTCTTGTCTCTCGGCCAGGTCGTGACCACCATTATTGATGCTATCTTTGGCACCAACTGGACGGCAGGTCTCGAGGACCTGAAAGGCACCGTGACCCAGTGGGGCAAGAACGACACAGCCATCACCCTCGACCGGGGCGATTACAGCGGTATCCAGCGCATCCAGTATTCTGACGCATGGGACGCAGGTTATTCCTTCGGCCAGGGCGTGGACAGCAAGGTCAGCGGCCTTTTTGACGGCTTCTCGATGGACTCGATGGGCGCATTCGACTTCGGCAATACCCTCGAGCGCATCGAGCAGAACTCCGGCTTCACCGCAGCCAACACGGCCGCAAGTTCGAAAAAACTGGATATTACCAGCGAAGAGCTGAAATATCTGCGCGACATCGCCGAGCGGGAGGCCATCAACCGCTTCACCACTGCCGAAGTCCGCATCGAACAGACCAACCACAACAGCATCTCGAAGGATGTGGATGTAGACGGTATCATGGACTACTGGGCGGACTGGTTCTCCGAAAAGCTGGATGTCAGCTATGAGGGGGTGCATGGATAATGGCCTATAAGATGTTCCTCAACGGCCTGCTGATGCCCGTCTGCCCGGGCAAGGTGACGGTCAAGGTCAATGGCCAGAACAAGACCATGAACCTGCTGAACGGTGAAGAGATCAACCTGCTCAAGACGCCGGGCCTGTCGGATGTTTCGTTTGAGCTGCTGCTTCCCCACAGGGCTTATCCGTTCTCTTCCTCCGTCGTTCTGCCGCCCAGCTACTACCTCGCCTATTTCCAGCGGCTCTCCCAGCGGGACACCGGCTTCCAGTGGATACTTGTCCGCACGAAGCCAGGCGGCGGGATGCTGCACTACACCAACATGACCGTCGCTCTGGAGGACTATCAAATCGTTGATGATGCTTCGGAGGGTCTGGACACTACGGTCCAGATCGAGTTGAAACAGTGGAAAAGCTACGGCACGAAACGGGCTGACATCACGCAGGCTGAGGACGGAACTCTGACCGCGTCCGTCACCTCGATACGGCCTGCACCGTCCGCCCCCTCTCCGGCCACTTACATCACCAAGGCGGGCGACACCGTCTGGAATATTGCCAAGCAGCTGACCGGCAGCGGAGACAGCTGGCTGGCCATTGCCAAGCGCAGCGGGCTGAACACCAACACACCCGAAGCCGGCACACTGCTTGATTTGAGGGAGTGACGGTATGGCATATTCTTTGTTTTTAGAGCATGAAGGGACGCCCCTGTACCCAGTCGTGCAGGAAGGTGTTTCGCTTGCTTTGGAGCGGAAGGGCGCGCCCGGCACTCTCAAGTTCACAGTCCTCGCAGACGAAGCCCTCGATTTCGAAGAGGGCGACCGTGTCCATTTTTCTGTGGATGGCATCGATATGTTCTATGGCTATGTCTTCGCCAAAAAGTCTGTCAGCGACGGCCTTATCAGCGTGACAGCCTATGACCAGCTGCGCTATCTCAAAAACAAGGACACCTTTATTGGCACCGGCCTGAAAGCCTCGGAACTGCTCAAACGGCTGGCGGAAGATTTCCACCTGCAGACCGGCACCATCGAAGATACCGACCATGTCATCGACATTATCGATGAGCAGAACCAGACCCTCTTCGACATGATACAGAATGCGCTGGATGAAACGCTGACCAACACCGGCAAGCTCTACGTGCTTTACGATGATGTGGGCAGGCTCTGCCTCCGAAACATCAACCAGCTGAAGCTTGATCTCGTGGTGGATGCCGAGACCGGCGAGAGCTACACCTACCAGACCAGCATCGACAGCCAGACCTACGACAAGGTCAAGCTTTTCTACGAGAACGACAAGACCGGCAAGCGGGAGCCGTATGTTGCTCAGGACAGCAGCAATATCAGCAAATGGGGCGTGCTGCAATACTGTGAGCAGGTCAAGACCACCACCGGTGTGCAGGCCAAGGCCAATGCCCTGCTCAAGCTTTATAACAACCGCACCCGCTCTCTGGGACTCAAAGGTGTCTTTGGCGACCCACGAGTCCGGGCAGGCTGCTCTATCATCGTCTCGCTCACCCTGCCAGACATGACTTTGTGTAACTACATGGTGGTCCACAAGGTCACACACAGCTTTCAGGGTGAGCGGCATTCCATGGACCTGACACTTATCGGAGGTGAATTTATCAGTGGCTGACCCTATTGATACCATCAAGCGGGCAGCGGCGGAGGCTATCGCCGCAGACAAGCCTGTGCAGCTGCTCTTTGGTACGGTCGTCTCAGCCTCTCCGCTCAAGATACAGCTCGACCAGAAAGCGACCCTGCTGGAACCGATGCTGGTACTGACCCGGAATGTGACCGACTACGAAATGGACATCGACGTAAGCCACTGGACGGAATTTGAAAAAGAGCACCAGCACAAAACCTCGGACGGTGCGACCGCTCTGCCCACCTCCCACCGGCACAAGTATGTCGGCACCAAAAAGGTCAAGATTCACAATGCCCTGCTGGAAGGTGATGTCGTGGTTCTGGCCCGTATCCAGAAAGGCAAGCGGTACGTTGTTCTCGACCGCATCAGCCCCATCCCCGAGCTGAAAGGAGAATGGCTGTGACCCCCAAAACAAATATCGACCTTCGGGGTGCTGTCACTATAGCTGCACGTCCCGGGAAGACCTTTTGTCTGGATGGTCCCGGTATGATAGACGGCAAAGAAGCCGTCCGACAGGCCATCTATCTTATCCTCAACACTGAACGGTATGCATGGCTCATCCACAGCTGGAACTACGGCGTAGAGCTTCACTCCCTCATCGGACAGGACCCTGACTTCTGTATCCCGGAAATCGAACGCTGCGTCCGGGAAGCGCTCCTGCAGGATGACCGCATCACGGCAGTGGACGACTTTTCTTTTGAAAAGCACAAGAAGTCCATCGCCGCTACATTTACCGTTCACACCATCTATGGTGACATCGAATCCGAAACGGAGGTGACTATCTGAGTGTCGGAACAGACCTATGACGCCATCCTCAAACGGGAGATGGCCCGCGTTCCCGGAGATCTGGACACCCGGGAAGGCTCCCTCATCTGGTACGCCAACGCCCCCGGAGCCGTGGAACTGGTCAACCTGAACATCGCGGTAGAAGAAGCCCTCAACAACGGATTTGCCGATACTGCCAGCCGGAAATACCTCATCCGGCGAGCTGCAGAGCGGGGGCTTTCCCCGCAGGCTGCATCTGCTGCAGTTCTGGAGCTGACCACCCCCCCCGCCGAGATAGAAATTCCACTGGGGACTCGATTCTCCATTGGGGCGCTGAACTATGCCATCACCAAGCGTGTCGCCGCCGGTGTATACGAGATCACCTGCGAAACACCGGGCGAGGCTGGCAACGACTACAGCGACACCTGTATTCCCATCGAATACGTCAAGGGCCTTGAGACCTGTACAGTCACCGCTCTGCTCATTCCGGGCGAAGACGAAGAAGCTACCGAAATATTCCGGCAGCGCTACTTCAGCAGTCTCCATGCGCAGGCTTTCGGTGGAAATCGGCAGGACTACATCGAAAAGGTCAACGCCATCCCCGGTGTGGGTGCTGTCAAGGTATATCGGGCATGGAACTCGGACATTGCACCTGCGAGTCTTCTCCCGCCGGAAGGTACGGATGCATGGCTTGAAACCCTTCCCGGCATACCGGAAGAAATAAAGAACTGGCTCGATACGATGTATCTTGCGGCTTCCCAAAGCAAGTTGACCGTCGGCGGCACCGTCAAACTTGTCATTCTGGACAGCACTCTCAGCAAGCCGTCGTCCACCCTCGTGGAGCTGGTGCAGACGACCATCGACCCCACCCAGAATGCCGGCGAAGGTCTCGGCCTTGCCCCCATCGGCCATGTAGTCAAAGTATACGGCGCCGACGAAGAGGTCATAAACCTCGACTTTGCCGTCTACTGCCGTCGCGGACTGGCATGGGAAGACGTCTGCGACGCAGCAGCCGACGCCGTGAAGGACTATTTCCGGGAGCTGACCCAGCGTTGGGCCGACACCGATGGTCCGCTCATTGTCCGCGTCGCCCAGGTCGAGAGTCATCTGCTTACTGTTCCCGGAATCCTTGATGTGGGCCGCACGGCTCTCAATGGCCGGGAAGCGAATCTGACGCTCACCAGTGACCATATTCCGGTTCTTGGCACTATCTCGGCTCATGCAGCCGCGATAAGTTAAGGAGGCTACGGATGGAACGACAACTGATAAACTATCTTCCCTTCATTCTCCGTGACCTTCCGGCATTCAAAGCGGCAATGGCATCGCAGCAGCCGGAATTCTCGGCTTTGTGGGACAGTGTCGCTGCCTTTCAGGACGACCTTTTCATTCTGACTGCCGGAGACCGCGGTCTCGCCCGGTGGGAGTACATCCTCGACCTTGTTCCGAAGGCATCGGACAGCTTCGATGTCCGGCGCATCCGCATTCTTACCGCGCTGAACCGTCAGCTGCCCTATACTCTGCCTCAGCTGCAGAATGTACTGAACAACATCTACGGAGTAGGTTCTTCTGCCGCCGAAGTCCCGGAAAACAGCTATACCCTTCGGGTCACGATGCCTTATACGGACACCTATGCCGACACGATGGAGCTGGTAGACGCGATGTCTCCCCAAAATCTGTTTTTGCAGTACATCGCGTATCTGGAAGATGCACATCTTACAGCCTACGCCGCCGCTGCCCCATGCAGCGCAGTCACCACCTGCACCGTCCGCATCCCGGGCGTCATCGGGCCGAAGGAAGTCACCGGTCGGGCATATGCAGTCAGTGCAGCCAGCAGCACCCGGGTGCAGGCCACCGTGGCTCTGCCCGGCGTCATCGGCCCGAAAGCGGTCAGTGCGCCGGCCCTTGCAGGCAGCAGGCTGGCCAACACCCGCGAGACCATCACCATCAAGATTGGAGGAATAACGATATGAGCTGGGAAAAAGCCGCATATACCCGCGCGGGCGCTGCCTTATTGTCGGAGTCGGTCTCCGGCGGCGCACTCATCATCACCCGTGCGCTGGCGGCCACCGAGGCCAGTGACTCTGACCTCGCAGAAGCCGTCACTCTCAGTGGCGAGACACACGAGGTGGACATCCTCGGCATCGACACTGTGGAGAACGACGGCAAGCCCGCCCGGCGGGTCAGCATCCAGATCACCAGCGGGCAGACGGCCTACATCTGCCATCAGGTGGGTGTATACGGCAAGCTGGACACCGGCCCTGACGAAACGCTGCTCATGGTCGTGCAGGATGACCGAGGCGTCGAGATCCCCGCCGCCAGCACGAGCAGCGATTTCAAAATCGAGCTGGCCGTCCTGCTGGCCGTCTCCAACAACGCCAACATCAGCGTCACCGTATCGCCGCAGGTGCAGGCCATCATGCAGCTGGTCGCAAAAGAGCTGGATAAACACGACAAGGACCCCGACGCCCACGCCTCGGTCATTGAGGCAGCCGCCAGTGCAGCGGTGAAGCGCGTCGAGGAGTCCGGCCAGATCATGACCGAAGCACAGGTCAAAAAACTCATCCAGACCCACAGCGGCAGCGGGTATTTCGGCGAGTACAGCCTCGTCCTCCGCGCTGATGGCTGGACTCCCCTGCCCGACACCGGCCCCTACCAGTACATCTACGACGCCGAGCTGGCTGACAGCGACAGCTCACTTATCCCCAGCGGCGGCGCAGATGTCAATGACTTCGCCGTGACCGCAAGGGCCGGTGTCCTCAACGCCTGTGAGACCCGCGACGGCTCTGTCCGTTTCTTCTCGCAGCGCGTCCCAGATGCCGACATCCATGTGACACTTACCCTGAACGGTTCCGGGAAAGGAGGTGGTACCAATGCATCTGGCAATGTGACCATCGGGCAGGGCCTCAAACGCGATGAAAGCGGCGCGATTGCCGTCAGCATCGGCGACGGCCTTGCCTTTGACGCCACCGACGCGCTGACCGTCCGCAAAGACACCGTTGTGACCAGCGACGACCTCGTGAACGACGAAAAGTTATCTCAGGAAATCGCTGAAATTTTGAAGTAAAAGAAAGGAAAAACCACTATGTCCAAGAACATCACCACCGCTGACTCCATCCGCAATCTGGCCGCTGAGGTCAAGAAGGGCTTTGTAAAGAAGGAAGCGTTCGCCCCCCATTCAGACCGCTGCTGAAAAGGCCATCAAATCTCTGGATGTGACCGGCAACACCATCAGCTTCTTCACCAGCACCGACAAGACCGGTAACGCCGCCTTTACCGTGGACTTCCCCGCCGAAATGTTCCTCGACCAGACCAAGACCGAGTTCGTCCCCAGCTTCGCGTTCAGCGCAGCCACCTATCCCGGCTCGACCGACCCCAAGCTGGACGGCAAGCCCGTCATGGTGCTGGCCGTCAAGGGCGAGAACCCTGACTCCTGCACCTACTCTTTCCTGAGCATGGCTGCGCTGGTGGATACCTACAAGGCTAAGGCCGTCGGCAAGGATACTTCCACCACCGTCTCCATCGCGGGTTACGAGGTGGATGTCAAGGTCAACGTCTCCGCTGCCGAGGGTAACGCCCTGACCCTCAAGGAGGACGGCCTGTACGTCCCCACTCCCGAGAAGACCGACATCTCCGGTAAGGCTGACAAGGTGAAGAGTGCAACTGCGGGCAACTTCGCCGCTCTGGACGCAGACGGCAACCCGACCGATTCCGGCAAGAAGCCTGCCGACTTCGTGGCCGCCGAGACCGGCAAGCGTCTGATGAGCGACGCCGAGGGTACTAAGCTGGCTAGCGTTTCCGAGGGCGCAACCAAGACCGCCGCCAGCGCCACCAACGGCCATATCACTATCGACGGCAATGACACCACCGTGTATACCGAGCCCGCGAACGTCCTGCACACTGAGGATGTCGAGGACTTCAGCGCCGAGGACATCGCTGCCATGCTGGCAGACTAAGGCCCACAAGGAGGCTCTATGGCAAAGGTAAAAGCACTTTTGGCAAAAGGCCTCGCCGAACTCTGCAGCTACATGAAAAAGTATACCGCCGCCCTTGGCGACCTTGCTTCGGCCACAGCAGATGGCCTCGACGAAAAGCAGGACATCACGGCGGCGGTGTCTTTTACGATTCCGACGACCGGCTGGGCGAGGGATTCCACCCTCACCAGCTATTACTACTGTGACATCTCCATCGCGGGGCTTCGGACCACCGACATCGTGGATGTTACACCGGCACCGGAATCCTACAGTGTGGCGCGAACGGCAGGCTTTATCCCCACCGAGAGCATGGCCGGGAAGCTGCGGCTGCGGGCCAAGAAAGCTCCGACTGCGGCCATCAAGGCACAGTATCGCATCATCAACACAGTAAAGAACTAGGAGTGATTTTATGGCATATGGTTCTTTCAATTCGGGCGGCGAAGCTCTGGCTGTGGACACCGCCCTCAAAGTCTCCGGCGCAGCTGCCGACGCCAAAGCCACCGGCGACGCGCTGGCGGGTAAAGCTGCCGCCAGCCATACCCACAACTACGCTGGTTCGTCCAGCGCAGGCGGTGCGGCAAACTCAGCCAACAAACTGAACAAGAACGCGGGTTCTGCTACGCAGGGAGTATACTTCAAGGATGGTGTGCCGGTCGCTATGACCTACACGCTGGGCAAGAGTGTGCCTGCGGATGCAAAGTTCACGGACACCAACACCTGGCGCGGCATACAGGACAACCTGACCAGCACGGCCACCGACCAGAGTCTGAGCGCAAATCAGGGCAAGGTGCTGAAAGGCCTCGTGGACGGCAAGGCGGCGTCCAGCCATACCCACGACGACCGGTACTACACCGAGAGCGAGATGAACACCAAACTCAACGGCAAAGCCAACAGTTCCCACACCCACAACTACGCCGGTTCCGGCTCTGCGGGCGGCACGGCCAACTCGGTCAACGGCCTGACTTTTGCCGCCCAGACCACCGACCCGGGGGCGGGAAGCGCATTGACCACCAACAAGGTGCTCATCGTGTACGTGTAAAGGAGGCCGGATATGGCAAAAGCAGTTTATGTGGGCGTCGGAAGCAAAGCCCGCAAGATGAAAAAAGCCTACGTTGGCATCGGCGGTAAGGCCCGCAAGGTCAAGAAGATGTACATCGGTATCGGAGGCAAGGCGAGGCTGTGCTACAGTGCAGAGGCTGACAAATTTGGAACTGCGACACCGCTGAGTAAATACAGAATCTTCCTTGCCGGAACGACAGTTGGCGGATATGCCCTGTTCGGAGGCGGCGGTTATGATAGCGACGCCAAAAAAGGCGAGGCCATAATGGACGCATACAACGCATCTCTCACCCGGACGACTGCAGCTTCTTTAAGCGTGGCAAGGCAAGGATTGACGGCGATAACGCTGGGGAATCACGCACTATTCGTCGGTGGACGAAGCGGAAACACGTCCTTTGGCACGGTGGATGTCTACGATGCATCTCTTACCCGGACGACCGCTACAGAGCTGAGTATTGCCCGATGTGACAGTGCCGCGGCAGTTGTAGGTTCCTATGCGCTTTTTGCTGGCGGAAGAAGGAATAGTGGCTTATTTACAATGTCGCAGTCCGCCGTAGATGCATACAACACGTCTCTCACCCGGACGACTGCAACTCCGCTGCCCAGTAATGCATACGCCTGTGCAGGAGGCACAGTCGGAGGTTATGCAGTGTTTAGCGGCGGCAGCAGCATGAACTCGGATTCGACTCTTGTTGAAACCATTGGGGCTATGGAGATGGTGCGCGCATATGATTCGTCTCTTACGTCCAGTCAGGCCGCGCCCTTGAGTTGCCCCAGAGCAGTCCATTCCGCCGCAACCATCGGGAATCATCTTCTTTTTGCAGGAGGATACAACAGCACTACGGGAAAATACCTCTCCACAGTAGAATCGTATGACGCCTCGCTGACCCGAAGCACTGCCGTCGAATTGAGCAGCGCAAAGAACGGCCTGGCCTCGGCCACAGTGGGCGAATACGCAATGTTTGCAGGTGGCTATAAAGGCAACAGCGATGCAGCCTATGTGGCAACGGTGGATGCATACAACACCGCGTTAACCAAGACGACTATGCCAGACTTGAGTGTCGGACGGTATGGCCTTGCATCTGCTGTAATTGGAGATTATGCGCTGTTCGCAGGCGGTATCTCAAAAATCAGTAGCACGGCAGACAAATATCAGGATGTCGTCGATGTCTATTCGGCGTAATGAAAGGAGAAATCAAAATGGCACGATACAAAATTTACGACAACAAATCTGACGTCATCACCCCGGTGGGCGAGAAGCTTACCGCAGAGCAGTGGCTGGACCGTTACCAGTGGGGCCGCTACACCAAGATGATCGTGGGCGGCGGCATCATCAACGGCAGCGTCGCGCTGGTCTTTGACGACGAGGTGGAGCGTTACCGCAAGGCGGGCTGCGATTTCAGTGCCTGCACCACCGACGAGGACTATCTGGCCGCCATCGAGGCCTTTGAGGATAACCCGCCCATGGCAGACGCCGGCGTCTCCGACCAGACCCGCATTGCGGACGCTCTGGAAGACATGGTGGCGCTGAGCCTGCCGGATGATACCACCAACACCACCGAGGAATGAGAAAGGAGAACGAAGTTATGAGCAACAAGGAAAGACTGACCGAGCGCTGGACGCAGGGCCGCATCTCTGAGGCGATGCTGCGGGTGTATGTCCGCAAGGGCATCATCACCAAGGCGGATTTCGAGGAGATCTGCGGGAAGAAATACTAAAACTTCAAAATTTCAAAATGGAGGATAACATATGGCCTTTGATATTTTGAAACTGACAAGCCTGATAATGGATGCGATTTGCAAGAAGGCCCGTGAGACCGTCCAGTCCGAAAATGAGGTGAGTTTCCAGATGGAGAGCGCGGCACGAGTTGCGACTGTAAAGAAGCCCGTCTTCAACATGATGGACGCGGCACGGTATCAGGGCAATATCGACTGGGACACCGTGAAAGCGTCCGGGAAGGTGGACTGTGTCCTGCTCAAGACCGTATCCACCAACTCGAAGTTCAGCAAGCGGAAGGACGGCCTCTACATCGACCCGACCTTTGAGCGAAACTATGCCGAGTGCAAGCGGGTGGGCCTGCCGGTGGGGGTCTACTATTACACATACGCTACCACGAAGGCCATGGCGGATGCGGAGCTGGCTGTGCTGAAAACTGCGCTGGCCGGGAAGACCTTCGAGATGCCGGTCTGCGTGGATGTGGAAGACAACAAGCTCGTCAAGCTGAACAAGGGCAGTCTGACCGCTCTCGTGGACTACGAGCTGAGGACGCTGGAAAGCTGGAGCGTCTACGCACTGCTTTATACGGGACTCAATTTCAGCCTGACCCGTCTCAACATGGCAAAGCTCAAAGCCTATGACGTCTGGGTGG
>ENA-OYXT01000429-OYXT01000429.1-human-gut-metagenome-genome-assembly--contig:-NODE-429-length-16630-cov-7.500090_pt1 | contig 16630 bp, 30 predicted proteins | sample MGYA00244218_ERZ653423 | MGnify/ENA primary metagenome ERZ653423 (study PRJEB26926, sample SAMN06165035) | human gut metagenome | biome: ENVO:00009003; feature: ENVO:2100002; material: ENVO:00002003... | reverse complement strand
CGAGATCATGCCTAGTCTCGTGGGCTCGGAGATGTGTATAAGAGACAGGCATTAAGGTATTGACATACTACGCCGGGAGTGTTATCATATCAGCATAGAGAGAGGGCCGCACCGGTTACAGCCTACCAAGCCCCGGAGCAGCCCCCACACCAGACCAGAGGCCCAGCGCGTACAGTGTACCACGCCCGGCCTACTTGGTCAAGAGATAGGCCAAAGGCCGGGAGGTAATACAATGGATTATACAACAGTACTCGCAAAGGCAGCACAGACACTGGAGCAGCGCAAGGACCGCAGCGCATGGAGCCGGGGCGTTACAGCCTATGCCGTGGTTATGCTGCAGCAGATCGCGGACTACTACAAAGACGGTTATATCTCCGCCGACGATCTCGCAACATGGACCACCGCCGAGGCCGTAGCCCTGAACGGCGCGCGGGACTGGAGCGAATACAGCTGGGGCGGCTCTGCCCTTGTGTATGATGGAGACATCGCCGCCGCGCTCTGCACCCCGTCCGAGCTCAAGCGCACCCGTAACGGGGAGCGCAGACCGAACAGCCGGGAAGAATGGCTTGATGTGCAGGCCAGGGCATTGCATCAGGCTTTCCGCCGGATGTATGGAGCTATCCGGGACGCCCAGGAGGTGCAGGCATGAGCGCTGCCGAGATTGCCGCCAAGGTGCAAGAGCTTAGAGAGCTGCGCCGCATGGCCGAGGAGCTGGCCGCAGAGATTGACAGCTTGCAGGATGCCATCAAGCAGCACATGGACGCCGCCGGGGTTGATACCCTGGCGGGCCTGGATTACAAGATCACCTACAAGACCGTTACATCGTCCCGGCTGGACTCTAAGGCCCTCAAGGCCGATCAGCCGGATCTGTACGCCAAGTATACCAAGCAGACCACGGCGCGCCGGTTTTGCCTCGCTTGAGGGGGTGCCGGGTTGTTATCTCTCCTGATCCTGATCATCTGGTTCCCGCTGGCCGTCCTGGCCGACGTGGTCCGCAAGTCCAAGTAATCAACCATCTTACAGGGGCAAGCCCCGGAAAGGATATATCACCATGACATATGTAGACGCTATCAAGGCCGGATATAAGACGGCAGACACCAAGTACCAGCGCGGATATATTAGCCGCCTGGCAGACCCCGACGCGCAGCCGGTACAAGCTGCCGGGGGCAGTCGCAAGGGCCAGCTGTATGTGCTGCTCCCCTGCTATTGCAGCACTCAGTACTGCATCCGGCAGTATCTCTATAGATGACCTCAAGGGGCATTGACATTGGCCATTATATGCGGTATGCTGTTGCTATCAGTTAGGGGGTATATATCATGATGCAGACGATTGAGGGCACCGCCTCCCGCAGTGTCAATTACAGGGGCACCACATACATATTGTCCGAGGATATCTATTACCACGTCAGAGGCACGGCACCGATCGAGCCGCGCGCGCAAGTCAAGAGCCCAGAGGGCGCGGAGATGTGGAGGTATTTGCCCGATCTCGACAGCCTTGGCGCGTGGATTGACGCCGGTAACCTGGATGCCTGTATACAGGGCGTTTTGACGTTGGATTAGGCAGCCACATGTACAACAACAGCCGTCCCGGAGATATTCCGGGGCGGTTATTTTTGTGCCCACCCGCAACGGCGTTTTAATGCCGCTTTGCGGGCTTTTGCTGTTGGGCGGTATTGGGGTACCACCGCCAATGCAACGCGCTGTGGTCGGCGTTTTGGCGCGGTTTGCGGCGGTGTTGTGGTGTAGCGTGTTGGGGTGGCGTATGGCTACCCTGCTTTCCCCGGCCTGATCGGTGCGGCGTAGGCGCTGCCGGGGCCGGGGGATATGCCAGCGCCGCAAATCGTATTGACAGGCCCAGCAACGCTATAGCGCAGGGGGGCATAATCCCGGGCGAGACAGTGCGCGCCGTCCGGCTCAGGGCGCGGATGGCAGAAAAGGCGGGGGGGCGAGTCAATCGGCTGTGCGCACGCGCTCAGTCTGGCAGCTTCGCGCCGAAAGTCGCTGCAAAAGTCGCCCGATTTTGCGCAAAAGTCGCTGATAGTCGCTAAACCGTGTATAAACCCGGGAAAATCGTTGCCCCCGCTCCGGAAGTTGCTGAATAGTCGCTAAGAAAATCAGGTTTCATAGTCGCAAGACGCCGCCTCGATGTACTTCTTCTGAAGTTCTTCGGGCGGTGTTTCTGTCCCAAGGGGATTGTTGGGCGTGAGAACGACCTCTTGTTTGTCGGTCATGCCGAAAAAGTTCTTCGCGCGGAAAATGTACGTAATCTGCGGAATTTTGCCTTGTGAGACCAGTTTTGCATCGATTCCGGCGAGAATTTGTTTGGCTTTTTTTATCATGCCAGCCCTCACGGGGCCCAGCGATCCCTTTTGCCAGTCCAAAACCGTTTGAGTTACGGCCCCGAGAGCGAGGCACATATCCTCCACCGTGGGGATTTGTCCATCTTCTACGCACTGTTGGAAATAGTCGTTAAGCTTATCGGCACATTCCTCATCAGTTTTTACGCATGACCTCTTGAAGTATTGGAATGACTCCCTAACAATTTGCGAGATTTCTTCATTTGTTGCAGTACACCTGGCCGTAACAGACGCTGATGCCGCGCCCCTGGTGTGTGAGATGGCATTCTCTCCACGTTCTTGTACGATGATCTTGCGGATAGTCGGCTCGGACAGCCCGTTTTGTTTTGCCACAGTCGCTATATGCTTACATGCGTCATAGTCGGCAAGGACCTGCTCTCTCATAGCTTGCGTGATTTTACTTGCCATCTATGTCACCTTCTTCCCGTCTTATCATATTTGGGGTAATTTCAAATAATTCGACACACTCCGGGCACATGACATACGCACCTGCTGGTCGCACAATCGTTCTCCCGGTCATGTAGTCGCGTTCAACCTTTTTGCACGTATTGAACTCGAATATGCACCCGCACGTTGGGCATTCTGCCCGGGCAAATTTATCTTGTTTCCCGTGCTTAATGATTTTCATAACTTCTCCTGTTTATGTGCCGCGCTCCCACCTCTGCGCTATGTATGGCACAAGTTCACCCGCCCAATTGGGCACTCCTATGTGTTGCCGTATGCCCGCAGAGGGGCTGCGTTATGCATAAGCTCGGGGGCCCCACTTCATCACACCGTCTTTTCGTCCGGTTGGGGGCCCCCGTTGTTGGCAAAGTCGAGTGGAATCGAACCACTATCTGCGGTTTTGGAGACCGCCGCGTTACCATTACACCACGCCCCTTGGAACGGGCGGCTGGAGTCGAACCAGCACATACGGGAGTCAAAGTCCCGTGCCTTACCTTTTGGCTACACCCGCATAAAAGCAGACACCCGTGAGTGTCTGCATGCCGATAACGCTCTTGCGAGGCCGCTTGCGCGGAGGCACCCATTACCGGCTGTGCCTTAACCTATGAAGGAAAGAAAGATGAGAAAAATGAAATTTCGGGTTGTGGGCTGACTGGTTCCACTCTCCGATGATACTATTTTAGCACGTTTTTATGTGCCTAATGGGCCAACTTTTAGGAAACCAAGCCCAAATAATCCGCTACGTGCCACAAAAATGCAGCTTTGCGGCGCTTCATGGTTCTCTCGCTGAATCCGCATCCGTCCATGATTCTAAGCGGGTATCTGTCCCGGTTCTCGCAATTCCGCATGATCACCCATACCAGCTTGCGCCGCACGTTCTCGTTGGCAATATCCCTGCCTACGTTGTCCATGGCGTATTCCACGGCCCGCATTTTCTTCGTCTCCGGCCAGCCCTCAATGATTGCCAGCCGTTCCGCCTTGCGTTCAGATATCCTGCTGTTACCGGGGCTATGCGGCATACCGGACATGGCGTAGCCTGACGCTTCCAGCACTTCTTCCCGGGCCGCATTGTACGCGCGGACCCGGCGGGGATAGCCCCTGACGTAGGCGATACATTCCATGCGGATATCGTAGGGGAGAGAATATTTGTTGCTCATCGTACCTCCTATTCCAGCGCCGTCTCAACGCCGTACTCTTTGAGCATCTGCCGGATATCTGCCCAGGTAACGTACCCTTCCGCCACGCACTGAGCGGCGTGGTTCAATTCACCGGCAAGCTGTTGAACATCGTCCATCGGCGCGTCGTGCTTATCGATCAGGACATACAGCATCAGATCTATGCCCCGGCTCAGGCCCTCCACAATGCCGTTGCTGTAGGCTTTGTCTACGTCGGCCTGTGTGCGAGGGATTCTGCGGGGGTTAGTCTTGGGCATGGGCATCCTCCCTCCGTCTGCCATTCGCGCAGTATTCCGCTGGCAATACATCCCTGCTGCATCGGCCCACTCCCAGTGCATCCGCATCAATCAGCCGCATCGCTGTCACCTCCATCCATCATCGCTCCGCAGTTGGGGCAGTAATGATACTCTCGTTTGCCACTACACAACATCGCTTTGCGATACGGAACGGTGTATTTACATTCGCTACACTTGAAATGATGCGGCCTTGGGTATTCTATCCACCTCCCATGCACCACTTGGGCAACATCAGCGGCGGGCAGATTCTCTACATATTCCAGAACCGACTCAATGCCAAAGATAAAATGCTCGTTCGCGTGCTCCTTGTCGCACCGGTCTTTCCGGATTGGGAACTTCTTTATCGATTCACGCTCAATGTATTCAGCCATTATCGTTCTCCTCCCCGATAAACCACTTCCGCAGTTCGTGCGCGCACGAAACACACAGCTCGTAGTCATTGTCGTTTATGTCGTTTTTAACTCGCCGCATACCGGCATAGGTGACGGAATTGGGCGGGTTGATCTCCGCGCCACATCGGTCACACACTCTCTTTGTTGCCATTGTCAGCCCTCCTCCACATAGCACCAGCTTTGGGGTGGGCGCTTAATATGGCCGCCATTTTCGCATGATGCACACCCAAATTCATCACACACTTTGTCTATACAGTTTTCAAACGGACGCGAAAACTCGATCAGCTCCCTTGGCGTATCGTAGATTTTTAGGTTGGAGATGTGCCAGCCATAACCGATGCCCTTGAGATACCGAACGATCTCTTCCCGCGTCAGGCATGCCTGCTGCTCCACATCATCTGGTGCATGGTTGAGAGGTGCGAGCCCGTAAATGCGGTCGCAGGTGAACTCGCCGATAACCTGCCCTCTGCCAGCAAAAATCATATGCCCATCTTCATCTACCCACGGAGTGTCCGTTCTGCCCTGTGTTTCATAAATGTAGCACTTGAACGGTGTTTCCAGCTTTGGGCGGTTCTTTCGCACCTCAATCGTCTTTTCGCCGCTGGCAATCTTTTCACACCACTTCGGGCGGATGCTCAGCATGACAGCCTTGCTCATTTCTTCATCGCCTCCAGTGCTTCCTCCGCCTCTTCGCGGGTAAGGAATACGGTCTTGCCAATGGAAAGGTCTGCGCGAAAAGCGCCGTGTGACACATTGCTTTTAAGGCAGATATACAGTCCTTTCCGATTTTTCTGAACCCGATACACTTTGCACTCGGTGATGACCGCACCATGCACCCAGTAAACCGTATCGCCCACCTTACACGGTAGCACCACCAGCCGCCTGTCCTTGTCGGCCTCTGCAAGCTGACGGAGTCGTTCATAGCCGCCGCCAATGCTGTTCAGCGCTGACATCATGGCATTCCATTCGCCCCACAAGGAATGTACGTCGCTCGGCGTCAGCCCTGCATCCTCGTATGCTGCAAGACGCATCATTGCCTGGTCGATGTCCCCAGTCGGAAATACGTGGACGTGTCCGCCCACTACTTCGTAGTCAGTCAGTCGAGCCATCGTCATTCTCCTTTCTCCAGCATATCAGCCGCCGTTCTTAAATCATCCGGCAGCATAATAGGTACTTCGTAGATATTCGCATCGGCCCATTCTGCATATTCGCGCAGGGTTGCGGCAATCTCTTTATGTGATGGCTTCACGGGGTCTCCCTTCACACCGCCACACGTCTCGTTGATGCTCATGTAATCGCTCCTCCAAACCTTAACTTGGTCACGGCAATCGGAAACTCCTCAATCTCGCTTGCCCAGATTGCCGTCCCGGCACCGTGTATATTCTCCCAGCACAGTGGGAAGCCGCCGATGCCATCGAACAGACTGCCGAGCGTTGCGCCCTCCGGCAGATAGGCCGCCATACGGCCAAACATCCAGAGCCAGAACGGCAGCGCGATGCTGTTGCCGAGCGCCTTGTACCGTGCGCTGTCGGAGGTCTTGCGCTTCTTGCCGGTGCTGCCGGTGTAGTCGACGATGTCTGTCCAGCCGTCCGGAAATCCCTGCAGCCGTTCGCATTCCAGCGGTGTCAATCTACGCACCACCACGTTCTGCAGGACCGTATTGTTCAGGTTCAGGCTTTGCCCGCCGCTTTCTTTTGCTTGCAGCGTACCGTTTACCTCTGCGCCCTCTCGGAAATTGCGGCAGTCTACGGCGCACACAAGGTCTGTGCTGTCCTTAAAGTCGCGTTGTTTGCAGCTGCTTGCAACATTGGCTTCACGATAATCTCCAAACCCGTTCATCTGGTATGTCAGCGGCACTTGGTTTCCGCCTGTGCCCATCCTCGCCTGCAATGCCGGGGCTTGCTCCCCGCACTCGCGGATGACATCACAGGCGTGTGTCATGTCCAGCACCACTGCCGGGGTTTGGTTCGTCCCGTTGGGTACCGCCGCCAGCGTGGGCGTAAAAATCATCTGATCGTTCCCCGTGCCCAGCGTTCCGCTTTTCTCCGTCTGCACTAACGCGCCTTTTCCTCCTCCGTCACATCCCCCCCCTGATTCGGACTGCATACGATGTTGGGGCCTCTGTCGGCGCAGGGGCTTCCGTCCGCTCTTGCGGTGAGGCTCCTTGCGACTGCCGGATTAAAACCGCTTTCAGCCGCTTCGGCAAATCCTTCCCCCGCCGCTCCGCTCTCCGCAATATCCCCTGACACGCTTTTGCGGTCAAAGAGTATTTCGGATGCGGTGTCTCCTCCAAAATCTGCGACAACCGAGATACGACGACGGCGTTGGGGCACTCCCCAGTATTGCGCATCGTGAGTTCGCCACGCCACGCTCCATCGTCCTCCCACTTCATCGTGGTATCCCCCCCAGGTAGGCCAGCCCTTTTCAGGCACTTCAATACCGGGGGCTTCCGGCTCGACGATTTTGATGATTTCTTCGAGCACGGCCGCGAAGTCTTTTCCTTTGTTGCTGCTAAAGGCTCCGACCACGTTTTCCCACACCATGTATCTCGGGCGAATAAGCTCTCCTGCCCTGCCAAGTCGTTTGTCATGCTCCCGCATCTCCTTTATCACTCTGATCTGCTCCATAAACAGACCGCTTCGCGCGCCTGCCAGACCGGCACGCTTTCCCGCGATGCTCAGGTCCTGACACAGGCTTCCGCCCGTCACGCACCACACCGGCTCGATGGTAGCTCCGTCGAGCTTTGTAATATCACCGAGGTGTTGCATCATTCACCACCTCCATACTCCGACGATCTCATCAACGAGGGACTCTTGGGCGTAGATCATTTTGTTTCCTCCATCAGGTCGAAAAGCGAAATGTTCATGTCCTCTTGCTCGTACTCCTTAAGATAGCCCACAGCGTCGCGGAAATACCCGTTGTTCAGCTCGATGGTATACCCGCGCCGCCCAGCCTTCATCGCCTCCAGGGCGACAGTGCCAAGTCCGTCGAAGGGGTCCAGCACCAATTCCCCGGGATTGCTGTAGCGATTGATAAGCCTGTCTACAATATCCAACTGGAGCGGGCAAACGTGCATTTGCTGGCGGCGCTGGCTCTGCGTGGTGTTAAGGGTGCGCATCCGATTAATATCGTCCCACACTTCGTCCGTCCAGCTGCCGGGGGCAACCACCATAAACGTGGCCGGGAGCTTGTCCTCTGCGTCCAGCTCCTTCGCCATGCGGACATGTTCCGCGTAATCGTACACGGTCCATCGGCTGTACTTCCGGTATGCCGCCTGAATCTTCCCGGTGTCCATGGCCATGATCTCTTCTTTGGTCATGAGCCGGTCGCCGGATGAGCGCCAGAACCCGTGCGCGTCGATCTGCCACTGTGCCCGGGTGTATTCGTCCTTGCCCTTTACCACCTTTTCGTCTGCGTAAGCCTTGCTGCGGTCCGTAGGCAGCTTGCGGAACAGAAGAATGTATTCCGGGCAGCCAACCCCCATCTTTGAGCCGTCCTTGCACTGCTCCGTCCAGCCCAGCCGGTATGTCTGGTTGTTCTCTCGCACCACGTCCGTCACAACGGGGATCATCCCGAAATATGCGAACCCATGCTGCATGTAATGCCGGATGCACATCGCGTGGAACGGCTCCATAGTGGGCATGCCCATGCCCGTAGCGTTTCCGAACAGGACCCGGTCCTTTACGTGGCAGCAGAACACGCGCCCCGGCTTCAGTACGCGCAGGAGGTTTGGCGTCAGGTAGTCCATCTGCTCAAAGAATCTCCGTGTGTCCTCATTGTGGCCGAAATCGTTGTAACTGGGCGTGTACTCATAGTGGTTGGAAAACGGGATACTGGTCACAATAAGGTCCACGCTGTTTTCCGCCATCTTCGCCGTTTCCTCTACGCAGTCGTTATTCATGGCGATGAAATTCTTTCCCTTGATTTCCACTCTTTCAACTCCTATGCTCCGGCTCATTTTCTCCGTCTGGGCCTCACCGGAAAGCCGATATTTCTGGACGATCTCCCGCATTCGTGCCTGCATGTCGTTGTGTTGCTTCCACTTCTGCATCAGGACACGGTAGATGGGGTCCTCCGCTTCTGTGTAGATGATGTTGATAATCACCTGTTCCGTTTGCAGGAACCTGTAAATCCGGTGGATTGCCTGAATGAAATCGTTGAACTCATAGTCAATACCGATGAAGATAGCCCGGTGGCAATGTCTCTGAAAATTGCACCCAGAGCCAGATAGGCTCTTTTTCGTTGCAAACAAACGTGTTCGGCCTTCCGAAAAATCAATTACCCGGCGCTCCCGCCCGTCGTAATCCATGCTGCCGTAGATGTCCACGGTTTCCGGCAGGGATTTCTTTATTTCGTGGCGTTCCGCTTCCAGATCGTGCCACAAGATAAAATGTGCCTCCGGGTCGCTGTCTATGATTCCTTTGGCTACGGCGACGCGCCGCTGAATGCTGTCACGCTTTTCCCGCGCGGCCTCTGCCAGAGATGTTGCCGCGTCGTTCATCATCTTGTATTGCCCGTCCCGGTCCGTTTCCGTGCCATAGTCGTCCGGGACGATATGCACCCGGACGTCCAGCGGGGGAAGGTCATACCCGGTATCGTCATATCCTAAATCGGAGGGCTTCCCCACGAACAGCGCCCACGAAGATACCCAGAGCCAAAATTCATCTTCTTTGTGCGGGTACAGGGTAAGGTTGTTTGCCTTGGTGCTGTCACGCTGGAAAAACCGTGTCAGGGCCTGCCCCGTGTCCATGATCTCCAGATATCCAGCATAGTGGATAAGCTCCTTGTACCGATTGGGCGACGGTGTGGCCGTGCAGACCAGTTTATACTTCACGCCCCGGAACTTGGGCAGAAAGGTTTGATATGTCTTGCTCCCGAAGCTACGCAGCACAGACGCTTCATCCAGCGCTACGGCCGTGAACTGCGTCGGGTCGATATCGCCGTCACGGACGCGCTCATAGTTTGTCATGACGATCTCAGCATCTGTTCCGGCCAGGTCCTGCATCTTGGTGATGTATACCGGGGCCGGGTAGCCCAATATGGTTTCCGCGTCCCTGGCAAACTCTTGGCGGACACCCAACGGAAGGACGATCAGCGCCCGTCCGCCGTCGTGCTTTACGGCCTGGTGGCAGAACTCTATTTCTTGCACCGTCTTTCCGAGGCCGAAGGATTGGAACAAGGCCCGGTGCCCGCCGCGAAGCGCCCAAATCACAGAGTCCCGCTGGTGCGGTTTCAGGTTCGGGTTGATCTCCCCTGGGTCAACGCAAAACCCGCTCTCTTTGGCCAATACAATCTTGGATTTCAGAAATTCCAGATATGTTTCCATCATCTCACCATTCCACCGTCACTTTCCCGCTTTCCGGCACCGCTACCCGCAGAAATTGCACCAGCTCCGAAAAATCGGTGAATCTGAACTCCATGCGGGCATGCTCCAGGATCAATCTCTTCCCGGATTCCTGAATCGTAGTTTCTTCGGCGGGAGTCTCTGCGGCAGTCTGCTGTTCGGCGTTCGCCCACTCTGCAACCTTCCGGTGCCACAGTGGCAAATTCCCATTTCCGCGCGCAAACGGTGTCCCGGCGGCTTTTGCGGCGGCTCTTATGGTCATGTCTGACGTGCCCATTTCATCCGACAGCCATTTTGCGGTACCGCCAAAGCTCTGCATGTTGCGAAAGAACTCGCGTTTCAGGTCCTCCGGCATTTCCTTGAACTCCGGCCACGGCATGGGTCGGGTAATGTTGTAGCTTTTCACTTCTCCATTTTTCTCCCTTCTTTGCTTCGCGGCCAAGTTGTCGCTGGGCAGCGTACACCCGCCGCGCTTTCGGCTGATATGCGCAAACGCGCCCCGCGCAACGCGTTTTTTTTGCATGCAATCGTAGTCAAAGTCATTCATGCCGGCTGATATACACCTCCGTCCGGGGATTTTCCTTGTCGTACAGAACCCGGCTCCCGTCGTGCGACACGATGATACTGCTGTTGTCATCCGCCAGGGTCCCGGCATACACCAGGATGTCGTCGATAGCCTCCAGCAGGTTGGTTAAGTCCACCTTGCGCCGGGTGGGCATATAAAACAGGCACTTAACCTCCACCGGTTCTGCGATGGTCTCGCCGCCCTTGCAATGCCATGCGGCGGCCTGCTGGTACGCCTCGTACTGTGCAGACGGCAACACCATCGGCGCACCATACCGCCCTCGCACAATGCGCTGGTGATTTTTCTTGGTCACAGGGGGCAGGGGAATAACGATCTTTTTCATGTCACACTCACCTCATTATGCGGCCCGTGTTGGGGAAATAGGCCATCCTCACCATCCCGGTGGGGCCGCGTCGGTTTTTGTCCAGGTATAGCTCCAGCATGTCCGGGTCCCATTCTCCCCGGTCTTCCTTCTCGCGCGGGCGATGCAGCAGCGTCACGGTGTCCGCGTCCTGCTCGATCGCGCCGGATTCCCGGAGGTTGGCCATAGTGGCCCGGAACTCGCCGCCACGGTCTGACGCACCGGCTCTGTTCAGCTGGCACAGGCACAGCAGTGGGATATCCATCCGCATGGCCAGCAGTTTTGCCGACCGGCTGTTCTTCGTTGTGCTCTCGTAGAGCGTGGCTTTCTTGTTTTCCTGCTCCAGCAGGCCGATGTGGTCCAGCACAATCAACCCCGGTCGTTCTTTGTAAGCCAGCGCTGTCACTCCCCGCATGTCCATGCCCGTCCGCCGGTTGAACACGATGGGCAACTCGGACAGCTTGGCGGATGCTTCCGCGTACTTGGCGTATTCCGCTTCTGTCAGGGTGCCGCCGAACATCAGCAGCCGGGAGGATATCCCCGCTATGTTGGCCGTCAGCCTGCTGGTGCAGTCGTCCGGTGACATCTCCAGGGAGATATACAGCACCTTCACGCCGCGTTTTGCCGCATTGAGGGCGATTTGCATAGCCAGGGCAGATTTGCCCTTTCCAGGCCGTGCGGCAACGATGTGAAACCCTCCGTTGATAAGCCCGCCGCCCAGCAATCGGTCAAATTCCTGCAAGCCGGTCTTGACGTATGGTGGAGGGCCGCCAGCAAAACCCTTGTCAACTCGATTTTTAAGGCTCTTCACGGCCTCGGAGACTCTCAGCCCCCCGGATGCCCCCGCGCCGTCTTGAATCGCCGTGACGGCTTCCTGCGCCGTTCTGAGTGCATCCTGCGGAGATAGGTCCGCTGTTCGGAGCTCCTCACCCAAATCCCTGAGCTTCCGGCCCATAGATGCATCCCGCATCCCAGACACCCACACGTCGATGTTGGCAGTGGTCACGACAACTTCCATGCAGTCCGTCATGATCTTGCTGGTCACGTTGTCGTTGCGGCTGGATGCGTCCATCAGCACGGACGGAGCATCCGCAGGGTCCCCGGCCTCATTCCGCCGCTGGATGGCCCGGAACAGCTCTGCATATTCCGGCACCAGGAAGTCATCCGGGGACAGCTCTGCGGCGGCTTCGTAGCACTCCGGCTGGATGAGCAGCGCCCCAATGACGTTTTGCTCCAGGTAGAGAGAGTCCAGCATGCGTCAGTCCTCCTGCGTCCAGCCGCCAGTGTCGAAGTTATACTTCCAGCGAGGATCTGGATTTGCGGGCAGTTCGGTCTCTTGCACCTCGTCCTCCCACCGGCCCTGGTTCAGCCATGTGGCCGGATATGGGATGTACTGGCCGTTATCGCGCTGCCATTGCGCACTGTGCTTCTGGGCCTCGATGGCATTGAGAACGACGTCCAGCGGCGGCTTCGCCTTGTCGAACGCCTTCCGCGCAGCTGCTTTCCCGGTTTTCCTCGGATACGCCTGCCAGAACACGTCGAATGCGCTTGCGCAGTTCGGATTAGATTTGGATTCGGATTCGGATTCGGATTCGGATTGGATTAAGGCCGCAGATTGCCGCGACTCGCCGCAGATTGCGGCAACTTGCCGCAGATTGCCGCGACTCGCCGCAGATTGTTGCAAAACTGTGTTTTCCGGAGGCTCGGGGAACTTCGGCTTGCAATCTCTGATACGCTGATGCTTGACCCACCCGGGGAACAAAAAGTAGGGCCTCCCGTCCACTGTGTAGAGGGACACGCAGCCTTTTGCCGCCAATTCTTGGAGCGCAGCATCGATATCTTTGATGGATAACCTCTCCCGGAACGGGAAAACACGTCCTTTTATGATAGCGGGGCGGGCATCTCCGCGCCCCGCATCATCTGCTTGCGTAATCAATCCAACCCAAAGCCGAAACTCAAAATCCGAAAGAGCTGCGATTTTTTCTGAGTCGCATAAGCTTTCCTTTATGATTCTATTCGGCATGTCAGCCCTCCGTCAGAACGGAAAGTCGCCATCATCTTCGATCTCGTCAAATTCCTGATCGTCAACTGTGCGGGGCTCCTGTGGTTTGCTGTCCCGCTTGGAATCCGCGAAATACACGTTATCGGCCACCACCTCCACGGACTTGCGGCGATTGCCGTCTTTGTCCTGCCAGTCGCGGACTTGGATGCGGCCCTCCACGGCGGCCATGCGGCCTTTGGCAAGGTACTTCGCGGCAAACTCGCCTGTATTTCGCCAGGCCACCACATCGATAAAATCCGTTTCCTTCTCACCGCTCTGGGACTTGAAGTCCCGGTCCACGGCCATGGTGAAACTGGTGACGGCGGTGCCGCCCTGGGTGCGGCGCAGTTCAGGGTCCCGGGTCAACCGGCCCATGATGATGACGTTGTTCAGCATTCTGCCACCTCCAGACGCTCCATGAACTTCTCCAGATCTTTGGCCTTAAAGTAGATACGAGGGTTCCCTCGGGCCACATGATAACCCTGGATAACGCTGTCGTTCCGCAGGGCGTCCAGCGTGTCAACGCTTACGCTCAACAGTTTCGCTGTCTCATTTCTTGTGTACAGCAGTTTCTTTTCCATCTCTACCTCCTATAGATATGACTTTCCAAACTCGCGCCTGAAATCGGACTCTGTCCAGCCCTCGTTCTTCATGATCGTCAGCTGTCCGTACCGACGCAATCGCCGCATCTGGTCGCCGTTCCGGTGCACGGCGGACTTCCCGTTCCTGTGGCACCTGTCACCGCAGAGCCACACCACCGCGCCGTATTTCTCGCTTTTTCCGCGGTAAGAACCCCCAAAAATGTGGTGCCGCTCCAGCGGGTCCTGTGTGCCGTTCCTTCCGCAGAGGAAGCATCTTCTTTCACTCATCGTACTCCGCCCCATCCGATACAAACTCCGGGCATTCTGTGATTCTGTATGATGGTATTCTTCCGCACAGTAGCGTTGGCACTGCGGTCCAGCCGGGGACCGGCTCAAAACGTTTTGACCAAGAGCACCCGCCGCATGCCTTGGCGCAGCCCCAGCACAGTTGCGGCTTTTCAACCTCCGTAAAGATTTCATCTACTGGCCACCCAGCCTTCCAGCGCTTGCGGATTAAATCCGGGCTGATTCCAGTAATTATGGCCCAGTCACATACGCTCCTCTTCTCGCCGTTCCAAGTCAAGAAGGTCGGCGTAACCCGGTGTTTGATGCACCCGCAAGATTTTTTGTGCCCTCTGCGCAAATTCGCGCCATTAGAAATTGTCTTGTTGCCGCAGTCACACTGGCAAACCCAGCACGTGTTATTCCCCGTCGCCTTGAAAGAGATGGGGTATAGTGCTACAAGTTTCCCGAACCGCTGCCCGGATATGTCCTTGGTCCGGGGAAACGTGCGTTGTTTCATTTTGCGGCACCCCACTCTCTGTCTAGCTGACTGTCCATGAGCCGGATTTGCAGTTTCATGGAGTTTATTGCCTCCATAGCGGATTTGTACACCACTTCTGCACAGTCCCGCTCAAACCGCAAACCGGCTATCTGTGTGGACCCTCGGCAAATATCGGAGATGATCGTCACCGGCGTACCCTTCTCGCGCTCATCGAGGATGCGCCGCGCGAGGGCTATGCGGTAGGCTTTTTCAGCTTCCGCATATTTCTGCCCGCGCTTTTTTAGTTCCGCAATGGCCACATCCAACATCCGGCTCTTGTTGCCGATCTCTGTAACCAAATCGTTCATGGTCACTTCTCCGCTTTCAGGGCGGCCTTAATACAGGCGGCACACAATTGGCGGCCAAGCCGCTTTTTTGAGTATGTAACGATATCCGGGGCCTCCCAAAGTTCCCCGTTGCGTTTTGTGGTTGCCGTGATGTCTCCACCACAGTTCTCGCACTTAGGAGACTCTTGACGAGCGTCCAGCTCAGCAGACGAGATTTTATCGGGGTCCTCGCCAGTGGGCAGCGCGAATGTGCGCAGCCACATATACTTGAAAGCATACGTCATGGCCTTCCCGCTTCCCTTGTCCTGCGTGTCCGCACCGTCCCCGCACGACGCAATATCGATGTACTGGGCCGGGTCCTCGGTATCTTGCATGCGGTATATAACGTCCACGTGCGTGATGGTCTTGTCGCGGATGGCCGTCTGTGCGATGGGGTACACGATCAGTTTGTACTTGACCAGCTTCTGCCGCATAACGGATGTTACTTTCTCTTCAGAGAGTGCCTTGTAGCTGGTGCTGCCAAAAGACACATGGTCGTCCTTTGCCAGGTATTGGACCTCGTTCATAATGGCGAGGATTTTTTCGTAGATATTCAAAAGTTATATCCTTTCGCAATATTATCCAGCGTAGCGCCGTCCAGAAGGTCGGCCAGGTATTCGCGCTCAGCTCGGTTGAAATCGCTGACGAACAGCCGGAGGAGCCCTTTGACACGCAGCTTGCACTTGCGGCACACCGGGTCCTGTGCGTTCTTCGCGCCGTGGCAAGACGGGCACTCGTCAGCCAGGTATTCATACGGATTCCCAATCTCCGTCCCGCAGCGAGGGCAATAGTACGCGATGCTGTCTCCGTATTCTTCGGAGTATTCCTGCTTGCGGATGGGTTCCTCAAACACAGCGTCGCACTCATCACAGATGTACATCAGCCGTCCTCCTCGTCCGGGATATCTACAAATGTGTATCGGCTCTGCTTCACCGCTCCGGTCATCACGCGCTTGTACGCTCTGCGCACGACAGCAGGGTCAACGCCGACAATCCCTGCAAGCTCTTGTATCGTGTCAGCCTGTGCAATGGGGAGCCGGAATCTGTCTCCCGTGGTGTACTGGTACACCCTCACGTCCATACGCCCCTTTCCTGCGACCGTCGGTGCTCTACGTTCGGCCTCTTACAGCTCACTTTCTCACCCTTTCTTCCAGCAGGAGCCGCACACCTTGGCAAAGCGCATAGATCAGGTCGTTCTGCCAGATGTCGCGGTCAATGGCCACTTTGGTCATGCCGGTTTCGATAGCATCTAATGCCTCCACCATATCAGAGCGTTTCGCAGGGCGGGCCACCATCTCGCGGTGCGCCTCGTTAGCCTTGATAAGGGCCTGGATGTGTGCGCGCTGGTTGTCGATGGCATCAGCGGCCGCATGCATTATCGAGCAGATACAACCAAAGTTTCCAATGTCTTCTCCACATTCATACGGGCATGAGGCACATCCACCCCCGTTCGCGCACTTCCGCAGCTTGTCCGCAATTTCCTGCGGGGTAAATCGGTTAATCATCGCTCGTCCTCCCGGTCAATCCAGTCCACCATCCGCATGAACCAGGTTACTGCTGTGCCCACGCCGATGTAGCAGAAAATCCATGCAATCGTCATTCCGCCACCTCCACGATCTCGCCGCGTCTCAGGGTGTACCAGGTATCCGCTCTGATGGTCTCGCCATCAACCCGGGCCAGCTTGGCATCAACGATATCGCCAGAGCTGCCCCGCTCGGAAACCACGATCCAGTTTCCAAGTGTGCCTTTTGCGAGACTATCTTGGCCCCACGCCACCGCAATGCACTGGCCCCCGATGGCGGATGCCCTGCCATCACGCCCGGTGACGGTAGCAGTGCCATTCATTCCAGATGCGGCGGCGTTGCCCATCGTTCCAGATGCGGCGGCGTTGCCCATCGTTCCAGATGCGGCGGCGTTGCCCATCGT
>ENA-OYXT01000419-OYXT01000419.1-human-gut-metagenome-genome-assembly--contig:-NODE-419-length-16778-cov-5.151109_pt1 | contig 16778 bp, 18 predicted proteins | sample MGYA00244218_ERZ653423 | MGnify/ENA primary metagenome ERZ653423 (study PRJEB26926, sample SAMN06165035) | human gut metagenome | biome: ENVO:00009003; feature: ENVO:2100002; material: ENVO:00002003... | reverse complement strand
CAGCGTCAGATGTGTATAAGAGACAGGTGGTACATTGCCCGGGCGGCGGTAGATATCGGCGGCTGGCTGCCGCTGGTGGGCTTCGCAGCCCTGCTGGTGTCGGCCCTGCTGACGGCGGTCTACATGTTCCAGGTGGTGCTGAAGGCCTGGTTCCCCCGGACGGACGCCCCCGCCATCCCCGAGGGCTCCGCTCATGAGGCGGGCTGGATGATGACGGTGCCCACCGCCGTGTTGGCGGCGGCGTGTCTGGTCATGGGCCTGTTTCCCCAGTGGCTGCTGGACGTGATCGGAAAGGCGGTGGGCCTGTGATGCTGCTTCTTCTGATCCTGCTGCCCCTGATGGGGTCCGTTCCCCTGCTGCTCGTCCGCAGCGAAAGCGAGACGCGGCTGGGCCGCTGGTCCTGCGCCGTCACGGGGCTGACGCTTCTGGTGATGGTGCTGGCTGTATGCACCCGGTTTGGCGTTTCCCTGGATATCCCCCTGTGCGGCATCCACTTTACCCTGGACGGCTTCCGGGCCATCTATGGATTGGTGGTCAGCTTCATGTGGTTCGTGTCCGCCCTGCTGACGCCCCAGTATTTCCGGAGCCACCACCACCTGCGGCGCTACCACTTTTTCTTCCTGCTGTGTCTGAGCTTTACCCTGGGTGTATTCCTGTCGGCGGACCTGTATACCACCTTCCTGTTCTTCGAGCTCATGAGCCTCAGCTCCTACGCCTGGGTGGTGCAGGAGGAATCTCCTGACGCTCTGGACGCCGGCAAAACCTACCTGGCCATTGCGGTACTGGGCGGCCTTGTGACCCTGATGGGCCTGTTCCTGCTGTACCGGCTGACGGGCACCCTGGTCATGGCCCAACTGCCTGACGCCTGCGCCATGGTAACGGACCGGGGGCAGCTGTGGGCGGCGGCCCTGTGCATCCTGTTCGGCTTTGCGGCCAAGGCGGGCGTGTTTCCCCTGCATATCTGGCTGCCCAAGGCCCACCCGGTGGCCCCGGCTCCGGCCAGTGCCCTGCTGTCCGGCGTCCTCACCAAGGCGGGCATCTTCGGTGCCCTGATCATCACGGCGGACATCCTCCCCGGTGAGCACCGGTGGGGTGTCCTGCTGCTGGTGCTGGGGGCGGTGACCATGGTGCTGGGCGCGGCTATCGCCGTGTTTTCCAACAACCTCAAGTATATTCTGGCCTGCTCCTCCCTGTCCCAGATCGGCTTTATCCTGGTGGGAACGGCGGCCCTGTCCCTGCTGGGGCAGCACAATGCCCTGGCCGCCCACGGTACGGTGCTGTACATGATGAACCACTCCCTGGTAAAGCTGACCCTGTTCCTGCTGGCCGGTGTGGTGTACTGCAATACCCACGCCCTGGACCTGAACCAGATTCGCGGCTATGGCCGGGGAAAGCCCCTGCTGCACGGTCTGTTCCTGTGCGGTGCCTGTTCTCTGGCAGGTATTCCGGGCTTTCTGGGCTATATCAGCAAAACCCTGGTTCATGAGTCCCTGGTAGAGCTGGCCGCCGAAAGCGGCAGTCTGGGCGTTACGGCGGTGGAGTGGCTGTTTCTGTTCTCCGGCGGCCTGACGGCGGCGTATCTCACCAAGATCTATGTGGCCCTGTTCTGGCAGAAGCCCATCTCCCCCACCGGTAAGACCTGGGGCACGCCTATGACCGTCACGGCGCTGGTGCTGGCGGCGCTGCCTCTGCCGGTGCTGGGGCTGCTGCCCCATGGGCTGGCGGAGCCGGTGGCCGCTCTGGCCCTTCCCTTTGTGGGCGGGCATCCCTTTGGCCACGCCGTTCACTACCTGGCCTGGGAAAATCTCAAGGGCGTGGCCATTTCCCTGACCATCGGCATGGCCGTGTATTTCCTGTTCATCCGCCTGGTGCTCATGGACCGCAAGGGCGCGGAGGCCGTGTATCTGGAGCGCTGGCCCCGGTGGCTGAGCCTGGAGGAACGGGTTTATCGCCCGGTCATCCGGGGCCTGTACCGGGTGCTGAACGTGGTGATGCGGGCGGTATGCGATGCGCTGGACTTCCTGGTGCTGGTGGCCCGGCGGACCTTCCTGCGGGACTCCCGGCCCCGGCGCCGCAGATCTCCCCGCAGCGCCATGATCCACGCCATGACCCACGGCGGCCAGCGCACGGAACAGGAGGCCGCCGACCGGCTGGGCACCATCCTGGACACCCTCCGCCGGATGGAGGGCAGCCTGTCCTATGCCCTGCTGATGGCCTGCCTGGGATTGTGCATCGTCCTGGTGTGCATCCTGCTGTACGTCTTTTAAGACAAATTGATCCGGTTGCCGCGCATGGTGTGGCAACCGGATTTTTGCTTGTTATTCCTACTGTGCGTATTATTTCGCTATTTTTGTCCTGATACAAGGCGGGACAAGGCCGGGACAGAGGCCAAAAAAGGTGGGACACAGGCGGGATAAGCCGGGACAAACCGGGCGCGGCGAGGATGTGCCGCCTGCCTCACCGGAGGAAGCCGTCAACAGCGCATTCCCAATGAAAACCGGGGGTCCTGCACCCGCAGGACCCCCGGTTCAGCTATTGGATCATTGTCCGTCGTTCGGCTTAGAAGCAGCCCTGCTCCATCATAGCTTCGGCGACCTTCTTGAAGCCGGCGATGTTGGCGCCAGCCACCAGGTCGTAGCCCAGACCGTACTCGGCAGCGGCATCGGCGGATTCCTTGTGGATGGTCTTCATCATCTTGTGCAGCTGAGCATCGACTTCCTCGGCAGTCCAGACCAGACGCTCGGAGTTCTGAGCCATCTCCAGAGCGGAGACGCCCACGCCGCCGGCGTTAACGGCCTTGGAGGGAGCCACGATGATGCCCTTCTGCTGACGCAGGAAGTTCAGAGCGTCATTGGTGGTGGGCATATTGGCCACCTCAATGTAATACTTCACGCCGGAGACGGCGATCTTCTCGGCAGACTCCATGCGGACGTCGTTCTGCATGGCGGCGGGCATATACACGTCAACATCCTTGACACCCCAGCACTTTTCGCCGGCCACGAACTCGCAGCCGAACTTGTCGGCGTAGGGCTTGCAGTGCATGGGATCCTTGGCGCGCATTTCCAGGATGAAGTTCAGCTTCTCGTCGGTGATGACACCGTCGGGATCGTGAACGTAACCGTCGGGACCGGCAAAGTAGGTGACGGCGGCGCCCAGCTGAGCGGCCTTCTTCATGATGCCCCAGCCCACGTTGCCGTAGCCGGAGATAGCGATACGCTTGCCCTCGATGGTGTCGTTCTCGTGCTTGAGCACTTCCTGCAGATAGTAGATGGCGCCGTAGCCGGTGGCCTCGGGACGGATCAGGGAACCGCCGTAGCTCAGGCCCTTGCCGGTGAGCACGCCGTTCTCCCACACGCCCTTCAGGCGGCGGTACTGGCCATACAGGTAGCCGATCTCGCGGCCGCCAACGCCCATGTCACCGGCGGGAACGTCGATGTCGGGCCCGATGTAGCGATACAGAGCAGTCATGAAGCTCTGGCAGAAGCGCATGACCTCGGCGTCGGACTTGCCGGCGGGATCGAAGTCGGAGCCGCCCTTGGCGCCGCCGATGGGCAGGCCGGTCAGGCTGTTCTTGAAGGTCTGCTCGAAGCCCAGGAACTTGATGATGCCCTCATACACATTCTTCTGGAAGCGCAGGCCGCCCTTGTAGGGGCCGATGGCGCCGTTGAACTGGCAGCGCCAGCCGCGGTTGGTATGCCACTGACCATTATCGTCGCACCACACAACGCGGAAGGTGAACATGCGCTCAGGCTCGACCATGCGGTTCAGCAGATCGACCTTCTCATACTCGGGATGCTTCTCGATGACAGGCTCCAGAGAGGACAGGACTTCCTCCACGGTCTGCACGAACTCGGGCTCGTTGCCATGCTTGGTTCTGACGTTCTCCAGAACGCTGGCCAGATAAGCATTCATAATAATTGCCTCCTCAAATTTGTTCCAAAATTTGTTCCGATTTGGAATGGATGAATGACATTCATTCATGTCCCATCTGTTCTGATGATAACACCATTCCGACAAATACTCAAGGGGGTTATCCCGAATTTGCGGGGCTTTGACCGTAAAATCTTTGGGTGCATTTTTGTGCATTTTGCAAAAATCGTAAAAAGCCCCATAGGCACCGCAGAGCCGGTACAAATCGCCGAATCCAGGCATTTGATTAATTTTTCACAATTTGCATGGATAAATTCTTTCGCGCGTGAAATTCCGGCGCCGCAGTTTTTGTATTGACTTTTACAATATAATCCTTATAATAGACTTGACAGGACACCCGTCTTTTTTCCGGAAAAGGCGGGTGGTTCGCTGAAAAACGACAGCCGCAGCGTCTTCTCTCCCCTTGCGGCAGAATGGAGATTTTGTTATGTCCACTTATTCCATGACCGTGGCCGGGCTCCAACGGGAGCTGCCCATCTGTAAGGTCACCGACGATCTGTATATCGGCGCGTTCATCTGCTTCGGCGATGCCGAGCTTACCGAGGCCTGCGGCCGGGAGCTGCTGAAGCTGCTGGAGCCGGGCAGCTATGACTATCTGTTTACTGCAGAGGCCAAGAGCATTCCCCTGATCCACGAGATGGCACGCCAGTCCGGGGCCAAGAAGTATTTTATCGCCCGGAAGGGGCCCAAGGCCTATATGCCCGACCCCATCCACGTGGAGGATCAGTCCATCACCACCGCCGGCACCCAGAAGCTGTATCTGGGCCGGGATGACGCGGACCTGATCTGCGGCAAGCGCATCGTGCTGATGGACGACGTGATCTCCACCGGCGGCAGCCTGCGGGCTATGGAGGATCTGGTGGCCCTGGCCGGAGGCACCGTGGTGGCCCGCATCGCCGTTCTGGCCGAGGGCGACGCCGCCAAGCGGGAGGACATCAGGTTCCTGGCTCCCCTGCCTTTGTTCAACGCCGACGGCTCCGTGAAATAATCCGCTCTCCCCTGCGGCGTTTTGCTGCGGGGGAGATTTTTTATACACTTCCTTGATGCTGTAAGGTTTTTTCAAAAAAGTGGTGACAACCAATGGAAACGGTAGTATAATATAAACAAATCCAAGCTGTTGATAGAGAGCAGAAAGGGTGCTTTCGTATGAAAAAGCAGATACTGATTACCATTGGACGCGAATACGGCAGCGGCGGGCATGACCTGGCAGCCCTGCTGAGCCAGCGGCTGGGCATCCGGATGCTGGACCGGGAGCTGATCGACGAGCTCTGGAAAAACAACCCGGAAATGCAGCAGCTGGCACAGCAGTACGACGAGCGGCCGGTGAACCGGATCCTCAGCCGCAAAATCAACGAATTCGACAACTCCATTCCACACAATGTGGCCCAGCGCCAGTTCGACATGATCCGCCAGATCGCCGACAGCGGCGAATCCGCCATTTTTGTGGGCCGCTGCGCCGACTATGCCCTGGCAGGACGTCCGGGCCTGCTGCGGATCTTCTGCCGGGCGGACCTGGGCCTGCGGATCCGCCGCATTGAGCAGCGGCACAATCTGTCCAAGAAAAAGGCCGCCCTGCTGGTGGCTAAGACAGACCGGCACCGCAAGGTCTACTATCACCACCATACCGGGCAATTCTGGGGTCACAGCTCCTGCTATGACCTGACGGTGAACACCGGCGTGCTGGGCGTGGAGAAAACCGCCGAGACCATGGAGGCGTTCATCCGGACCTTTTGGGAGCAGGACTGAGCGGCAGAAACTCAAAAAGCTCCGGAAGCTGCGCTTCCGGAGCTTTTTCCATTATCTTTGCAGGGTTTTGACCCATTCGCCATATTTGCGGAGGTTTTCATCCCGGGCAGCAGCGCCGTCGCCGATGGTCAGGATATAGACCTTGATCTTGGGCTCGGTACCGGAGGGGCGCACCAGAATGGTGGTGCCGTCGGCCAGCTCATAACGCAGCACATTGCTGCCGGACAGCTCCATGGCGGATTTCTCGCCGGTGCGGCAATCCACCACGCTGCCGTCGGTGTAGTCCTTGCGGCGCAGGACCTCCACCCCGGCAATGGCGGCGGGGGGCTCCGAGCGCAGGTCCCGCATGAGCTGGGCCATCTTCTCCAGGCCGTCCAGCCCCGGCATCACCAGGTTGTGGGTCTTTTCCCCGTAGAAGCCGTACTTCTCGTACAGAGCGTTCAGCGCATCGAACAGGGTCATGCCCTGAACGGCATACCAGGCGGCCATCTCCGTCAGGATCAACGAGGCGGTGACGGCGTCCTTATCCCGGACATAGTCGCCCAGCATGTAGCCGTAGCTCTCCTCGTAGCTCATGATGACCTGGCCCTTGCCCTGGCTCTCCAGCTCGTTCTTCTTCTCGGCCATGAACTTGAAGCCCGTGAAGGTATCACAGCAGGTGACGCCGTTGGCCTCGGCCACCTTGCGGGCCATCTCGGTGGTGACGATGGTCTTCAGGAAATAGGGGTGCTCCGGCAGCTTCCCGGCCCGGCGCATGGCACCGATGAGATAGTCCAGCATCAGCACGCCGGTCTGGTTGCCAGTGACAGGGATAAAGGAGCCGTCGTGGCTGCGGACCATGATGCCCACGCGGTCGCTGTCCGGATCGGTGCCCAGGATGAAGTCCGCACCCACCTGATTGGCCAGATCAATGGCCAGATAGAAGCCCTCGGGGTTCTCCGGATTGGGGGAGGCCACCGTGGGGAAATTACCGTCCAGCACCATCTGCTCCTTGACGCAGTACAGGTGCTTTACGCCCAGGCCCCGCAGGGCCTCGGGCACCAGCTGCCAGCCGCAGCCGTGGAAGGGGGTGTACACCATCTTGAAGGTGTCGGCCACCCGGGCCATAGACTCCCGATCGTTGACCATGGCCATGACATGCGCCATAAAGCGGTCGTCGGTCTCCCGGCCCATGACCTGGATCAGGCCCTGGGCTGCCGCGTCGTCATAGGCCATGCGGCGCACGCCGGTGAAGATGTCGATATGCTCCAGCTCTCGGGCGATGGCGGCGGCGTGCTGGGGCGGCAGCTGTGCGCCGTCGGACCAGTAGACCTTGTAGCCATTGTACTCCTTGGGGTTATGGCTGGCGGTAACGTTGATGCCCGCCTGGCAGCCGTACTCCCGCACGGCGAAGCTCAGCTCCGGCGTGGGGCGCAGGGACTCGAAAATGCGCACATGGATGCCGTTGGCGGCGCACACCTCGGCGGCGGCCCGGGCAAACTCCATGGAGTGGTTGCGGCAGTCCATGCACAGGGCCACGCCCCGGCGCCTGGCGTCCTCACCCTCGGCGCAGATGACGTTGGCAAAGCCCTGGGTGGCCCAGCGGATCACGTGGACGTTCATCTGGTGCAGGCCCACCTTCATGGTGCCCCGCAGACCGGCGGTGCCGAACTCCAGCGGCCCGTAAAACCGCTCGCGGATCTCCTTTTCGTCGCCGCGGATGCTCTCCAGCTCGGCGTGCTCCTCCGGAGTCAGCGCCGGAGAGGCCAGCCACTTCTCATATTCCTGCATGTAATCCATCAGAAAATACTCCTTCCCTATCTATTTACTCCTGGGACGCCTCCGGCTCCTCCACCGGCTGGGCCTCCAGAATTTCCTTGGCGTCCTCCAGCAGGGAGGCGGGAACGTACAGGCTGGCGCCGTAGCCGGAAAAGCCGTTGATGACCTTTCCCGCGCCGCCCTCATAGTCAAAATACTTGAAGCAGGGGATGCGATAGGCCGCCAAAAGGGAGATGAGCATATCCGCGTCGGCGGTGGAGTCGAACGTGCTGGTCAGCAGAACGGCCTTCTCCTTCTCTCCCTGGGCGTCTATGGGCCAGTCCGGCGTCTCCGGTGCAAAGGCCCACTTGGAATTGTCCATGTGTGATACCTCCTATATACAGTTTATTTGTGATATTTCGTACCGGCGGCGATCTGACAGGCCCGGTAGATCTGCTCCAGCAGCATGATGCGGGCCAGGTGATGGGGGAACGTCATAGGCGACATGGACAGTCGCCAGTCGGCCTGCCGCTTCAGGTCCTCGGCAAGGCCCACGCTGCCGCCGATGAGGAACGTCAGCTGGCTTTTGCCGGACACCGCCAGCTCCTGCATCCGGCGGCTCAGCTCCACGCTGGAGCAGGGCTTCCCCTCGATGCACAGGGCGATGACCGCCCCGCCCCGGGGCAGCTTTTCCCGTATGGCGGCGGCCTCCGCCGCCAGCGCCCGCTGAATCTCCCCCGGCGACGGGTCCTCCGGCAGGCGGCTCTCCGGCAGCTCCACCACGTCCAGCTTACAGTGCCGCCCCAGGCGCTTGACGTACTCGGCGGCGGCCTCCTGATAAAACCGCTCCTTCAGCTTCCCCACGCAGAGAACGGTTATCTTCTGCACAGCGCGTTCTCCGTTTCATAGGCGGGGCTTAACTCGTCCCGGGGAGCCACCAGCAGCTCCACCGATGCGCCGCAGGCGTCCAGCGCATGGCGCACGGTGTCGTACGCCCGCTGGGGCGTGTTGTTCTCCCGGCTCAGGTGGGCCAGAACGATGCATCGGGTGCCGCAGGCGGCCATCTGTGCCGCAAAGGCCGCGGCATCGTCGTTGGACAGGTGGCCCTGACTGCCCAGAATCCGCTGCTTCAGGGTGTAGGGGTACGGGCCGGAGCGGAGGTATTCCACGTCGTGGTTGCTCTCCAGCACCAGCAGACTGACTCCCGGCAGCACCTGCGCCGCCTCATCGGTGACGTAGCCGGTGTCCGTCAGGATGCCCACGGAGCCGGAGCCGTCGATGCGGTAGTCCATGCTCTGGGCCGCGTCGTGGGAGGTTTCAAAGGCGGTGACCAGGCACTGGCCCACCTCAAATTGGCACCCCGGCTCCCGGGGCCGCAGCAGCGGCTCCACCCCGGCCAGCCGGTACGCCAGCTGCCGGGCGGTGCCGGGGCTTGCGTACAGGGGGATGGAGTGGTGCTTGATGAGGGTCGCCAGGCCGGAAATATGGTCCGTATGCTCGTGGGTGATGAGAATGCCGTCCAGCTCGTCCATGGACAGCTCCAGCTGGGCCAGACCCGCCTTGATGCGGCGGGTAGAGATCCCGGCATCCACCAGGATGTGGGTATCTCCGTCGGACAGCAGCAGACAATTGCCCTGAGAGCCGCTGGATAGAGTATGTAGGGTCATCAATGTGTGCTTACCTCGCAGAAAAGATTCGGCGCCCGCCGCGGGTGGCGGCGGACGCCGGAATAGCTATATCAGCCGATGTGTGCCGCAGCCTCCTGGGATTCGGGGATCTCCTCCACCCGGATGTCCGCGCCCACGGCGCGGAGCTTGCCCACCAGGTCCTCATAGCCGCGCTCGATGAACTGCACCTGGCTCAGCTGGGTAACGCCCTGGGCCGCAAGGCCCGCAATGACCAGGGCCGCGCCGGCCCGCAGGTCGCATGCCTGCACCGGTGCGCCATTGAGATGGTCCACTCCCTCGATCACGGCCACCCGGCCGTCTACCTGGACCTGTGCGCCCATGCGGCGCAGCTCATCCATGTATTTGAATCGGTTGGCGCCGTATACCCCCTCGGTGACCAGGCTGGTACCCTGGGCCAGGGACAGCACCACGGCGATCTGGGGCTGCATATCCGTGGGGAAGCCGGGATAGGGCTGGGTTTTGACATTGGTGCGCTGGAGGGGCTGGGACCGGGTCACCAGCAGGGTGTCGTCCTCCTCCTCCACGGTGACGCCCATCTCCGTCAGCTTGGCGGAGATGCAGTCCATATGCTTGGGGATCACGTTGCGGATCAGCAGCCGCCCGCCGGCGGCGGCCACGGCAGCCATATAGGTGCCGGCCTCGATCTGGTCGGGGATGATGCAGTAGGTGCCGCCGGTGAGCTTTTCCACGCCGCGGATGCGGATGGAGTCGGTGCCCGCGCCCTTGATGTCCGCACCCATGGAGTTCAGGAAGTTGGCAAGGTCCACAATATGGGGCTCCTTGGCGGCGTTTTCAATGGTGGTGGTGCCGTCGGCCAGAGCCGCAGCCATCATGATGTTCATGGTGGCGCCTACGCTGACCATGTCCAGATACACGGGAGCCCCGGTCAGACGGCCGCCCTTGGCCACGGCCTGGACCAGATTCCCCTCGGTGACCTCCGCACCCATGGCGCGGAAGCCCTTGACATGCTGGTCGATGGGACGGACGCCGAAGTTGCAGCCGCCGGGCATGGCCACGGTGGCCTTGCCGAAGCGGCCCAGCAGCGCGCCCAGCAGGTAGTAGCTGGCGCGAATGCGGCGCACCAGGTCAAAGGACGGGGTGGTGGAGTGGACATGGCGGCTGTCGATCTCCACCGTGTGGCGGTTCAGCACCCGGACATTGGCCCCCAGCTCCTCCAGAATGGAAAACAGCAGCGTTACGTCGCTGATCTGGGGGATATTCTCAATGCGGCAGACCCCGTCCACCAGCAGGGCGGCGGGGATGATGGCAACGGCGGCGTTTTTCGCGCCGCTGATGGTGACTTCGCCCATCAGCGGGCGGCCGCCATGGATGATATACTTATTCAAAACAGGCACCCTCTCTTAGGTAGTGTAGAAAACGTCCGCGCACTTATCATGCCCACGGACAGGAAACTTCATACGGCAGCCGCATGAAGACAAGACGCTTACATACACATCCAGTATATCATATTTTTCAATAAAAGCAAGCAAAGACGGCAAATCTTTTCGAATTTATAGGAAAAAGAGCGTCCCGGTATTAGACAGGTGTTCGTAAAACAGTAAAATCAAAAAATGGTGAAAACTTTTTGTTTTCAAGGGGCGGCGTGACGAAAGTCACGCCGTTTCCTTTTTCATCAGCTCATTCAGAGGGATAAAGCCCAGCCCGTCGTACCTGATATGGATGTGCTGTATCCGCTTGCCGCTGGACTTGTCCGGTGCATCCACATAGATGGCAGACACCAGTTCGCGCAGAGCATAGCCGTCCAGTTCCTCAATGCCGACATACTTGTGCGCTTTCTGAATGAGCTTTTCAATGTTTTCGTTCTGTCGTTCCTGTACTTCAATCTCCTGCTGCAAGGTGATCGCTTCCGCTTCCAACTGCTTCTGCTCCGCTTCATAGGTCTGGCTCAGCATATCATAGCGTTCATCCGTCAGCCGCCCGCTGGCGTTGTCCTTGTAAATCTTGATGAACAGTCTTTTCAGCTCGGCAATGCGGCGTTCGTTGCTTTCCAGGCGCTTTCTGCGGATGCGGATTTGTTCACAGCTTTCCACGCGGAGCTGTTCCTCCATGATCGTGCGGAAATAATCCTCGTGGCGCAGGATATATCCCATAACCGCCTGAATGTGCTTGAGAACCAGTCGTTCCAAGACTTTGACGCGAATGAAATGCCCATTACACTTTTCTTTGCTTTTGCGGTGCAGAGAGCAGTCAAAAAAGTCCTGATCGAGATCGCCGTTGTTGGATGAACCGTACAGCATTTTGGAACCGCAGTCCGCACAGTAAACAAGTCCGGAGAAAATGCTGCTTCTTCCCGTGCGGATCATTCGGTGACGCTGCTGGCGGATCTCCTGCACCTTTTCAAACACATCATCGTCGATAATGCGCTCGTGGGTATTGGGAAAAATCGCCTGCTTTTCAATGGGATTATCCCTTTGCTTCTTATCCCAGATAGAATTGGTGTAAGTCTTGAAGTTCACCGTGCAGCCTGTGTATTCCCGGCGTTCCAGAATCCTGACAACTGTGCTGTCACCCCAGCCATACGGGCCCTCCGGTTTCTTATTGGGGCTTTTGATCCCCTGCAAGGTTTTGTAGGCAGTCGGTGTCAATACTTTGTCCGCTTTCAGTTGGTTTGCAAAAGCTCTCTGTTCCCTCATAGCTGCCCGTGACGGTGTAAACCGTGCCGTGAATGACCTCGGTGACGGTCAATTCGGGAACCCAGAAAGCGGACAGGTTTTTCGCGCAGAGATGCCCGTCCTCGTTAAAGTAGCAGTTGCGCCGGGGATGGTCGGGCGGCAAGGGCTGCGGTTTGAGATACGGGTCTGGATTGGAGAAGTAATATTCCGCTGGCTCGTTGTGGCCTGCCTTTTCCCATTCCTCGATTTCTGCCAGCAGATCAAGGTCGATCTCGTGTTCAAGCTGCCGTTCCATCTTTTCTTTCTCAGCTTGCAGTTCCTCAATTTCTTTTTCGTGCATGATTTTGACCTCCTGACGGTTAAAGATGGATGCAAAAAGACCGCCTACATTTTCGGTAGGCGGTCTGACTCATGGTATGGGATTTTCAGACTTTGCGGCGGGAATGGTCTGCGTCAGTAGACGGTTTCCGCTGCAAGGTGCGCTGGGATAGACGCGCAAGCGTCGCAAGGGGTGCAGCCCCTTGTACGGAACGGAGTGACGCAAAACAGCCCGGACATTTGTCTGTCCGGGCTGTCTGCCTGGCAGAGCGCACATACTCCCGTCAGGAGAGTATAGAAGTGCGCCCTTGTTACCAAGGGATTTTATACGTCCGTTATGTCTGCTGCGTACAGCTTATCAAACTGGCCGGGGCAGTGGACATCATATCGGGCCAGCAGCGCTTCAAAGGTGCATTTCGTCAGGGCGTAAAGTGACTGGAGCTCCGTATCAAAACACGCATTTTCGGTCAATTCCGGGGCGATCAGCGAAGGAATGTTCCACGCCTTTCGCTGCATCAGATAGCCAAATGGGATATTTGCCAACTTGTCGATTGCGACATACGGGCGGTCAAAGGTTTTCCCGCAGCGAAGGTACTCGGCATTCAGAAAACCAGTTGCAAAATCCTCGTTGGCAAACAGAAACGGCGTATCCTTGCAAGGAAGGCTGTCCAGTTCTTCCAATGCTTCTTCCATCGAAACGCCGCCCGCCAGCATATTGTCTGTGATGCCGGTAATTTCAGAAATTTGTGCTGGTAGCGGTTTATCTTGACGAATATAAATCGTCGGTCGCTCCCAGTTGATTTCGTAATTTGCCATGCGGGCAATGCGAATGGCGATGATGCGGTCTTTCCATCTGTCCAGCCCTGTCGTTTCAATGTCGATCAAATACCACGCATCGTTAAACATATTGCTGCGCATGACTTTTCGGTTCTGCCAGCAGGGAAGTGTCGATTCCCGCAGCAGCTTTACCGCAAGATTTCGATTCCGGTCGAAACGCTCGTGCAGATCAACCGAAAGAATCGGATACTCCGGCATGAAAACCTCGCGGCGCTGTTCCCGTGTCATGGTATCCGAAAACAAAATGATTGGCACAGGCGCATCGTTCCACCGCTGGTAGTCCTGCCCGCGCAGAAAATCATCCAGCAAATCTACGGAGAGCCGCTTCGGATTCAGGATGATACAGCGTGCCTGATCGATCACACGCACGACGGCGGCATGATCCAGTGCTTCCGATGAAACAGGGATGATCCGGAATGTAATTGGTAGAAGAACGCCCAGTGTTTGCAGCTCCGTCCGTGTCAAGCCGACGCAAAAAATATCATTCGTCATAGCAGTAGTTCCTCCCTGTCTTTCAGTAGAATCACCGTTCGATTCTGGCAGAGTGTCTGCATTTTCTGCGGTGCGTCGGTGTGCATGGGGATGACGATTTCCGGGTCTGCCTTTTCAATCACATGGCGCAGACCATCCGGCGAGGCGTGACCACTGGTATGAAGCTCTGCCCATGTTCCGGTCAGCGACAGAAACTCTGGGATATTGCTGTCCGGTTTTGTTCGGTAGCCGTCCCACATGGAATAGAGAAGAATGCTCTGCGCCGGATCATATTGGCGGATGATCGCTTCAAACTTTGAATTGGCGCGAACGAACATCAGCCCGCCCAGCTCCGCAAAACGCGCCGGCGGATGGTACTTGAAGGATAGGAGCTTCGGCATCTCATAAAAGGATGAAATCCCGTTCCAATGCTTTGACACGGTTTCAACCAGCGTTTTCTGATAGTCGTCGCAGATGCAGTATTTCCCTCGTGGCACGGCGCGCGCCAGCGCAAAAATGCGGTCCAGATTGGTGGTCGCACACAGCACGAATACATATTTGTACTGCTGCAAATAGTTCCTTACCCGCGCTTGCAGTTCCCATTCTGTGACGGTTTTGCCGTCCGTGCGGGATACCGTCGTCCCCTCGGTGATGATGGCATCGACCTTTCCAATCCGACGGTCCAGAATTTTGTCCATTGTCTTGCCCCGCACCCCGTGCAGCCGGAAATCGCCGGTGTATAAAACACGCTTGCCGTCCGCTTCGATGAGAAACAGATAGCTGTCCGTAGCGGAATGGTCAATGCTGAACGGTGTGATCTGAATGTCGCCAATCAGAAACGGCACACCTGCGGAAAAAGTGCGGATGGTCTCGATTCGCTTGCAGAGCGCTTCATCCTTCTTCCAGCTATGCGCGCTGGACAGGCGCATAATGTCCTTTGCAAGAGCACCGGCATAGAGCGGGATCTCCGGGCGGATGCAAAGCATCTGCCCTGTGTGGTCGCCATGGTAATGGGTGAACAGCACCGCGTCGCAGCGTCCGTTCGCGTCGGTCACACCCGGAATATGCAGCGGCGCGGACACAAAATTCGGGTCGAGGGACAGCTCATCGCCCATGTCAATGAGGATGCGCGTGCTTGCCGTGGAGATTTCGGCAGCAATGCCGCCGATCTGGTGCGTGCCTCGATGAATACAGAGTTTCATTCCCCTTCATCCTCCTACACATCTCCGTATAAGATAGAGATACCGTGAAACAGCTTCCAGCCCCGGAGTGCCCGGTCATACTCGATCCATTCCCCCGTTGCTTGCAGAGCAGCGATATAACGCTGTACGCTGCGCAGCGGCAGCTCGGTCAGCTCCGATAGCTTCTGCGTGGAAATGCCGGGGTGCTTGCGGATGAGCGCAAGGATTTTCAACCCGTTGACCAGTTTTTCGCTGTACTCGTGCGCTTTTTTGCTCTTGCTGTGTGCAGTGAGCAGCAGATACTTGAGCTTGTCCTTGATGACGTCAAAGGAATCGTAGCATTTGAAAAACTTCCGCAGCTCCTTCGGCGGCTTCGGCTCGCCAAGCCAGATCACCGTTTCATTGGTGCAGCCATCAATTTGCGAATACAGGTCAAAAATCATATCCGCAGAGTCCTGGTCTAATGCGATGGCATTCACGATCATCGCATCACAGCAGATGGCGATCACGTCCGTCGGGGTGTCGGCTATGTAAAGCTCATACGCTCTGGTTGGGAGACTTTCTTCCACAAGCGTGTTTTCTTCATCTGTCAGACCAAAAGTGTTCACACGATAATCCTTGCTCATTTACCGCTGCCCCCTTTCATCAGTTCACTTCTTGCCACATCAAATTCTGTTCCGCAGGTGATGCACTGCATCCGGACATATTGCCTTGCCAGTTTGTTCTGTTTCAGGCGAATCACCAGCGCAATGCTCCAAAAAATGATGCCGGCGATTGTGATGAATACCGAGATCATATAGCCGCCAAATGCAACGATCAGCCACAGTACAAACCAGATACCAAACTCCACCTTTGGATAGGGAATACAGCGCACATTATGGCTGCCGCAGTTCGGGCAGGTCACATCATCGCCAGAGCGCACAGCGTTTTCCTGTCGTGTTTCTTCTGCCATAAAATCGTCCTCCTGTTTTTGAGGACAGTATAGCAAACCGCCGCGACAACAGGGTGGTAGTGCAAAAAATTATTTGCCTTTTATCTGCTTCATCTGTTCGGCATAAAGACCATAGCCCATATAGGAGGCATTTGCAACCAGAATGGGGAAGGGATACTTATCCGGCTCAACTTCTTTTAGAACAGCAGGAAGAATTTTGCTCTCTGGATCGTGGTTTGCGAAGAGAAAAATCACTTCCGGGTCCAAGGAACTGATTTTAACATCGTACTGTTTTTTATTAAGGCCGTCTACCAGTCCCAGTCGGCACTTCTGGGAAAATACCAGAGACATGTCCCGGCAGAAATCACTTACTTTTTCCCTGTCACTGAGAAACGCTTGAAAATCCTCCAGATGCTTCTCAATTCCGGCAGTCCCTTTCAATGCACCGTCCCCATATTTGACTTCGATCAGTGCGAGAGAGATTCGGCTAGTGTCTTTTCGTACGGCGCCATTGGACAGCCATTTCAGTGCTACCATGTCAAATCTGGCGCTGCCGTCTGCAAATTCAATGTCGGCTATGTAATAGTCTGTGCCGTTGGAAATTTTGCCGTGGTTATTGTTTTCACGCGCAATTACCTGTTGGAACTCTCGTTCGTATTTGGGATGCTTGTGAAACCACCAGTCCATGGCCTGCTTATAAAAAGGAAGATTTGCGACTGCTTCTGCGGGAGATGGATTTCCGCTAAGGGTTGTGGAGTCTTCTGTACAGTAGTTTGTATCAAAAGATATCGAGAACGAGTTGTTGATTTCCTCAATTTTGAAAATACTCCCTCCACGGTAATAGATGTTCACGGAGTCTCCACGAAGCTCCAAGTCTAAAGTATCATCTTTTTTGACGGCCTCCAGCAAGGAGGATAGTTCTCCGGACAAGAAAGCATTTAACATTTTCTCGGAAATCTGTCTCTTTTTCATGCAATTTACCTCCTGCTTATTTTTATGTCTACATTATATGATTTTACCATATAAGGCGCAAGTCTCAAAATTTTATTTTCGCTTTTCCCACACAATGTCGTACCCCAGCGCGTCTGCCAGCTCCACCGCCTCGCCGTAGCGAAGCGAGCCGCGCTTGAGTTTTCCGGAGAGATTGGGGACGCTGCGGCTCCAGCCGTACTCGTCAGAGAGGTAGTCCACCACCTCGGTCATGGTCATGCCGGTGCGGACGATGTAGGACTTGATCTCATTGCGATAGGTTTCAGATTTTCTCATATTCAAATGTCCCTCCTGTTTTTTTGGCGCCTTCTATGGT
>ENA-OYXT01000395-OYXT01000395.1-human-gut-metagenome-genome-assembly--contig:-NODE-395-length-17472-cov-6.684733_pt1 | contig 17472 bp, 16 predicted proteins | sample MGYA00244218_ERZ653423 | MGnify/ENA primary metagenome ERZ653423 (study PRJEB26926, sample SAMN06165035) | human gut metagenome | biome: ENVO:00009003; feature: ENVO:2100002; material: ENVO:00002003... | reverse complement strand
TTCTTCCGACTTTCCGCAAGCTGAAATTTGTGGACTGCAACAAGCCGTTCTGGAGGAAGCTGATGTACAAGGCGTTTGTTCGTGCGAAAAGCGGCTGCGACAAATGGCACGATTACGAGATGTCGGTTGCGCCTTATGAAACCGACAAGCCTATTTATTATGAATTTACGGCGTGCCCGGCAGCGGAGTTTGCCATCCGGCACGGCCTTACGGATATCATGCCCGCCCTGTGCAATGTGGACTATGCGTCTATGGAGCTGCTGCACGCCAAGCTGGTGCGGACGACTACCTGCGTGGATGGCTGCCGATGTGATTATACCATCTGCGGCGACCAGGACCCGTATGTAAAAGAACATCCCGAATACCGGGACGAGGCGGGGTTCAGAAAGAACAAATAATACTGCAATGCAAAGGCGGTGAGGCAAATGGAAATCTTTCTTGGAATCATGATCCCTTTCTTGGGTACAACGCTGGGCGCGGCCTGCGTGTTCTTTATGAAAAAATCCCTTGGCGATCTGGTGCAGCGCTCCCTTGCAGGCTTCGCCGCCGGGGTGATGGTGGCGGCGTCGATATGGAGCTTGCTGATCCCCGCCATTGAGCAATCGGAGGGCATGGGCAAGCTGTCCTTTCTCCCCGCCTTTATCGGCTTTTGGAGCGGCGTGCTGTTTTTGCTCCTGCTTGACCATCTGATTCCCCACCTTCATGTGGGAAGCAATCAGTCGGAGGGCCCGAAAAGCAGACTGGACCGCACCACCATGATGGTGCTGGCGGTGACCCTGCATAACATTCCGGAGGGAATGTCAGTCGGCGTGGTGTATGCAGGCTTTCTCGCGGGAAATACGCAAATTACGGCGGCAAGCGCGCTTGTCCTGTCCCTTGGCATCGCCATTCAGAATTTTCCCGAGGGTGCGATCATCTCCATGCCGCTCCGGGCGGAGGGGGAACGCAAGGGCCGAGCGTTTCTCGGCGGTGTGCTTTCCGGCGTGGTGGAGCCTGTCGAAGCGGTGCTGACGCTTCTCGCGGCGCAGCTTGTGATCCCGGCGCTGCCGTATCTGCTGAGCTTTGCAGCGGGCGCCATGCTCTATGTGGTGGTAGAGGAGTTGATTCCGGAAATGTCGCAGGGGCGGCACTCGAATCTTGGAACGGTGTTCTTTGCGGTAGGCTTCAGCGTGATGATGGTGCTGGATGTGGCGCTGGGATAGGCGCGGAGGTGCCGCAGCAATGCCGGTCTGCATCCGAGGCTTACTTGGCAGAGAACCATGACGCCCGTTCACGGTGCCAGTCGGTGATCTTTGAAGAGCCGCCTTCGGGCGGCTTCTCAAGGGCTATATGGTTAGAGCATGCTAACCAATAAACGTTCAAAGGAGGCGAGAGCGGAGAGTTTCCGCACGAGGTGGGGCTGTTTCTCAGCTATCCGCCGGAGGACGTGAAAGGCTTCATCGCCCACCGCGCGAACGATTTTAAGTGCGCGGGGCTCTGGAAGGTCTACGGCGACGAGGAAAAAGCGCGCTCACTATTCGAGAAATACAGAAAATGCACGGAGATCTACTGCGCACTCTGGCAAAGCGGCTTGAAGCTTGAGCAGCTTGCCGTCGCGGTTTGATCATATAAACTCATCAAAAGAAAGGAACTAACAAACATGAAATCTGCTGTTGTTTATTGGAGTGGTACGGGCAATACGGAGGCAATGGCGCGTGCCGTTGCCGAGGGCATGACCGCCGCGGGCGCAGAGGCTGCGCTGCTCACACCCGATCAGGTGCAGCCCGGCGATCTGAACGCCTACGGCGCCATCGCCTTCGGCTGCCCTGCCATGGGCAGCGAGGTGCTGGAGGAAATGGAGTTCCAACCCATGTTCGATGCGTGCAAGCGCAGCCTCGGCGGGAAGCGCGTGGCACTGTTCGGCTCCTACGGCTGGGGTGATGGCGAGTGGATGCGCACTTGGGAGAGTGACTGCGACAGCGCAGGGGTGAACCTCGTTTGCGAGAGCGTGATCTGCACGGAGACGCCCGACGACGCGGCACTTGAAGCCTGCCGCGCCTTGGGCAAGGCGTTGGTGGAGTGAGAAATGATGCACGCCGCTGACGATTGCTTCAGCGGCAGCTTGCGCGGTTTGCATTTGCCAAACAGCCTATCCGAAAAGGCAGGGACACCTCTTGCGGTGTTCCTGCCTTGCGCTGTATGGCGAGTATTGAAAAAGAATGTGCTCAAGTATCCAAGACAGATGAACAGAGAGGCACTGTGTTGAGTAGCCGTAAAGCGGAATAAGAAAACATGTTTGAATCGGCTGGTCCTTTCGCTGAAAGCACTGAGGCCTTCCCTCTCGGCACACGGATGACATTGGGCAAACGGAAAATTCGCAGGAAAAGCAGGGATGCCTGGTATTCTACATTGAAATCCCTGCGCGCTTATGGTACAATATTTTTCGCAGGCGCTGTGCCGTCGGATTTGAGGCAAACTGCGTACAGGCAGTCTGCCTTTTATTTCATCCGCTGGTTAGAGCAGGCTAACCAGCGTGCAGAACTGGAACTGGAAAGGTGGAATGGACCAATTTGCATAAAAGTGTCTAATCATGTGTCGGAGGAGGTGACCTGGTATGCAAGAAGCACAATATGATTTTCTTCATGGGCAAACGGATCGCAGCGACTTTTTCTCCCCCGCAATGCAGCAGCTTTGCGGTATTATGAAAGACAAGAAGGTTGCTTTGCCAAGCGATATTGGAGAAGGATATTTCCGCTATATTTCACCGTGCCCCAATATCGAGATGTATATCTGCGATGTGATGTTTTACAGGGACACAGTATTGCGGGAGCAAGTGTATAAGGATTCTTTTTCCGTCATTTTCTCTCTTTCCGACGCATTGGAGTGGAAGTCTTCGGGCAGAAACCAAAAAACGTTGTTGGAAAAGGGAGATTGCTGCGTATACGGCAGCGGTCTGTTTGATGCGGAAAATATCTATGAGGCAGGACAGAGATATATAGGCGTCGGGCTGAACCTGCATCCCTGTCGGTTTCGGTCTGTGATGGATGGTTTGCAGAAGAAAAAGGCTTGCACCGCCTTTAGTGGGGGGAAAAACTCGCCAAAACATAGAATCACCGCTACTATAGAAGCTACAATACGCCAGATATTGCAGTGTAACTACAATGACTGTGCAAAGTCATTGTATCAAGAAGGAAAGATACTGGAACTTGTTGCAGCCTTTGCGAACGAGATGATGGATCAGAATTCTGCTGCTGTGAAGAGTGAATTGAGCCGGGCGGATAGCGAGACGTTACTTCGGGTCAGGCGACAGATAGATGAGGGATTTCTGGAACCCGTGACCATCGCGGAGCTCTCCAAACAGCACTTTATGTGTGAATCCAAACTTCGTGAGATATTTCGAAAGCACTATGGAATCACCATATATCAATATATGTTAAATCGCCGCATGGAGCACGCCAGCGAACTGTTGTCTGCGCCCGATGCTCAGGTGAAAGACATAGCAGGGTTGGTGGGGTACAGCAACATCAGCCATTTCAGCGACGCCTTCCGAAAAAAGTTTGGATGCACTCCGAGCGAATATAAGCGGAGCTTACCATTCTAAAACATAACAGCAATGACACAGGTGTGTTCTTTTGTGGTTACTTGGATGGAAATTACAAAGATTGCATCTTCCCTTGAAAAACCAGAATGGTAGGCAGCACATTTCGAGGAAGAGCTTGTCCAGTGGAAGCTATATCATTTGAAATGTGAGTTGCTCAGCAGCGGCATACACATCGATGTTAGTGCTGGGCAGAATTAGTCATTCGCGCGGAGCTGCAAAACGAGCCTTTGCACAAGTAAAACTTTGACTGCTGAAAAAGCAGAGCGACGGGACAGATAAAGGCTGTCCCGCCGCTCGTGTTTTATGGGCATATTGGCTTGATGAATCGGAAGTTACAGCACCGCCTTTTTCCATTTTCTGATCTTAGTTCTAAAAGTTCTGAAAGGAGCAACAGTATTAACGTGAATGAACCTGTATACTTCCCATACAGCTGCTTTTGTAGCATCATCAGCCCATTTTCTCATATGCGGCTTAAATAATTCATCCGCACTGAGCGAATCAATCATTGCGCAGATAGACTTGACATTTTCGTTCAGTTCGGCTTTCAACTCTTGAAGAGACAAATGAGCGTAGGTATCCGTGAACCACTGATACAGCTCGCCGAGTTGATTCCATTTGAATTCGTCTGACGGCGTCTTTACTTGAAGTCCCCTTCTTTCATCTTCCTCCCATTTAAGAACCAATGTTGTCCAACCCACCTGATAGGCAAGGTTTTCTGCCGGGGTCCGGTCAACCTCATCAACCCTTTTATCTTTTAAGGCTTCTGGTATGCTGTCAAACTCCGAAATATATTTCTCAAATGTTTTATTGATTTCAGTTTTGAGTTCTTCTTTACTTTTGTATACTCGCAAAAAAACACCTCCATAAATTCCAGCTTGTCCATTGAGCGACCATTCTGATTATAGCATAGCTTTATGAACTATTCTCTTATTGCACCGTGTACCATGGCGCTTTGGGGGAAAGACATGGCGTTTTCGGGGGGATTTTTCCTTTCGCCGACTGTATAATGGTAGGCGGATAGAAAAGGTTGACCCCACACGGTTAAAAGACTCAGCTGTTCTGTTATTTCGCTATGTGCGCCCGTTGGTTAGCTTGCCCTAACTAAAGATTTATTACTCAGGAGGTCATCAGAATGAAAAAATTCGCAATGCTCATGTTGTGCCTTGTGCTTGTGTTTGCTCTTGCAGCCTGTGCTGGAACGGATACCACGCCGCAGGGATCAGCCTCGGATGCCGTCACGGTAACGGATATGAAGGGCGAGGTTGCCATCCCGGCAAATCCACAGCGCATCGTTGATGTAGCTGGCTTGACAGAGGAACTTCTTATTCTGGATATGAAGGTAATTGCCTCGGCTAATACCAGCATGTTCGATGGGGTGTCTGTCCCCGAACATCTGGCAACACTTTTTGCCGAAAAAGGTATTGAGGTTGTCGGCAATTACTCCGGGTCTTCTTCTACCGGAGACCTGAACCTCGAAAAGATTGCGGAGTTAAAGCCCGATCTGATCATTATGAATATTCGCCATGAGAAGGTTTATGAACAACTCGCAGCTATTGCTCCCACGGTCATGATCGACGATGACATAAGCTATGTTAACTGGCGTGGAAGATTTCAGCAACTGGGGCAGTGGTTTGATAAAGAAGCAGCCGTAGAAAAATGGCTTGCCGACTACGACGCCAAAGCTGCGGAGCTTGCGGCGAGAATCAGGGATATGATTGGGGACGAAACCTTTGCTGTATTGGAGGCCAATTCCGTTCATTTTGGTTCCTATTACATCTATCGCAGCGGCGGGCCGGGTGAGCTTGTCTACGATGAGCTGAAACTCACACCATCAGCCGGTGTACCGGAGAATGTCTGGGGTGAAGTGGTCGATGCGGAATACTTTTCCCTGATCGATGCAGATCACATCTTCTTCTTTAGCGACGACGGCAAAGCTGGAGACACGGGGAACCTTGCCGTGTGGAAGAATATGAAAGCTGTCAAAGCCGGCAACGTTTACTTTGGTATCAATGAGGATCAGTATAATATGGCTTTTACGGCGATGGGAAAGGAACTCTATTTGGAAAAACTCGCAAACGCGATCCTGAACCATGGGGACGTTGAGTAAGGGAACAGGCGCGGTTGCGGGAATATCGCAGAGACAAGGGCGATACAAACGCTCCGCGCCGGCTTTTCTGATTATTCTTGCCGCATTGGTGCTGCTGCTTGGGTTCTCAATGGTTCTCTCCGTCTGCACCGGCATTGCTGGCGGTAGCTTCAAGGTCTTTGCAGAAACGGTTATGTCCCCCGCTAAGGCTTCTGGTGTTGGAATGATTATGTTGGAAATGCGTATGCCCAGGGCGCTGGCTGCCGGGCTGACAGGAATGGCCTTCGCTCTCTCCGGCGCTGTGATGCAGGGAATTACCAGAAACCCCCTGTCGGACGCCGGCCTTCTGGGGATCAATGCGGGAGCCGGTTTCTTTGTTGCACTGTCCGCAATTCTGTTTCCCGCCGCACCAGACATCGTGAAAACATGCGCCGCCTCTGCCGGAGCCGCTCTTGCGGTATTCATGGTCTATGGTTTCGGCGCCGGCAAACATAGATCCGAATCTTTCCGGTTTATTCTGGCAGGCGCTGCTGTATCAGCTCTGCTTACCGCGTTGAGTCAGGCGGTTTCTCTGGCGTTTGGAATCGTGAAATCCCTTTCTTTCTGGAGCGCGGGCAGTTTGTCCGGTGTGACATGGCAAAGCTTGAAAATGCTATCCCCGGTGATCCTCTCAGCCGGTGCGCTTGGTTTGCTTTTATCGAGCCGGCTATCAGCTTTGGCACTGGGAGAAGATAGCGCCGCCAGCTTGGGCGTAAATGTCCGCACGGTCAGGCTTTTCGGTATGCTTGTGGTGTTGCTGCTTGCGGGAGCCAGTGTATCTCTTGTGGGAGGCATCGCATTTATCGGTCTTATCGTGCCGCATATATCCCGACTTCTTGTGGGCGGTGATTACCGCAGGCTGGTTCCCGTGTCTGCGCTCATGGGCGGCGTTGTGCTGGTGCTGTCGGATATTGCGGCGCGCATGATAAACGCCCCTTTTGATACGCCTGTCGGCGCACTGGTGTCCATCCTCGGCGTGCCCGTCTTTTTTGCGCTTACTTTCAGGAAGGAGGGCATGGTCTTATGAAAAAGAAAACCAGGCAGCTCCTTATCCTCAACGGTCTTCTTATCCTGATTGTAGCTGCGGCTATCTTATCCGTTAACAGTGGTTACGCAAGAATTCCCTTCTCGGCTGCGGTTCGCAGCATATTACAACCACATACGGATGGAGCCTCCGTAGTCGTAGCGCAGTTTCGCGTTCCGAGAATCGTCCTCGCCGTTCTATGTGGGATGGGTCTGGCGCTTGCCGGATGCGTTATGCAGACTGTCACGGGGAATCCGCTGGCCGATCCGGGGATATTGGGTATAAACGCAGGGGCGGGATTTGCCGTTATGCTGTTCCTGACATTTTTCCCTGCACTGCATATACGTACCATGGCATACCAGCCGATATTTGCCATAGCGGGCGGGCTTTGCACAACGGGACTGCTGTATCTTTTTGCAAAGAGGAGCGGAAAACTCCTCCCAATATATTTTCTGTTGGGCGGCATCGGTCTTGCGTCCCTATTTTCTTCGTTTATGCTGATCATGGCCGCGAACATGGACAACAGCAGCTATCAGCTCGTGGCAAGATGGCTGGCAGGAAATATTTGGGGAACGAGCTGGCATCAGGTTCTTGCCCTGTTGCCCTATATGCTCATACTGGTTCCTTTTCTTCTTACAAAGACGAACATACTGGATATTCTGCTCTTAGGAGAGAATACTGCCATTTCTCTGGGGATAGCCGTAGAGAGGGAGTTGAGACTGCTCCTGATTGCATCGGTGGCTCTTACCTCTGCCTGCGTTGCCGTCAGCGGAGGGATCGGTTTTGTGGGACTGGTAGCGCCGCATATAGCACGAAGGTTGATCGGAGGCAGACACCACGCCCTTATGCCTGCCTCCATGCTGCTGGGGGCGCTGCTGTTGCTTTTGGCAGACACGCTGGGACGGTCTGCCTTTCAGCCGAGGGAGATCCCGGTTGGTATCGTGATCTCCGTGCTTTCGGCTCCGTATTTTCTGTTCCTGCTCCGCAGGTATTTTTAAGGGAGGACGTCTATGCTTTCACATATGCAGGCAAAGGGTTTGTCTGCCGGATATAACGGGGAGGCCGTCTTCAGGGGGCTTGACTTAAAAATCCCTGAAGGCAGCATAACCACCTTGATAGGCTCCAACGGCTCTGGAAAATCCACCATACTGAAGACACTGTGCCGGATCATTTCCCCGGATTCCGGCGTAGTATACCTTGATGGCGAAGCGATCCACAGAATGCCGACAAAGCGTGTTGCCCAGAGACTTGCGCTGCTGCCGCAGGGAGCGCAAGCCCCTGCCGGCATCACAGTCGGCGACCTTGTGGAATACGGGCGTTTTCCTTACAGGTCGGCGCTAAGCGGTCTCGGCGAAAAGGATCGGGAGATCATTCAGTGGGCTCTTGCCAGTACAGGCATGAGTTCCCTTGAACATAGAGAAATGGAGAAGCTTTCGGGAGGTCAACAACAGCGGGCATGGATCGCCATGGCGTTGGCTCAGAAAACAGGATTGCTGTTTCTGGATGAACCCACGACCTATTTGGACATCTCGCACCAACTGGATATATTGTACCTTCTGCGCCGCCTCAACCGGGAAAATGGTGTTACCATCGTAATGGTTCTTCATGATTTAAATCATGCCATCATGTTTTCAGACTATTTGGTGGCGATCAAAGACGGGACACTGCACAGCGCAGGTACGCCGCAAGCGGTTATTACCCAGCAGGCGTTGCGGGAAATCTTTGATGTAGAAGCGGAGGTCATTACACATCCGGTATTAAATGTGCCGGTATGCCTTCCCTTCAGGATAACGGAGCAGAACAAAAAAACAGGAGGTTCAAACACATGAAAAAAGGTTTGCGATCAGTGCTGTTCTCCGTGCTGGTGGGTGCGCTGCTGCTGTGCGCAGGATGCGGCAAATCGGGAGACATCTACACGGCGGGCGTTTATACGGCTTCCGCTGAAGGTTATTCCGGTCCGGTTACCGTAGAGGTAGAGTTTGACGGGCGCAGCATATTGTCTGTACATGTCCTATCTCACAGCGAAACAGTAAATATCTCAGACCGCGCAATAGATGAACTCCCTTCCCGGATCGTGGAGGCGCAGACCTGGGATGTGGATGCCGTTTCATCTGCAACATTTACCAGCGATGCCATTCGTGAAGCGGTCAGAGATTGCCTCGCGCAGGCGGCACTCCGATGAACCATTTGCGTTGCAAAGGGTATTTTGCGGTGATAGAATGGGTGAGATGAAGGGCAAGTCAAAAAATCAGCCATAGCTGCTGTTTTAAGTGCTTTTCCAGCGAAGTGCCGCAGGCATTTCACTGGAGATTCCATATATGGCTGTATGAACTCCCTTCCATGCGCAAAAGAATATCGCGAATCCTCCAGGCAAGGGTATATGTGTTTAGTATAAAATGTGTCACTCCCATTGACAAGCCCACTATGCTCGGTTATAATATACCAGTAGTATATACTGGCGGTATATTTGGAGGATGGCAATGGAACGAGCGGAAACCCAAAGGAAGATCCTCGAAGTTGGGAAAAGAGAGTTCTTGGAGAAAGGCTTCAAGGACGCATCTCTGAATAAAATCGTCGCGGAGGCAGGCTTCACGAAGGGTGCCTTCTACGGCTACTACCCGGATAAGACCGCTCTGTTTGAAGACCTTGTGGGCGAGACCGCAAAAGAGCTGCTCACCCGCTTCAAGGCGGCACAGGACGATTATTTTGACCTCGTCCCGGAGGGGAGAGCAAAAGACAGTTTGGAGCTCTCCACCCAGCACCTGCATGAGCTTGTCGCGTTCATGTACGACCATTTCGACGAATTCAAGCTGATCCTCTGCCGGGCGGAGGGAACGGGCTATGCGGATTTCATCGAGGTGCTGGTGGATCTGGAGGTCGATCGATCCGAAGAATACTACGCCCTCCTCAGAAAAAACGGTATGCTCTCCGGGAGCATGACTCGTAAGCTTCATCACATGATCACAAGAGCTTACTTTACGGCGGTGTGCGAAACCATCGTCCACGATATGCCGAGAGAGGAAGCCATGAAATACGTTGATGAACTGGCTATCTTTTTCCACTCCGGCTGGAGCGGACTTTTAAGGCTCGAATGAGCCTTAAAAAAATAACTGCTGGTTAGTCATCTTTAACCGGCACGGCGCATCCTCCAAGATTCTACATATTTTTAGAAAGGAACACGGAATATGAGCAAACAGAAAAAGGAAAAGCAGCCGCCGGTGCTGGGCAGGCTGCTGGCGTATGCCGGAGGGCATAAGTGGCTGTCCGTCTTGGGCTGCGGGCTGTCCGGCGTTTCGGCGGCAGTCGGTATTTTCCCGTTTATCTTTGTCTGGTACGCGGCCAGAGGCATTTTAACGCCGGGAGGCGGCGTTTCAGCAGGGCTTGCCCGCTATGGCTGGTATGCGCTGGCGGCGGCACTTCTGAGTGCGGCGATCTATTTCGCCGGGCTCATGTGTACGCACCTTGCGGCCTTCCGGGTGGCGACAAATATGCGAAAGGCGGCGGCCGCCCATCTCATTGACCTGCCGCTGGGGTACTTCAACGCCAACCTCACGGGGCGGCTGCGCAAGCAGATTGACGACAACGCGGCGCTGACAGAAACGCTCCTTGCCCACACCATCCCCGACGCGGTGGGCGGGATCGTAACGCCGATACTGGCGGTGGGGCTGCTCTTCGTCTTTGACTGGCGCATGGGGCTCGCCTGCCTGATCCCCATGATTATCGGGCTTATCTGCCTGATGACCATGATGACGGGCACCAGCATGAAGTTCTTTGAGGAATACCAGCGGGCCGGAGAGCGCATTTCCGCCGAGGCCACGGAGTATGTCCGGGGCATCCCGGTGGTGAAGGTGTTCCAGCAGACGGTTTACTCCTTCAAGAACTTTCATGCCGCCATCCTCAGCTACCGAGACCTTGCCAGCGGCTACGCCATGATGTGCCGTATGCCCTACACCCTGCTTACAGTGGTACTGAACGCCATGTTCCTGTTTCTCATGCCCTTGGGGATGGTTCTCATCGGCGGCGCGGCAGACGGCTGGGCAGTGCTGGCCGATCTGGTGTTTTACATCTTCTTCGCGCCCCAGCTTGCCTTTATGATGGAGCGGCTGATGTACGCGGTCAATGCACAGATGGAGGCCGCCGAGGCGGTGAACAAGCTGGAGGCCATATTGAAGGAGTCCCCCCTTCCCGAGCCTGCGGCGGACAGCGGAAGCAAGCCCGCGGGTAGCGGCATTTCCTTTGAGAATGTCACCTTTTCCTATGACGGCGCAGACAGGCCTGCACTGGCGAATGTGAGCTTCCATCTGCCACAGGGCGCGGCGTGGGCGCTGGTGGGCCCCTCCGGCGGCGGCAAGACCACCATCGCCCGGCTGATCCCGCGCTTTTTCGATGTGCAGGCAGGGGCGGTGCTTCTGGGCGGACGGGATGTGCGCAGCATCCCCGCCGCAGAGCTGATGGAGCAGATCTCCTTTGCCTTTCAGGAGGTGCGGCTCTTTAAAAAGAGCATCCGCGACAACATCCGCGCCGCGCGGCCGGACGCCACCGAGGCGGAGATATTACACGCGGCGCAGCTTGCCCAGTGCGTCGATATTCTGGAAAAGACGCCGGGCGGGCTGGACGCCGTGATCGGCGCCAAGGGCGTGTACCTCTCCGGCGGCGAGATGCAGCGCATCGCGCTGGCGAGGGCGATTTTGAAGGACGCGCCCATCGTGGTGCTGGATGAGGCCAGTTCCTTTGCAGACCCGGAGAACGAGGCGAAGATACAAAAGGCCTTCGAGGCGCTGATGAAGGGCAAGACCGTGCTGATGATCGCCCACCGCCTGTCCACGGTGCAGAACATGGATCGCATCCTCGTCATCCGGGACGGCGAGATCGCCGAGGAAGGAAAGCACAGCGAGCTTCTTGAAAAGGGCGGCGTATACGCCGCTATGTGGGAGGAATACCAAAAGGCCGCGCAGTGGAAGGTAGGAGGTGCCGCATGATCGAACGCATCCGCAAAAAATACGCCATGACGGAGAAGGGCGCAAGGGACTATGTGTCCGCCGTGTTCTGGTCTGTACTGGTCAACATCAGCAAAATGCTGCCGGTGGGCGTGCTGGCCACGGCACTCTCCGGCATCGTAGAGGCGCTGACAAACGGCACCGACCCAAGGGCGGGGCTTACGCGCTTTCTGGCCGCGGGCGTCCTTGCCCTCGCCGCGCTCTTTGTGACCTTCCTGATCCAATACAAAGCCCTATACGAAGCCACCTACCGGGAGAGTGCCAACCGCCGCATCCGGCTGGCGGAGGTGCTGCGCCAGCTCCCGCTGTCCTTCTTCGGAAACCGTGACCTGACCGACCTGACCACCACCATCATGGGGGATACGGAGACGCTGGAAAAGGCATTCTCCCACTTTTACCCCACCATGCACGGCGCGCTCATCTCCACGGCGCTGATTTCCGCAGGCATGCTGCTTTACGACTGGCGGATGGCACTGGCTCTTTTGTGGGTGGTGCCCGCGTCGCTGCTGATGGTCTATCTCTCCCGGCGCATGGAAAAGCGGCATATAACGAAGGGGCTTGTCACCCGCCGCGCGGCCACCGACGCCATGCAGGAGGTGCTGGAGTGCGCGCCGGAGATCAAGGCGTGCAACCAGAAGGCACGGTATATCGCCGACCTGAACCGCAGGCTGGACGAGGCGGAGCAGGACACCATCCGGGGCGAGCTGTTCACAGGCTCCGTGGTCACGGCGGCACAGTCCTTCCTAAAGCTGGGCATCGCCACCACCGTCCTCACGGGGGTAACGCTGATGAGCCGCGGCGACTTGTCGCTGATCCCGTTTCTGATGTTCCTTATCGCCGCCACCCGGGTATATGACCCCATCGGCTCCATGTTTGCCAACATGGCTGCGGTTTTCGCCTGCGAGGTGCGCATCGAGCGTATGCAGGAGATCGAGAACGAAACGCGCATGACCGGCATGATCGAATATGATCCTGACGGCTACGACATCCGCTTTGAGCATGTGACCTTTGCCTACCGGGAAAAAGAGGACGTGCTCCGGGACGTTTCCTTTACGGCGAAGCAGGGGCAGGTGACGGCGCTGGTGGGTCCCTCCGGCGGCGGCAAATCCACGGCAGCCAAGTTGGCAGCCCGCTTCTGGGACCCGGCGGAGGGAACGGTGCGGCTGGGCGGCGTGGACGTGTCCACGGTGGACGGCGAGGCACTGCTGAAAAACTACGCCATCGTATTTCAGGATGTGGTGCTGTTTGCGGATACCGTGATGGAAAACATCCGCCTCGGCAAGCGGGACGCCACCGACGAGGAGGTGCTGGCGGCGGCGAAGGCGGCGCAGTGCGACGCCTTTGTATCCAAGCTGCCGGACGGCTACCATACCCTGATCGGGGAAAACGGCTCCCGGCTCTCCGGCGGTGAGCGGCAGCGCATCTCCATTGCCCGCGCCATCTTGAAGGATGCGCCGGTGATTTTGCTGGACGAGGCCACGGCCTCGCTGGATGTGGAAAACGAGACGGCGGTGCAGGCGGCGCTGTCCGGGTTGATCAAGGATAAGACGGTGCTCATCATCGCGCACCGCATGCGTACCGTCATGAACGCCGACCAGATCGTCCTGCTCTCCGGCGGCCGCGTGGTTGAGATGGGCTCTCCCGCAGAGCTGCTGAAAAAGAACGGCCTGTTCCGCCACATGGCGCAGCTCCAGAGCGAGAGCATGGAGTGGACGGCGTAGAAAGTACCGAGATAAACAGAATTCCAAGTGCAATATTGGAAACCGAAGTGTCGAAAACAAGGAGGCGTTTATGAAAGAAACAAATAAATGGTCTGTCAGGGATGTGATCACCACGGTATTGCTCTCCGCAGTACTTATCGTGATCCAGCTCGTCGTCAATATGGTCTGCATGGCCAACGACTTTGTCAGCATGGTGCTGTCTGTGGGGATTACCATGCTCCTCTGCGCACCGGTCTATATGCTCATGGTCAGCCGGATCGGAAAGCATTTTGTGACGCTGGTCTATATGACGATCCTCGGCGTGATTTTCCTGCTGATGGGCAACTGGTTCTTGCTTCCTTATTATGTTCTCGTGGGGATCCTCTGCGAGGCGATTCTCTGGAAGGAAGGCTCCTGCCAAAAGCCGAAACGGCTGACCGCCGCCTGGACGGCGGCGAGCCTTTTATACAACGGGGTCAATCTACTGCCCATCTGGTTCTTCTGGGACACCTACTACGATTTTGCGCTGGCAAGCGGCATGGAGCAGGGCTACATCGATTCCTATGTGCGTTACTACACCTCTCCCGGCTGGCTGGCCTTTATTCTGCTGTATACGACGCTGATGGGCTTTTTAGGCTGCATGGTGGGCAGTCGGCTGATCCGCAGGCATTTTCAGAAGGCCGGCGTTCTATGAGAGCGGACGCATCCTTTGCGGTGCCGGTCAAACTGTGGGCGCTGCTGTGCGTCTTTGCCGGAGTAACCATCGGCGGGAATGTGCTGCTTACCTGCATCCTGACCGGCGGGGCGCTTCTTTATCTCGTCTTACAGCGGAATTTCCGCCTTGCCGCGTCCTATGGCTGCTTTTATCTGCTGCTGGCGCTTCTGCTGTACGGTATCCGCTTCCACGGGCTGCGCATGCCGGTCTTTTCGGAGTTTTATGTTCTGATGTTCTGGAATCTGTCACCGATCTTTCTGGTGTCATGGGATCTGATCACCACGCCGCCGGGGATGCTCTCTGCGTTTTTATCCCGCCTCCGTATGCCCACCCCGTTCATTCTCGGGCTTCTTGTGGTTTTTCGCTTCTTCCCTACCATGCGGACGGAGCTGAAAGGCGTAGGCAGGTCCATGAAAAACCGAGGGCTGACCGCAGCGGGACAGCTGCTCGCACATCCCGTGCAGAGCATGGAGTATGTGCTGGTTCCGTTTCTTCTTCGGGTGTTGCAGCTTGCGGATCAGCTTTCCGTTTCCGCCGTTGCAAGGGGTGCGGAGCACCCGGGCGTGCGCGGCAGCTATTATGAGAAAAGGGCCGGGGCGCGGGATCACATCGCGGCAGCCGCATGTGCGCTGGTCACGGCTTCCTATTTGATATTGGAAAGGAGCATGGCATGATCGAGCTTATACGCGCTTCTTTTCAATACGAAAACTCAGACAGAGGCGTGCGGGACATTTCCCTTTCGGTAAAAAGCGGCGAATGCGTCGTGCTGACGGGGCTTTCCGGCTGCGGCAAGACCACCGTGACAAGGCTTGTCAACGGGCTTGCGCCGTCCTATTATCCCGGATCCTTCAGCGGAAGTGTGAGAATAGACGGCAAGGACATATCAAGGCTTTCCACATGGGAGATCGGGCGTTTGGTGGGAAGCGTTTTTCAGGACCCCAAAAGCCAGTTCTTTTCCTCCGAGCTTGCCGGAGAGGTAGCCTTTCCCTGCGAGAATTACGGCCTGTCCGCCCGGGAGATACGGGAGAGGACGGACGCCGCCATAGAGGCGTTGAAGCTGTCCCATTTGAAAGACAGGGCAGTTGACATCCTCTCAAGCGGAGAAAAGCAGCGGGCGGCCATTGCGTCCGTATATGCCATGAAGCCAAAGGTCTTTGTGTGCGACGAGCCGACGGCCAACCTGGATGCCGCCGGGACGCGGCAGCTTGCGCAGACCCTTCGGCAGCTCAAGGCACAGGGCTTTACCCTGCTCATCGCAGAGCATCGGATCGACTGGCTGATGGGGATCGCAGACCGGTTTTTATATCTACGAGACGACAGAATAGAGGCCGAGTATACACCGGAGGATTTGCACCTTCTGCCGGAAGCAGACATCTTAGGCATGGGTCTGCGCTCTCCACACGAGGGAAAGGGCCCTCCCGCTCCCTCTGTATTGGACGAAAGCCCTGCCGTCTTGAAGACAGCAGGGCTCTCGAAAAGAATACGCAAAGAAGTTATTTTTGAGGATATTTCGCTGTCCGTTCCAGAGGGCAGCGTGACCGCCATAACGGGGCAAAACGGCGCGGGGAAAACCACCCTTGCGCAGATCCTCTGCGGGCTGGCAAGGCAGACAAGGGGACATATCCTGATAGACGGGAAAAAAGCAAGAGCGGCAATCCGGCGCAGGGAGATCTATTACTGCGGAAATGACACGTCAACGCAGTTTTTTACGGCAAGCGTGGCGGAGGAGCTGCTGCTGAATACCGAATTGACAGAAGAAAACAAAGACCGTGCCAGATATTTGCTGAAAGAATTTGGCCTTTACGAGTACAGGGCTGCGCACCCGTCCGCCCTGTCCGGTGGACAGAAGCAGCGGCTTGCCATTGCCTGCGCCATCTTTTCCGGCCGCAGGATATTGATACTCGATGAGCCCACCAGCGGACTTGATGGGCAGAATATGCGCCTGATCGCGGAAAGGTTGAAAAGCGAAGCGCGGAACGGCAGAACCATTCTCGTGATCACCCACGACAGGGAACTGATCGAGAGCTGCTGCGATAACATTGTGGAGGTCGGTACAAAGCCCGGCGAGGTACAGTGAATGCCTTTTGCCATTGAGCCAAAACGGGGCAAATGCACGAATGTTACTTTGCGTTGCTTGCCACGACGGTGTTGTTGCTGCTTATACGAGCCTTTCCGCCTATGCGGAGCTGCCCCCGATCGCGGACGGCTACTGGAAAATGGTGGATCGAAACCCGGGAACGAGCGCGTACACAAATGTTTCTCTGTGCGTATACGATGAGGCAACAGGTGCCGCATACCTCTTGACAATGGATATCTAACGATAAGCAGCAGCCCCCCGGACGTTTCGTTGTCCAGGGGACTGCTGCTTATATCGTGATCGAAGTGCGGCACGGAATTTCCGGTTGATACGACCCACGCTGCCTCAGTTTACAAACGATGCGTTTCCCAGCCGGTAGTACCGGCAACCATCCTCCTCGTACCACTCAAACGTACCCACCACGGTGATCTCCGCCCCCAGCTCCGGATAATCATCGGGATAGACGGGCTTTCCGGCGAGGGCAAACTCCAGCCCCTGCGCGCAGCAGGCGGTGGCATCGGCGATCATGCAGGCAAAGAACATTTTGTCCGGGATAAAAGCACCGTTTTCGTCGGTGGCCTGGTATATGTTGAACTGTCCCTGCATTTTGACGGTTTTTCCGATGTAGTTATCCGGGAAGGAGATCATGCTGTTGACCTCGGAATAGACCATGATGCCGCTGAGTGCGGTCAGGTCAATGTCGAGCGCGGCGGTGTCTTCTGCATCCTCCGCAGCGGGCTTTTGTGCGGTGTCCTCATGGCCGCAGGCGGCGAGAGTGCAGAGCAGCAGGGCTGCCAACAGCACGCAAAATAGTTTTTTCATCTGCGAAGACCTCCCAATACCGTGCCTGCCAGCCACGACAGACCGAAAGCACCGATCTGAACGGCGACGATGGTGGAGCCTACCGGCGTACCGGCGAGAATGGACGCCAGAATACCGAGCAGCGCACAGAAAACCGAAAGGACTGCCGCGCAGATGGTCACGCTGCGAAAGCTCTTGAACATCCGCATGGCGGACAGTGCCGGGAAGATCACCAGTGCGGAGATCAGCAGGGAACCCACAAGGTTCATCGCCAGCACGATGATGACCGCAACGACGACGGCGATCAGTAGGTTGTAAAGCCCCGCCTTCGTGCCGGTCGCCCTTGCGAAGCTCTCGTCAAAGGTCACGGCGAAGATCTTATTGTAAAACAGGATGAACACCGCCACGACCAGCACCGACATCCCCACGCACAGCCATACCTCTACGGGGGAC
>ENA-OYXT01000394-OYXT01000394.1-human-gut-metagenome-genome-assembly--contig:-NODE-394-length-17509-cov-7.293457_pt1 | contig 17509 bp, 7 predicted proteins | sample MGYA00244218_ERZ653423 | MGnify/ENA primary metagenome ERZ653423 (study PRJEB26926, sample SAMN06165035) | human gut metagenome | biome: ENVO:00009003; feature: ENVO:2100002; material: ENVO:00002003... | reverse complement strand
CAGATATTATAATGTATAAGTTTAAAAATGAATTATCTTGCAGAAACATATTTATGCAATGTCGCTCTTACGGCACCCTTGCCGGCGAAGAGTTCCTTCACCATGCCCTCAATCTGCTCGCCGAAGCCAGCCTCATAGAGATCGAGTCCGAACACATCCTTGCGGGAATAGAGATTCTTCAGGCAAGAGTAGTTCTGATCAGCCTTGCCTACCTCCAGAGGAGCTACGATGGCCTGCAGTTCTGCCAACAATGGGTCGGAAGATGGCTCGAATGGCTTCAGGTTATCATCCAATGCCTTGAGATAACGGGCATAACCTGCTAATACCAAAGGAATCAACACGAGATTGCTCACGTCGAGACCACGGTCGATATACTTCTTGATAGTCTCACCGAAACGGATAGAGAGTTTCTGACTGGTATCAGTAGCGATACGCTGAGGAGCATCCGGCATGAAAGGATTAGGCAGACGCTTGTTGATTACGGTGCCGATAAACTCGTATGGGTTCAATACGCCTGGGTCGGTAACCACCGGCATCGCCTCGATATAACCGATCTTCTGGATAAAGGCACGCAGGTCCTCATCCGCCATCTCGGCAGAAATCAAGGTATAGTCGAGCATGCAGCCATAGATAGACATCGCTGTATGGAGAGGGTTCAAACAGGTGGTTACCTTCATGGTCTCAACCTCATCTACAGTCTTGCGGGATGTATAGAGCGCACCGCCCAACTCCAATGGCGGACGACCGTTGGTATAAGTATCCTCGCAAACGAGATACTGCACTTCCTCGGCATTTACGAAAGGAGCGGTGAAAGTATGCTTCTCGGTGATAATCGTATTGTTATCCTCGAAACCATCCTCAGCGAGCATCGCCTGTACCTTCTCGTGTGGACGAGGAGTAATCTTATCAATCATAGACCAAGGATAGGTAATCTTGCTGCTGTCATTGATATAATCTACGAAACCAGCCTCTACGATGCCATCCTGCGCCCAACGCTCAGCATAAGCCTTTACGCCAGCCTTAACATGGTCGCCGTTGTGAGAACAGTTGTCGGTAGACTGAAGAGTAAGTGGCAACTTGCCTGCCTTATAACGCTCATAGAGAAGAGCGGTAAGCTTACCCATAGCAAATACTGCATCGAGACCACGTGCCAGATCGGCATCATTGAAAGAATATCCCTTCTCGGTGATGGTGAAAGTTACCATCTGCAGACTTGGTGCCTGGAAAATCTGGACCAATCGTGCCCAGTCCTCACCAAACTGCTTATCCGCCTTGAGGCTTTCTGTGATAGAAGCGATGACCTTCTTCTCGATGGTGCCGTTAGACTGGAGGCTCACCAGGAGCGAGAGATTATGGTAAGGGCGATAAGCCTTGTCGATAATTTCGTAGTCGAAGCTTTCTGCTACGATGACACCACGGTCGTACTTACCGGTGTTGAGCGCATCGTTGAGGATAGCGGCAGGGAACGCACGGAAGATGTTACCTGCACCAAAGTGAACCCAAGTAGGCTCGTCGTGAGTCTTCTTAGCTACGGCTGCGATGTCATACTTAGGAAGCTCATAACCCTTAGCTTCCCATTCTGCAGCATTAAAGCTGTCTGAAAGAATTTCGTTCAGTTTCATGATTAATAATTATTGATGTTGTTTTATGTAAATTTTAACCTTTTTATAAGCAATACAATGATTCCTTTTCTGTTGAGTCAGGGCAAAATTACGAATTTAATCTGAAATACCGCTCCTTTTTAGAGATTATTTTAAAATATTGAACAATAAGAAACTTAAATTGAACAATTAGAAATGTTTCGGTAACAAAAAATACTTTTCGCCCTGTTTCCCTATTTACCGGTAGTAGACTATTTATATACACTTTACAGATTATCCAGTTCCTTGATCTGCTTTTTCGGTGTCACTCCAAGTCCCTTCAGGCTCTCTACCCTTCTCATCACATTGCCGGTGCCGTCATAGAGTTGCTTCTTTGCCTTATCAAAAGTACCCGAAAGACGGGTTATCAGATCACCCACACTCATAAAGGTATCTTCGAAGCCAGCCACCTTATCATACAGATCAGCAGCCGTCTTCACGATTTTCTCTACATTCTTGTTCTGCCGGTCATACTGCCAGAGATTATAGGCAAGCTGGAGTGCCATGAGCAGATTGCTTGGTGAGATGATAATAATCTTCTTCTGATAAGCATAACGGCTGAGATCCGGCTGCTGCTTCATCGCTGCGATATAGCTGGTCTCGTTAGGGATGAACATCAGTACGAAGCCGATGGCATCATCCACCAGTTTGGAATAGTCTTTGGCTGCCAGTTCATCGATGTGCTTTCGTACGCTCAGCGCATGTGCCTTCATCAGGCGTTCCTGTTCAGCCTCATCTTCAGCTGCCAGAGCATCGGAATAGGCGGTAAGCGAAACCTTGGAATCGATGACCACACTTCTGCCTTCCGGGAATCGGACGATGACATCCGGACGATAGTTCTTTCCCTCTTCATCTTTCGTATTCTCCTGAATGAAGAATTCCTCATCTTTACGAAGTCCGCTGTTCTCCAGGATGGTTTCCAGCACCATCTCGCCCCAGTCGCCCTGCATCTTGCTGTCGCCCTTCAATGCCTTGGTCAGGTTGGCAGCATCGGAGCCAATCTTCTCGGTCTGCTCCTTCAGGTTCAGTACAGCCTGCTGCTGTTCCTGCTGGAAGAGTTTCATCGTTGCCTCGAAGGTGTTCTGCAGTTCCTTCTTGTTCACCTCGTTCTGGGTTTTGCTCTCCTCTACCGATTTCTTGAAATCAGCAAACTGTTCCTTGATAGGTTTCAGGAGTTCATCCATCTGCAGACGGTTGGTTTCCTGCAGAGCCGACTGCTTGGCAGCCAACTGCTCAGCCGCCACCTTCTGCTGTTCTATCGTCATTCGCTGCATTTCCTGCTTCAGACTCTCGAGTTTCTGTGCCCACTGCTGGTCGCTTTCCGCTCTGAGTTTCGCCGCATACAGCCGCTCGTTCTCCATTTGAGATTTCACTGATTGAACCTCAGAAGCATGATGCAGTTTTATCTGTTCGATGTTAGCCGCCAGCACCTGAGCTTTCGCTACGAGCTGGGTTTTCTCCTCTCCCGCACTTTTTGCTTCCATCAGTTTCCCCACGAAGAATCCGATGGCAAGCCCTATGATGATTCCAATTACTATTTCCATTTATCCTTGTTTTGAATGATTCTGTAAATCTGCAAAAATTATGATTTGCAAAAGTAATCATTTCAAGACATAACACCAAACATCATGGGGGATTCTTGTAGATATTTAACTCTTCTGCATTTTAATATGCAAACAAAAAGAGCGCACCGCTATTGGCACGCTCTTTTCTTTAAATCATCTTTTAAATATACATTATCGGTTGGCAGTAGGCCACTGATAAGTATCAGTGCAATGGATATCAGCACTCTGGTCGGCAATCATCAACTTGAAATCGCCTTCCTCCAATCTCCATTTGCCATTCCAACCTACGAAGGCCAAATCGTCTGCCTTTAATTCAAATGTCACGGTCTTGGTCTCACCAGGCTGAAGTTCCACCTTGTCGAAGGCACGGAGACGACGGCCATCAGGCACAATACTAGCGATGAGATCGCTACTGAACAGGAGGACACTCTCCTTGCCTGCCACCTTTCCCGTATTCTTCACATCCACGCTCACCTTGATGATGTCGCCGTGGCGGAAATCAGACTGAGAAACCTTCAGGTTGCTATATTTGTAAGAGGTATAACTCAAACCATATCCGAAGCCCCACTGCTGGGTAATCTTCGCATTATAGTCGTAAGCACCTTCCATCGTACCCACCTCCTCACTCTTCTTGAAGTCATAGTTGGCGAGCGAATTGATTTCCTTAGGATAGGTGTAAGGCATCTTGCCACTGAAGTTTGACTTGCCCGATACCAGGTTTGCCAAAGCATCGCCGCCCATGTTGCCAGGGATAAGGATGTTGATGATGCCCTGTGCCAATGGTTCGATGTCAGCGATGAGACGAGGACGACCTTCATTCAGCACCAAGATGACAGGCTTGCCTGTCTGAGCCAAAGCCTTGACCAGATTACGCTGGTTCTCTGAGAGCCAAAGGTCGGTCAGGTTGCCCGGAGTCTCTGTATAGGAGTTCTCGCCAATGCAAGCCACGATGACGTCAGCATCCTTCGCTGCAGCCACTGCCTCCTGAATCTGAGGTTCGTTCTCCTCCCAGTATTTTCCCTTCTCATTATAGGTAACACCCTGGTTCAAGATAACATTCTCCTTGCCATACTCATTACAGAATGCCTCATAGATAGTATTGTACTTGCCGGCAAACTCATCAGCACGATGACCCTGCCAGGTATAGCTCCATCCACCGTCCAGACAACGCATCTGATTGGCATTAGGACCTGTAAGGAGAATCTTCTTGCCATGCTGCAAAGGAAGGATATTACCCTCGTTCTTCAGGAGCACCATACTTTCGGTAGCTCCCTCCAAGGCGAGCTTGGCAAACTCCTCACCACCAAACTTAGGATAATTCTTCAGTTTCTGGGTTGGGTTCTTGAAGAGGTCGAGACGGTACTTCATGCGAAGCACACGGCGACAGGCATCGTCGATGCGACTCATCGGAATCTTACCTTCCTTCACCAGTTCTACAAGATAGCCACAAGCATCGCAAGAATAAGGTTCCATAATCATGTCGATACCGGCATTGATGGCGATGCGGAGCGCATCCTTCTTGTCCTTTGCCACCATCTCACGAGTATAGAGATTGTTGATGTCTGCCCAGTCGGTGATGAGCACACCATCCCATCCAGTCTCTTCCTTCAGCCATCCTGTCAGGAATTCCTTGTTGGCATGCATCGGCACACCATTGACGGAAGCGGAATTCACCATCACGGTTAAGGCTCCAGCCTGCAGACCCGCCAGGAAAGGAGCAAAGTGCTTCTCTCGCAAGTCGGCAGGAGAGATATAGGCTGGCGTACGGTCTTTACCGGTCCAAGGCACACCATAGCCCATGAAGTGCTTCATTGAAGTAGCAATGTGATACTGGTCGATGTTGTTTGGGTCCTCGCCCTGGAAACCATAGACCATCGCCTTGCCCATCTCAGAACTGAGGTAGCAATCCTCGCCAAAGTTCTCCCAGATGCGAGGCCAACGGGCATCACGACCGAGATCAACGGTAGGACTGTAAGTCCAAGGCACGCTCACCGCACGAGTCTCATAAGCGGTAGCCTCAGCCGAACGGCGAGCTATCTCACGATTAAAGGTGGCAGCCACATTGATGTTCTGCGGAAAGAGGGTTCCACCCTGTGTATAAGTAGAACCGTGGTTCTGGTCGAGACCGAAGACACAAGGGATGCCGATGCGCTTCATCGAGATCTTCTGGATTTGTGCGATATACTTCTCCCACTGCTTAGCGGTTGGTGCGCAGGTATTTGGAGCGTTGAGGATTGAGCCAATCTTATAGCGGGAAAGGATAGAATCGGTCTTGTGCTCGTCGATATAGAACACACCATTCTTGTCGTTGGCACCAAAGAGGTCGGTCACCAATTCCATCATCTGACCTATCTTTTCCTCCAAGGTGAGTTTCTTCAGAGTTTGTTCTACCTGAGCCTCAATCTTAGGGTCGCTCTTGATAACCGGAACATTGGCACTGGCTGTATAAGCCAATGCCAACAATGAAATAGATAATAAAATTTTCTTCATAAACAGTAAAGGTTTGACGCTTTATGATAAAAACGGAAATCTTTCTAATATATTATTCAATAGTTACTTTCTTTACGGTGTAACCATCACCCACAAGGAGGAAACCATCCTGCTCTGTCAAGAGTTGGATAGAGAGGTCGGTCAGTACAAACTCCCATGTAGCAGGACCATCCACCATGAAGTCGCCACGTTCTATGTCGCCCCCCTTACCAGTAAGGATGTTGTTCCACCAAGCTGTGGTAGCGGTACCCTGACCTTTTCCATCCACATAGACACGGAGGATGGTGCCAACCTTCACCTTTGAGAGGAAGGTTTCCTTCAAGGCCTCGAATGGTGTACCCCATGTCACGGCAAACTCACCTTCCCAGAGGGTAGTCTCCATAGATGGACGCGGCTCTGTAGTTACCTTGATTTTACCGCAAGGGAACTGTACACCACTGCCATCTACCAATGTAATGTCGTAATCGCCATTGGCGAGGTCGGAAGGAGCAGTAACTTTCAATGCTGTACCCTTATCGAGAACTTCGAAGTCAGCCTCCTTACCATCGATGAGTACTTTCTGAACGTGATCCACCAGGTTCTTGCAGTTGCGGATGGTTGTAGTTTCTCCCGGAGCTACCCAAAGCTCGTTGGCATTGGTACCCAAGACTGGATCATCAGCAGCAGGAGTCACGGTAACGTTCAAGGTGCGGGATGTGGTCTTGCCCTTGGTGGTGGTTGCCACAATCTTCAGTTCATGATTACCTATAGGCAAAGGTTGGTCGATAGTAGTACCTTCGGCAATCTTAGTGCCGTCGAGCAACCATGTCACAGTGGTATAGTGAACAGGAGTCACCTTGATTTCCAACTTATAATTAGTCTTGCGGTTTATCTTGGAATCAGCCAAGTCGGTGTTCAAGATACGTGGATTGTCATCTTCGCTGGCTGTGAAGTATGGTTCATCATCAGAAGAGCAAGAAGACAAGGTAGATGTACCAGCCAGTGCGAAACCCACGGCTAAGAGCATCATCATAGCCTTCAAGACTTTTCCCTTATATTGTTTCATTGTCTTATTCATAATTAATTATTCTATTCTATTGTCCTATAAGACTTAACATTTAACACTTAACATTAAACACTACTTGCTATATCCCTTTCCGAATGGAGGATTGAAGTCTGGCTGAAGGTTTACATCAGCCTTGTCCCACCAGAGGCGCTTGTGCCAATCGTCTGTACCACCCATGCGGTCGATGGCAGCCTTGTAGTTGGCATTGTTGTACTGAGCTTCCAATACAGGATACTGCAAGCGGACAGGCATTGACCAATCGGGATCCGTATAAGTGAAACCATTCTTGGTCAAGAGATCACGATTCAAGATGGCAGGATAGTCAGAGCGGCGTAAGTTAGCCCAACCCTCAGAAGGGTTCATCATGTGGAGAATCCAAGCCTGGGTGTTGATGGTCTCCTTAGGATTGTCACCCAACGGATTGCTGGCAATGAACGCATCAATCTCTTCCTTGGAAATCTTGTTGGATGTAAGATAGTAGTTGTTGAGCAACTCCATGCTGGCACGAACACCAGCCTCGTAGTGACTCTCAGCATCACCACCACCAACATTCCAATCCTTGGTTGCAGCCTCAGCCTTGAGGAACTCCACCTCAGCATAGCTCATCAAGTCGCCAGGACAAGAAGGCATCTCGAAGTCGATGTTCAGGCAAGGACGACTAGCTCGGGCTATATAATCAGAGTTGGCATAAGTGTTCTCGTCTATCTCTGCATACTTCTTCAAAGTAGGAAGGTCATCCAACGTAGCTGGATTCATCCAGTCTGTGTACCAGGCTGCACCAGGGTTGCAAGGCTCCTCACCGAGGTTCTTGCTCTTGAAGTAAGCCAGGAAATCATCGGTCAAGTCGATGTTCTGCTCCTTATCTGGCTTCACCTGACTACGCTTGATATTGTAGTAGTGACGGCAGATGCGATAGAGACGAGGGTCGTTGGTATTCTGCAACTGATAGAACAAGGTAGAGCATACCATGGTAGGCGATGTGGCATCCTGACCATAGAGAATCTCTCCCAAGGCATTGGTACGGAAATCATAATCATTGGCACCATCATAATATGTATAAGGTGCATCAGCATACTTGATATAAGCATCATCTGCAGCACTGGCGATAGCACCGGCAGCCACAGCCTTCTCAAACTCCTCCTTTGCCTTCTGTGGATTAACATCGGAAATGCGCATGGCATAGCGCATACGGAGTGCATTGGCATACTTCTTCCACTTAGCTACATCACCACCCATGCTGGTGACATCACCAGAAATGCGGTCGGTACCTGTGCCAAGCTGCTTCTCGCAAGCGTCAAGTTCCTCGAAGAACCAGCTGTAGAGTTCCTCTACGGTATCATACTTAGGGTTGGAGATACCTGAGATATAACCCAGACCTGCCTCCGAACAAGGCACGTCACCGTAGGTATCTGCCAAAACTGCCGTGAGATAGACACGATGGATACGAAGTACCGCATTCAAGTTTGCCTTGTCAGCAGATTTGTGGATGGCATCCACAAGGTTCTTGATACTGATTTCATAATAGCGGTCCCAGACACGACGGGTCATATCATCTTCTCTGAAATTAGAACCAGCGTAATTGGATACATTATAACCACCAGCGAAATACTGTGGAAAACCCGTTATATAGTTACGGTAGGTATCCATCAGACTGAAGTCACCGTAAGTCTGCAACAAAGCTGTTGTCAACTGTGCGTTAGGGTCGAGCTCGTTCACCTTGGTCTTGTCGGTATTGATGTTGCTCAAGGTATCATCAGAGCAAGAAGTCATCGCAGTGCCGGTTGCCATCAGGGCGAAAGCCATCATCAGGCTGCTCTTACCTATATATTTCTTGATTATATTGTTCATTTTCTTACCTTATTATATATTAGAACTCTTCTAAAGAAATTGATTCATTTTTTTCGGGACTAGAACTTCACGTTCACGTTCAAACCATAACTCTTGCGAGATGGCAGGGAACCATATTCCAGACCGAGACCTGAGGTGTTGTAGCTGGAGTCTGGGTCGATGTTAGGAATGTTCTTCCAAACAATGAATGGGTTACGAGCCACGAAGGATACGGTCAAGCCCTTGACATACTTGCCCAGGATGCTCTCTGGGAAGGTATAGCCGAAAGTAATCTCACGACACTTCACGTAAGAGTTGTCGTAAACGAAGGCACTCTGCACGCCTTTTGCCACATGCTTCCAGTAATCTTCAGGGTTCACGGCGATGTCGTTCTTGCGATAAGTACCGTCGCCATTGTCGATGACACCATCTACGACAAATCCCTTGCAGTTACCTGCTGCACGCCATTCGGCAAGTTCCATACCCGAAGCCTTGCGAGCCTCCTCAGAAGAGTACCACTCCTCACGGCCTGCCAATGTTCCCTTTGCCTTACCTGTTTCGTATGCAGAACGCATGGACATAGAGTAGATGTCGGCACCTACCTTCACATCGAAGGATGCAGAGAGGCGGAAGTTCTTGTAGCTGAAGGTTGAGTAGAAACCACCTGTCCAGTCCCAAGTAGAGTTGCCGATGGTCTTGATTTCCTGGTCAACCTTTGGAAGACCAGTAGCTGCATCGACAACCACCTGACCCTTGTCGTTGTAGAGGAAGTCGTGTCCACGGATAGCTCCATAGTTCTCACCTACCTTGGCACCTACAGAAACACCGCACCAGGTTGCCTTCGCCAACTCGAAGTAGTCCATGCCATCGATGAGCGACTTCACCTTGTTGGTATTCTTCGAGAAGTTGACACCCAAGTCCCAAGCGAAGTCCTTGATTTGCAAGGCACGGGCATTGAGGGCAATCTCGACACCCTGGTTCTGAATCTCACCGGCATTGATGAGGCGGTAAGCATAGCCAGAGGTGGTGGTTGAAGCCAAGCTCAAAATCTGGTTCTTGGAGTTCTGGTTGTAATAGGTGGCATCCAAGCCCAAGCGTCCGTTAAGGAACTTCATCTCCAAACCTACCTCGTAAGAACCTGTCATAGTAGGCTTCAAATCCTTGTTCGGCTGTGTTGAGTTGGCTATCATACCGATGGTATAACCCGAGTAGCTGTACTTGCCCGTGGTATAGTTGAGTGCCAACAGGTATGGATCGGTATCGCTACCTACCTTTGCCCAAGATGCGCGAATCTTACCATAATTGATGAACTTCTTGTTCTTGATAAACTCAGAGAAAACCAAACTACCCGATACAGATGGATATACGTATGTATTGTTATTTGTAGGGAGCGTAGATGACTTATCGCCACGGATGGTTCCCTCCAAATAGTAAGTATGCTTGTAGCCGAGGCTCGCGCTGGCATAGAGAGAGCTGATCTGCTTCTTGTACATACTCTCACGAGTGTTCTGTTCCTGATAGTTCATGATGTTCTGGATGCCATTCATCTGCTGGTTGAGACCGACGTTGGTAGTGGTCTTGTTGTTCACCTTGAAGATGTTACCACCAGCGGTAGCGTTGACATCGAAGTCGCCCCATGAGTTGTTGTAGAGGGCGAGTATCTCGGCGTTGAGTGTGCGGTTGTTGAAGATTTGGTCGGTAAGCTTTCCGGCAGGAGTTCCTGGAGTTGTCTTGGCGATGAATTCCTGGAAGTTCATGCTGTTGATGTCGGTACCGATAGTACCCTGCAACTTGAGGTGCTTGTTGATGTTCCAGATTGCCTTACCCGTAAAACGGAACACGTCCTTGTCGGATGTATTGCTGTTCTTATAGAGATCCCAGTATGGGTTCTTGTTATACTGATCGTTACCATTCCAGTTGGAGTAGTTGCCATCGGCATCCTCATAGTGCTTCAACCAAGCCTGGTCGTAGGTACCTGCCAGGGTCATGAGGTTCTTACCCACGTTGCTCTGGGAGTCACCAAGGGCAGGACGGTTCTTTACCTTCTCACGAGTATAGTTGGCGGTGAAGTCGAAGTCAACAGGACCTGCAGAGGTATTCACACGGAGGTTGAAGTTGTCACGACTCATATTGGTATTTGGCAAGATATCCTTATTGCGCATATCGGTAACAGAGAAACGCATACCCGTCTTACCGGAATTAACTGAGAGGATGGCAGAGTTCTGGGTGGTGAAACCTGTGCGGAAGAAATCAGAAGCATTGTTAGGATGCATCATGAATGGACGTTCTTCGCCATCGAAATATTTGAACATGAAGTCATCGGCCTTAGGTCCCCAACTTGAGTTCGTACCAGAAGTGCTGGATGTAGGAAGCTCGCCATTGTAGCCAGCACCATATATCTCCTGGATGTCGTCCCATTTAGCCAACTGGGTATCGATAGTATAAGAACCATTGTACTCCACGGAAATTCTATCCTTCTCCGCCTTCTTGGTCGTAATCAAGATAACACCATGAGAAGCACGGCTACCATAGAGGGCAGAGGCAGCAGGACCTTTCAATACGGTCATCGTCTCGATGTCATCAGGATTGATGGCAGAGATACCATCACCGAGGTCATAACCACCACTTTCACCAGCACTGCCAAAGTTGGTATTATCCAAAGGCACACCATCCACCACGTAAAGAGGCTGGTTATTGCCTGCCATTTCTGTATTACCACGAAGAAGCACGCGGGTAGAACCTGAAGCACCGCCAGCGGTGTTCTGGACAACGAGACCAGCCACCTTACCAGAAAGAGAGTTGATGACGTTGGTTTCCTTCGCCTTGGTAAGTTCCTCACCTTTCACTTCCTCCAAGCCATAGCCGAGAGCCTTGCGGTCGCGCTTGATACCAAGGGCGGTAACAACGACCTCATTCAAGGCCTTACCATCCTCTTGCATCGTGATTTTCATGCCATTAGCAGCTTTCACGGTCATTGTCTTGTAACCGATGTAGCTCACTTCGAGCGTTGCTCCAGGCTTGCAGTTCAACGTAAAGTTACCATCTATATCGGTAACGGCACCGTTGGTTGTACCAGCCACCTTCACGCTAGCGCCAATCAAGGTTTCGCCAGTGGCATCCACCACTGTACCCTTGATGCCTTGGTCCTGCTGAACGCTCATCGCTGCATTGTTCATCTGGGCAGCGAGAATGGCAGAAGCAGGCATCCACATCAAACCTGCACCGAGCAGGCCGAGAAACATAGTTTTCTTTCTCATAATTGATATTTTTGTTTTTAGTTTAACATTATTCTTTCCCAAAGATTCCTTCGAGAATCCAAGGAGCATTCACCTTCATACTCTTGAAACGGTCGAAGATGCCATACTTCTCAGAGCCGTTGCCGAAGTGGTTGTTGTCCCAAACGAAAGTAGAGAAGCCTCGTTTGCGAGCCTCCGTAGTCAAGAACTTACAGTAGTAGGTCATGTTTTCATGCACTTTCTCTGAGTTAGACTTATAGTGATCGGTTACTCCCCACTCTCCTATTACGATACCCAGTCCTTTGTTGCTCCAGGTATTCACCGCCTTGTCGAAGAAATCCGTCATCGTCTTCTCGTTTTCTGCAGGTATCTTGCCAGCATCCTTGTAGGCATCACCCCAGTAATCGTAGGTGCAATCGCCAGCGTAGCTCCATGGCTGATAGTAGTGAAATTCCACACTCATATAGTTGTTGCCATTGCCTTCGGCATCCTTCGGAATGATGAAATCTCCATTCTCTATGCCAAACCATGGGTTACAAACGTAAGTCTGTAAGATGAGGTGGCGCTTGGCATTGTTGCCGCCTGTGGCACGAACCATATCCACGAATATCTGATTGTAAGCATTCTGCACTTCGAGGTTCTCGGCAGTAGGCTTGCCCCAGTTGTCCCTGATGTGAACCTCATTGGTACCGGCGAAAGCCAAGCGACTGTCATAATTGGCAAACTCAGAGGCGATATTCATCCAGAGGAGCGCAAGCTTCTGGCAGTTTTCTTCCTTATATTGATAGGTAGGACGACCTTCGAGCCATTTTTCATGATGCACATTGATGATAACCTTCAAACCGTTGTCAAGGCACCAGCCCACCACCTCCTTGATGCGAGCAATCCAAGCCTTGTCGATGCTCATCGCCTGAGCGTTGGTAATGTGGCACTGCCAACGGATTGGAATACGGATGGCATTGAAACCTGCCTTCTTCACAGCTTGTATCATCTTCTTGGTAACAACGGGATTGCCCCAGGCTGTCTCTGCATGGATAGAACCATCAGGGTTGCCAATCTGCATCGACTCACCATCCTGTCCAGGAGCTGAGCACTCGAATGCGTTGCCAAGATTCCACCCCACAACATCTTTATTCCATTGCTGGGCAGTAGGTATGGATTCGCCTACACCTTCAGAACTGCTGGATGAGTGCAACGTACTTGCTTCGCATGAGAGACATGTGAAGACGCCTATTAAAAAGAGGCTAATTTTCAAAAAGTTCCTTTTCATTTTTATGTTTATATTGTTATTGTTTCGTTTTTTAAATAACTGTTTGACTTACTTAACAGAATCTGGTTGCAAAGATAAAGAAAAGGAACTTCCAGAGGGTTAGATAACAAACAAAAAAAGGTTTCAATTCAGACATATCGTCTAAACAGAAACCTTTTCTTTGAATTTAAAACTCTAATTTACAGATACTTACTTGGAGAAACCCCAAAGTGTTTTTTAAATACAGTACTAAAGTACTTCACATTTACAAAACCGGCTTTCACAGATACATCCAGCACACTATCCCCCTGTTTCAGGAAGATTGCAGCCTGCTCCAGACGTATCAAACGCATAAAATCCTGCGGACTTTGACCCGTAAGAGTCTTCAGCCTACCATAGAAAAGCGTTCTGCTCATCGCCATCTCTCTACAGAGTCGGTCGATATTAAAGTCTGTGTCGCTCAGATGAGCCAACACCAAACGGGTAGCTTTATCTACAAAAGCCTGGTCTTGCGGATTCAGAACAGCTTCTGCCACATTTTCGAATGTCTGGCCTTGCTTATTCAAGACAGTATCATCCTTTTTCTCTTCAGAAGTTCCAGTAGGTTCCAAGTGTTCATAGGATGAATCAGAACCCACAATCTGCTCGGAAGAAGCAGACTCAGAAGCAACCTCTCCTCTAACAAGAGCAAGGCTTCTGTCCATATAATACTGATTCAACCGGCGACGATTCTTCAAAATACTGGCAACCTTACTCGCAAGAATAGCAGTATCGAATGGCTTGGCTATATAGTCATCAGCACCAAGTCCGAGTCCCTCTATCATAAAGTCACGACCAGCCTTAGCAGTCAGCAGGATAACAGGCAGCCATGATGTTTCCTTATTTTCCTTGATGCTGCGACAGAACTCATCTCCGTGCATTCCCGGCATCATGACATCTGAAACAACGATATCACATATCCCGCCCTCTTTCAAATATTTCAAGGCAGCCTCTGCACTCTCCACATCAACTACTTGATAAGAATCACCAAAAGTCATTCTGATATATTTGCGAAGATCTTCATTGTCATCGACAAAAAGAAGTGTATCCGTTGAAACATCAGCATCCTGCAGAACCGCAGAAGACACAGTCTGGCAAGTTTCATCATGCTTATCTTCAGCTAAAGAAGATTCAGTTACAACATTTTTCTTTTCTCCAACAAGCCGGACAGAAGAATCTGTTACATGACCTAATGGCATCTTCACACAGAAAGTAGTACCCTTTCCTTCCTCACTTACGAAACTAAGCTTTCCTCCTAATTTCTCTACAAGCTTTCGTGTAAGCATCAGTCCTAATCCACTTCCCATTTCCTGAGAATTTATCGCATTAGAAGCCCTGAAGAAGGTCTTGAAGATACTCTTAATTTCGGCCTTTGGAATACCTATACCTGTATCACATACATGAATCACAGCCATCTTACCTTCAACAGAAGCCGACAACGTAACCTTTCCACCTTGAGGTGTATATTTGATAGCATTCGAGAGAAGATTTTCCAATATCAGATCCATCATTTTGACATCAGAATGAATCTGTTGCTGCGGACACGTTTCAATACACAGTTGAATATGCTTCTCCTGAGCTGCCAATACAAACTTTTCCAACTGCACACGTAAAAGCATCGGCAATTCTATATCTTGCAGGCGAACCTGTTCGGCAGACTGCTCTATCTTTTGGAAGTCAAGCAATTCTGTAACCATCTTCAATAGTTTGTTGCCGTTACGATGCGCCATATCCAAGAATCCACGACTTTTCTCACTCAAGTTGGAATCATTAGCCAGATTATCAAGAGGAGCCAACACGAGACTCAAAGGAGTACGTATGTTATGGGCAGTATTAACGAAGAAATTGATTTTCTCATCATAATACTTTCGCTGTAAGCGCTCTTTGTAATACTGCCAGACAAAATATAAGATGGCAGCAAAAATACAGAGATAGATAATCCATGCCCACCAGGTATTCCACCAAGGCTGGGCTATATGAATCTCCAAAGTTGTTTCTCCCAATTCTCTACCATTACTTCTGCAGATAGCCTTTACATGAAGCAGATAGCTGCCCGAAGGCAAATTTACAAATCGTACCAACTGATTAGAAGATGGTTTACTCCAATTACGGTCGTATCCTTCCAAATAATATTGATATTGAATATCATACTGGTATTGATAATTGATACTCTCGAAAGAAACAACCAGCGTATTCTCATTATGGCTAAGACTCAATTTGCCTTCCTTCAACATTTCAAAGAGACATTCATTCCAGTAATCGGAACGTTCGACACCTTCAACCTCAACACTATGAATACGAAGTGGAGCGGCATAATTCAAACCTTTGGCAAACATAGGAGTCAAAGCGACAACTCCATCGTTGCTGCCAAAAAGCACCCTGCCATCTGTAGTACACGCAACAGACATTCGGTTATACTCACGTTCCATTCCCTTAAAGATGTTGAGGTTTACTATCTTCCCCTGTTTCATGAACGCCAAACCTTTATCCGTACTGATCCACAAATTGCCATTAATACCTTTTATAAGTCCATAAACAGTATTAGAAGGCAAAGCGTCCTGATTAGTATAACGCTTAAACTTCTTTGTCAGTAAATCATAATCATAGAGTCCTCCTCCATCCGTTCCAATCCAGATATGACGGGAATCCTGAAAAGCCATACTGTTGACAAACAAATTAATGTCTTTTTCGGGATACTGTTCAGGATAAAAGAAACGACGAGGATGCAAAGGTTCGCGCTTATCAATCAAATAGCCTCCATGCGAAGTTCCTACAGCAATAAAACGCTTATCCAGTGATTCCGTGATGCATTGCACTTCGTTGACAGGCAGATAGAATACCGACTTTCCCGTTCCATTCAAATTATATTTATCTGAAGGGAAACAAGCCATATCTCCATCCAAACATCCCACCCAAATATTACCATCGCTATCAGTAAAAAGACTGAATACGTAATCACTCTTCAACATTCCTGTTTCCACAGAATAAGCAAGCATACTAGTGCCATCAGCATGAACCTGATATACGCCATTACCATAGGTACCAACCAGAATTCTGCCGTCTACAGTCTGACAAATCGTAAGCGCCACCTTATTATATAATCCATGATGCCAAAGACGAGTCTGCGCATCATAAACACTTACTCCTTTATCTGTGGCATACCATATTTTCCCATCACGGCTTTGGAAAACATCGTTCACACAATTATCTATCAGTGATTGATTGTTGAGATATTCATGTGTGATATATTCCAATGTATGTTTCATTGGTATCGCCAAATCTACTCCTCCCGAGTAAGAGCCTGTCCATAAATCGCCAAAACGATCGCAGCACAAGGTATATAATCCATTACCATTCAGTACGTTACCAGGACGTCCATCTGTATCAAGCAAGAGCTTGGTTTGTTTATTCGAACTGTCATAAGCATATATTCCTGCTCCATCTACAGCCATCAGAAGAGTCTGCTTATCATATAAAATGATTGAACGTACGGGAATTTTAGGAATGTTTTGCAAAGATTGGAAATCAGCAGATTTTATCAGCTTCCAAGTACGATCATCCATCACTTTAACTCCTTCGTGAAAAGTACCCAGCCAGATACGATGTTCCACAATATCATGATAAGAGGAAACTACAGAACTGCCACTAATCTTCTTTTCTAACTTCCGGGCAGACATCGAATAGCAATAAACATCTTTAAAAGTTCCTATCAAGAGTTTCTCACCTATAAATTGGATATGATTAATATAGGTATTTTTCAATACAAACCTACCCTTAGCTGTCTCCCGAACTATCTCCTTTCCATCAGTAGCTGCTGATAAGCAATAAATGCCTCTATCCATAGCTAACCAGAAATTACCCTTTTCGTCTACCAACAGTTCGTTCAACACGATACTTCCACCTAAAATTTTCTGAAGATTACATTTCAAAACAAATGTATCTTTCCTCTTATCATATATATACACCTTTCCCTTGTTGTCGTAGGCGTAAATCAGATGTTGCGCATCCTTAGTCAGTTTAATACTTCTACCACAAGCATCACTATACGGCATCTCTGTGTATAAAGTATAATTGGTAACTTGTTGCCCATTATATCGGTCAACTCCACGCTTAGTACTTATCCACATGGCACCATCCTCTGCCTCGACAATAGAATAAACACGAGGGCTGGAAAGACCATTGTCTGTATTGAGATTGGAAAGCATGAACATATTTCTGGAAATATGCGCATATGCCTGAAGAGTCGATGCCAACAGCAGCAATATAATTAGAGTACAGGATTTATATCGTTTCATAATTCTTTCATTGATCTTATTTGGGGACAAAGATAATACAAAAAAATGAAAAACAAATAGAATAATGAGATAAAATGAAAAAAATCTATTATCTTTGCAAGATATTAATATAAAGATATAGAC
>ENA-OYXT01000378-OYXT01000378.1-human-gut-metagenome-genome-assembly--contig:-NODE-378-length-17846-cov-4.516104_pt1 | contig 17846 bp, 10 predicted proteins | sample MGYA00244218_ERZ653423 | MGnify/ENA primary metagenome ERZ653423 (study PRJEB26926, sample SAMN06165035) | human gut metagenome | biome: ENVO:00009003; feature: ENVO:2100002; material: ENVO:00002003... | reverse complement strand
CGCCGTCAACGGGCCCGGAGAAGCTGCCGCCGCGGATGTTGGCATCGCCGGCGGCAAGGGCGAGGGCCTGATTTTCCGCAAAGGAGAGATCCTTTACAAGGTGCCTCAGGAGCGGCTTGTAGACGCATTGATGGAGGAAATTGAAAAGCTGTAAGCAGCTTTTGCAGAAGATAGGGGAAAGAAGGGCGTATGTCGAGAGAGATACCGTTTTTTGAATTATTTGCGCAGCTGCAGCTCTCCCCGGAGCTGCGGCTAAAGCTGTTGGGGGCGGTGATCGCCAGCGCCTGCATCCATCAGGACACCCTCTCTATGGAGCTGGCGATGATCGTGAAGCACCCTCTGGAGCCGTCGGATCTGGACGAGCTGAACAGCGCCATCCGTAACGGCTACGGACTGAACGAGGTGCGATTCCGGGTCACGCTGAAGGAGGAACAGCTGCCCTCCCAGCGGAAGGCAGCGGCCGCGCCGTCCGCCCCGTCCGGGGGAGGTCCATCAGGGCCGGTCCTGATGGGCAACCCCATCAAGGTCAAGCCCGTGGAAATGAAGACGCTGGATCTGAAAATGGGCAATGCCACGGTAAGCGGCAAGGTGTTCTCCGTGGAATGTGTGGAGACCCGGCGGCCCGGTATGTGGCGGCTCCATGTGGAGATGACGGACTACACCAGCTCCGTGGCCGTCCATAAAAACCTGACGGAAAAGGAAGCCAAGGGCCTGGATGGGAAGATCAATCCCGGTATGTGGCTGTGCGTTCAGGGCAAGATGGAGCCCACCTGGGACGGCAAGGACATCCAGCTCAATCCCTACCACATCAACGTCATCCAGCACGAGGAACGGCAGGATACCGCCCCGGTGAAGCGCGTGGAGCTGCATCTCCACACGAAAATGAGCAATATGGACGCCTTGACGGACACGAAGGAGGTCATCAAGGAGGCCATCCGCTGGGGCCATCCCGCCATTGCCATCACCGACCACGGCGTGGCCCAGTCCTTCCCCGACGCCTGGCACACCGCCAAGGGCAAAATTAAAATTCTCTACGGCGTAGAGGGCTATTTCATCAACAATCTGGACGACCGCATCGCCGTCCACGGCCCCCAGGACCAGGACTTTTCCGACGAGATCGTCTGCTTCGATATTGAGACCACCGGCCTGAAGGTGGACCGGGAGGCCATCACCGAGATCGGTGCCGTGGTGCTGAAAAACGGCCAGGTCACCGACCGGTTCCAGACCTTCGTGAACCCCGGCCGCCGCCTGACGCCGGAGATCATCGGCCTCACCGGCATCACCGACGCCATGCTTTCCGGCGCCCCGTCCCCCAAGGAGGCCCTGACGGCCTTTCTGTCCTTTGTGAACGGCCGCCCCCTGGCGGCCCACAACGCCGAATTTGACATCAGCTTCATCCGGGCCGGCTGCCGCCGGGAGGGCATCCCCTTTGACCCCACCTATGTGGACTCCCTGATCCTGGCCCAGAACCTGCTGCCCCAGCTTCACAAGTTCAAGCTGGACATTGTGGCCGAATACCTGGACCTGCCCGCCTTCAATCACCACCGGGCCTCCGACGACGCGGCCATGGTGGCCTACATGCTGATCCCGTTCTTTGAGAAGCTGGAGCGGGAGCTGGGCATCCGCCGTCTCCAGGACATCAACCCCCAGATGCTGAAGCTGCGGCCCCAGGGCAGCAAGTCCAGCCGCTTCCCCAAGCACATCATCATTCTGGCCAAGAACAAAATGGGCCTCAAGCACCTGTACCAGCTGATCTCCGCCTCCAACCTGCAATACTTCAAGCGGGTGCCCATCATCCCCAAAACCGAGCTGATGGCCCATCGGGAGGGGCTCATCATCGGCTCGGCCTGCGAGGCTGGCGAGCTGTTCCAGGCGGTGAAGGACCACAAGGACTGGGCCGAGCTCAAGCGCATCGCCTCCTTCTATGACTATCTGGAGATCCAGCCCATCTGCAACAACCTGTTCATGCTCCGCAACGGCGACGTCCGGTCCGAGGAGGAGCTGCGGGAATTCAACCGCACCATCGTCCGCCTGGGCCGGGAGCTGGGAAAGCCCGTCTGCGCTACCGGCGACGTCCACTTCCAGGAGCCGGAGGACGAGACGTACCGCCGTATTCTCCTGGCCAGCAAGAAGTTCCCCGATGCCGACGCGCCTCTGCCCATCTACTTCAAGACCACCACCGAGATGCTGGAGGAGTTTTCCTATCTGGGCCAGGACCTGGCCCATCAGGTGGTCATCGACAATCCCCGCCGCATCGCCGATCTGGTGGAGGAAATTGAGCTGCTGCCTCCGGGCCAGCTGTTCCCGCCCCGCCTGGAAAACTCCCAGGAGGACCTGAACCGCCTGGTGTGGGACAAGTGTCACGCCCTGTACGGCGACCAGCCCCCCCAGCTGGTGGTGGACCGGTTGAATGTGGAGCTGGGCAGCATCCTGGGCAAATACGACGTGGTGTATATGTCCGCCCAGAAGCTGGTGCAGCGCAGCCTGGAAAACGGCTACCTGGTGGGCTCCCGGGGCTCCGTTGGCTCGTCCCTGGTGGCCTATATGTCCGGCATCACCGAGGTGAACTCCCTGCCGCCCCACTACCGCTGCCCCCAATGCCGCCATGTGGAATTCATCACCGACGGCAGCTACGGCTGCGGTGCGGACATGCCGGACAAATGCTGCCCGGAGTGCGGCACGAAATACGTCAAGGACGGCTTCGACATCCCCTTTGAGACGTTCCTGGGCTACGGCGGCGGCAAGGTGCCGGATATCGACCTGAACTTCTCCGGCGAGTACCAGGCCCGGGCCCACCGCCACGCCATCGAGATGTTCGGCCAGACCCAGGTGTTCCGGGCCGGCACCATCGGTACCCTGGCGGAGAAAACCGCCTTCGGCTTCGTCCGCAAATACCTGGACGAGCGGGGTCTCACTGCCGGCAGCGCCGAGGTGAACCGCCTGACCCAGGGCTGCGTGGGGGTCCGCCGCACCACCGGCCAGCACCCCGGCGGCCTGGTGGTGGTCCCCGACGACATGGATGTGGAGGATTTCACCGCCGTGCAGCACCCCGCCGACGCCGAGGACGCCGACACCATCACCACCCATTTTGAATACCACTGCATGGAGGATAACCTGCTGAAGCTGGACATGCTGGGCCACGATGACCCCACCATGATCCGCATGCTGGAGGACCTCACCGGGGTCAACGCCCGGACCATCCCCCTGGACGACCCGGACACCATGAGCATCTTCACCTCCTCCAAGGTCCTGGGCTTTGAAAACGACGAGCTGCTGGGCCCCACCGGGGCCGTGGCCATTCCGGAGTTCAACACCCGGTTCACCCGGGGCATGCTGGTGGATACCCAGCCCAAGGATTTCAATACCCTGGTGCGCCTGTCTGGCTTCTCCCACGGCACCGACGTGTGGCTGGGCAATGCCCGGGACCTGATCGTCAGCGGCACCGCCTCCGTTCTGGAGACCGTGGGCTGCCGGGACGACATCATGCTCTATCTCATCCATATGGGTCTGGACCCCAAAATGAGCTTCAAGATCATGGAGGCCGTCCGGAAGGGCAAGGTGAAAAAGGGCGGCTTCCAGGAGGGGTGGGAGGACGCCATGCGGGCCCATGAGGTGCCCGACTGGTACATTGACTCCCTGGCCAAGATCGGCTATCTGTTCCCCAAGGCCCACGCCGTGGCCTATGTGATGATGGCCTTCCGCATCGCCTGGTTCAAGGTCCACCAGCCCCTGGCGTTCTACGCCACCTTCTTCACCGTCCGGGCCAAGGCCTTCGACGCGGAGTACTGCTGCGCCGGCATCGACGCCGTGAAGCGGAAGATCCGTGAGATCGAGAACAACAAGGATGCCACCGCTGTGGAGCAGAGCCTGATGGTCACCCTGGAGGTGTGCTACGAGTTCTATCTCCGTGGCTTCCACTTTGACACCATCAGCATCTACGACTCCCAGGCCACCGCCTTCAAGATCACGGAGAACGGCCTGCTGCCCCCCTTCGTCTCCGTCCGGGGCCTGGGCGAGACCGCCGCCCTGGACACCGTGGAAAAGCGGAAGGGAAAGACCTTCATCTCCGTAGAGGAGTTCGCCGCCTGCTGCAGCAAGCTGTCCAAAACCCACATCGAGCAGCTGAAGGCCCTGGGGGCCTTTGCCGGCATGGCGGACACCAGCCAGATCACGTTTTTCTGATATGGAGTGGCGCTTTGTCTGGTCCCGCGGCGACGAGCATGAGACAGGCCGTGCCCTGTCCCGGGAAATGCTGCGCTTGTATCGGGACAAAGCCCGGGAAAAGCGGGACGTCCCGCCGGATATCGGGACAGTTTTTATAGGAAATAACGGCAAACCGATGACAAATGGCTGCTATTTCAATATCAGCCACAGCCACGGTCTGGTGGCCTGCGCTGTGGCGGAGGTTCCGGTGGGCATCGACGTGGAGAAGATCCGCCCGGTATCGCCCCAGCTTTTACGCATTTTATCGCCTACTGAACGCGAATCTGTGCGGTGTGACGAGGATTTCTTCCGCCTTTGGACCCTGAAGGAGGCCCTGATCAAGTGTCAGGGAGGTGTACTGGGCCGGGTCCGGCACGTTCATTTCCGGATCGACGGGGATTCCGTCACCTGCACCGTTCCCGGCTACGCCTTCTCCGTTCTCCCGGCCCCGGAGGGCTATGCCGCCGCCCTGTGCTGGGAAAAACTGGAAGAAAACCGGCATGAAACGCGCAAAAAATGACAGGCTATTGGAAGAATGTGCATAAAAAATACCGGAACCGGCAGAAATTTTGCCGGTTCCGGTATTTTTTATGTGAGTAATCCGTATTTTTCCTTGATGCGGTCCAGCTTTTCCAGCATGGGCTCCGCGGCCACCCACAGGAAGAATACCGTGGCTGCCGCGTGGACGCAGTCCACCGGGAAGCCGGTGACGTAGTACGTCAGCAGCGTTTTCCAGGTGAGGCTTTCCGCCCCGGCCCACATCAGTACCGACGCCGGATTCATGATGCCGCCGTAGATCACGATGGCGCAGAAGGCGCCAAAGGTACACATGCTCCCCAGAGTTCGGCGCAAAAGCCCCTTTCGGAACAGGACTCCGGCCAAAAATCCGATAATTCCCATGCTAAACATCTGCCACGGCGTCCAAACACCCTGGGAGAACAGCATGTTGGACACCAGCATGGACAGCGCACCCACCAGAAAACCGCTCTCGCCCCCCAGCGCTACGCCGGAGATGATGGTCATGGCTATGACGGGCTTGAACTGAGGCAGCATGAAAAATGCCGCCCGGCCTGCCACGGAGATGGCGCACAGCACCGCAATGACCACCAGCTCCCGGGCCTGGGGCCTGCGCCCCTCGAACACCAGGAAGAACGGGGCCATGCACTCCAGCAGCACCAGCACCGACATGAGGCCATACTGCTTGTTGTCCAGGTAATAGACCCCCACAAACAGGGTCACGGGGATCAGCAGCAGGATAGACACCGCCGCCGCTGCCGTCCGGCGGGACAGCCTGCGCTTTTCCGCCGGAACCTGCACCAGGTCAAGGGGCTTGGTCCGGCGGCCGATGGACAGGGCCAGCACCAGCAGCAGCCCGCAGAACACCAGATACAGCCGCAGCTGCTGCCAGCCCAGAGCCGTCAGGCCGCCCTTGCCCACGGCGGCGGACAGGTCCGTGACTCCGGTGGCATACAGGAATATGGCCAGGGCCCCCGCCCCGGACACGGCGGCCAGGGCCTTGCGCCACAGGGGCAGCTTTTTGGGCTTCCAGTCCGGCGTTTCCTCCCGGGGCTCCGGCAGAGGGGGAATGTCCTCCGGCAGGGCCGGCTCCGCAGGAACCGTGCCGCCGCAGACAGCCATGACGTCCTCCGCCGTCACCGCCTGGGGCTCCAGGCTCCGGGCCATGCGGTTGGCGGCGGTGGTATAGAAGCTGTTGCCGGAGAAGAAGGCGCGGGGAGATGCCTCCGTCACCACGCTGCCGTCAAAGAACAGGGCGCAGCGGTGGGCATAGCGGGCGCAGAACTCCACGTCGTGGCTGACCATCAGCAGCGACACCCCGCGGGCCAGCAGCGTCCGCAGAATCAGGGCGAAGGCCTGCTTGAACTCCGCATCCAGGCCCTTGGTGGGCTCGTCCAGCAGCAGGATCTCCGGCTCCAGCAGCAGCACCTTGGCCAGGGCCGCCCGCTGCTGCTCGCCGCCGGACAGGTCGTAGGGGTGCCGGTCCAGCAGGTCCTCCAGGCGGCACAGAGCCACCATCCGGGCCACCCGCTCCTCCTGCTGGGGGCGGGGCGTTTTTGTGCCGGAAAATATCTCGAACAGGTCCTCCCGGACCGTTTTTTTCACAAATAAGGTCTGGGGATTCTGGGGCAGCATGCCCAGGGTCCCCTTTACGGAAATGTTGCCCCGCTGGGGCTTTTTCATGCCGGACAGCAGCTTCAGCGTGGTGCTCTTGCCCGCGCCGTTGCCGCCCAGCAGGGCCAGAAACTCCCCACGGCCCAGGGTCAGGTCCAGCCCCTTGATGGCGTCGGGGCTGTCCGGCTCATACCGGAACCACGCGCCCTGCACCGTCAGCACCGGCTGGCGCCGGGGGTACGTCTGCTCCCGGGGCAGCGGAACCAACGGATGCTCCGCCGCATAGCTCCGCAGAAAATCCCGGCCCTCCCGCACGGTGACGGGACAGGGGGCCTCCGTTTCCACCGAGGCCCAGACGCGCATGGCGGCGGGCATGGCCAGAAACATCCGGTGGCCCAGGGCCTTTAGCCGGCGGCCCACGTCGTAGGGCGTGCCGGTGCACAGCAGCTGCCCCCGGTCCATTACCGCCACGGCGGTGGCCAGGGGAAAGGCCTCCTCCAGCCGGTGCTCCGTCAGCACCACGGCGGTGCCCAGCTCCCGGTTGATCTTTCCCAGCACCGCCAGGAAATCCGAGGCGGCGATGGGGTCCAGCTGGCTGGTGGGTTCGTCCAGAATCAGCACGTCCGGCTGCATGGCCATGACGGAGGCCAGGTTCAGCAGCTGCTTCTGGCCTCCGGACAGCTGGGAAACGTCCCGGTAAAACCAGTCCTCGATGCCGAAGAATGCCGCCATCTCCGCCACCCGGCGGCGGATGGTGGGGGTGTCCACCCCCAGGCTCTCCAGCCCGAAGGCCAGCTCGTGCCAGACCTTGTCGGTGACGATCTGGTTTTCCGGCGACTGCTGGACAAAGCCGATGCGGGCCGCCAGCGTCCGCTGGTCCACCCGGTCCAGCGGCGTATCCCGGAACAGAATACGGCCCTGCCGGGTCCCGTGGGGGGCCAGGGCGGGCTTCAGCTGCCGCAGCAGCGTGGACTTGCCGCAGCCCGAGGGACCGCACAGCACCAGGAACGCACCCTCCGGCACCGTCAGCGACAGGCTGTCAATGGCCCGGGCGGTCTGCCCCGGATAGGAAAAGGTCAGATTTTCGACGGTGAACAGCGCCATACCCGCGCCTCCTTTCGGTCTATGATCACCGGCGTCAGGCACAGGGCCAGATACGCCAGGTAAAAGCTGATGGAAAACGGCTGGGCCATGGCCCCCTGGAGCATGGGGAAATACCACCATTTCAGGCCCCCGGCAAGGCTTCCGCACAGCAGATACATGCCGCAGAAGCCCAGCCAGCCCAGGGCGTATTTGTCCCGGTCCTCCATGCGGTAAATGGAAAAGGCCGTCCGGCCCCGGAGGCCGTAGCCCCGGCTTTTCATGCTGTCGGCGGTTTCAATGGCGTTCTCCAGAGCCCAGGTCACCATGATGGAAAAGATGGTGACGGCCTTTCTGGCCCGCTGCCATGCGCTGCCGGTGGAGGCGTCCCGCCCGATGCAGAACTGCGCCTGGCGCACGGTTTCCAGCTGGCGACGGAACAGGGGCACAAACCGCAGGGTCATGCTCAGCACCAGGGACAGGGCCGGGATCACCCGGCCAAACAGATACACAAATTTGTCCGACGTGATGACCCGGTTGAAGCACACGAACCACAGCACCACGGCGCACAGCATGGTCCCCGCCGCCAGACCATACAGAATACTCTCCAGCGTCAGGGGGTTGCCGGAGGGCAGATAGATGAGAATGGTGACACCCGCGTGGTTGAAGGCGGGATTCACCAGGGCCGCCAGCAGCAGCACCGGCAGGGCCACCCGCAGGTGCCTTGCCAGGGCTCGGCGGCCCTCCAGCTGCCCGGCATACAGCAGCGCCCCCAGCAGGGACACCGCCAGGCAAACCGGGTGCATCAGCACCATGGAATAGGCCAGCACCAGGGCGAAAAACAGGAAGTTCACCAGGGGGTGATAGCGGGAAAAGGCGTCGCCCACGGCTCCGGCCTCCTTTCACAGAATCGTTTTGGGGACAGGCTCAGCCGGCTATGTAGCCGCCTCCTACATCATACCCCAGGTCGCAGGTATACACCCAGCAGATCACGTCGCCGGGCTGCACCTGGTACCGGGAGCAGCCGTAGTTGGGGAACCAGTCGTTGACCTTGTACATCCAGCCGGAGCCGTCGCCGACGTCGAACTCGTACAGGTTGTAGATCCCCTCGATATAGGCGGAGTTGTACATCGGCGTCCAGCTGAACTCCATGGGGATCTTCCTTTCCTTGCACACCCGCTGCAAAACGTCAAACACACTCTCCCCCTGGGAAAACGTCACCGTAACGGCAGGCAGGATCACCCCGTCGGCGGGCACCAGCCCCCGCTTGGACTCGTCGCACTTGTCCATGTTGTTGAGGATGGTGGCGCAGGAGATGGAGATGGTGCAGGTGTCCTGGTGGGACGTATCCGGCTGAGACGTTTCCGGCTCCACGGGCTTGGGCTTGCCGTCCGGCACCGGGTCCGTCTGGTAGCGGTCCTTGCTGCCGGTGGAGGAGTCGTCCGTCCCGGGCTCCTGGGGGGCGTCGGGCGTCTCCGGCGTATTCGTATTCCCGGGTTCCTCCGGCGTATCGGGGGTATGCTGATCGCCGGTCTGCCCCACGCCGGGAGGAATGGGTGCTTCCGGGCCAGTGCCGACCATCAGATCGCAGCCGGAAAGGGACAGGGCCAGCAGCAGCGTCAGCAGCAGGGTCAACAGGACTTTGGGGAATCGATTCATCATCGAAAAACACCTCCTATCAGAGCACCGCGCGCAGGGACGTTGTCACAACGTCCCTGCGCCGGTGTATTTCCTTGGGGTTACGCGGGTTTGATGCGGGGCTTATGCCCGCTTTTTCTTTCTCTGCATCAGCAGCACAGCGGCGCCGGACAGGGCGGCAGCACCCATCCACAGCACCAGCAGGCTCTCGTCTCCGGTGCGGGGGGTATCAGGCTTTTCGGGCTTGGCGGGCGTCACGGGCTGGTCGGGGGTCACGGTGACGGTGACATCGCTCATGTCGTACAGGCTGGTCTTCTGGGCCAGCAGGCGATAGTAGGCCGCAGGGCATAGTAGCCCTGCTCGGTGGCCATGCCGTCCACGGTCTTGTCGGCCATCAGGTGGCGGAAGCCGCCGCCGGTGACATAGAAGCCGCACAGCGCGTCCACGACGCTGACGCCGCTCTTTACGAACCGGCTGTCGGCGGTGGGATCAATGCCCAGGGCCGTCAGGGCCACGATGACCTGGGCCGTGGACTCGGCGGAGGCATCGGTGCCGGGGATCTCGCTGAAGGTAGCGTCGTCGTTCTGCACGCCGGCCAGGAAGGTCAGGGCCGCGTCCACAGCCGCCTTCACCTGAGCATTTTCATAGTAGGGGGCCAGGGCCTGCACGGCCATGGCGGTCATGTCCACATCGGGGACCTGGGAGGAGGCGATGACAGGCCAGCTGCCATCCTCGCGCTGGGTATCCAGAATGGCGCGGACCAGCTTCTCCCGGGTCACGTCGCCGGAGGTGGGATAGCCGTGGCTGTCCAGCGCCAGCAGCGCCCAAACGGGACCGTTGACGCTCTGCTTGGTGATGAACGCCATGGAATCCAGACCGTCCAGCAGGCTGCGGCCGGCCACATGGGTCACGTCCTTGCCGATGGCGGTCAGGGCCAAGATCAGACGGGAATTCTCGGTGGAGCGGGAGCGGTTCAGACGGCCGTTCTCGTCCATGGCCTTTTGCACATACTCCACCACGGAGGCGTAATACGCGTCTGCACCGGGGACGTCCCGGCCGGAACGGGCCAGGCCCAGAACCGCCCACTCGCCGCCGATGGAGCCGGTGACGGGGGCGCCCTTGGAAACGATGAAGTCGCCGGTAGTCTTATAGATATCCTGAGCGTTCAGCTCCGCCAGGCGGGCCTCGGCGGCCAGCAGCACATCGTAGTTGCCCACGCGCTCCTGGAGCTTCTGGCCCAGGGCATCGTAGGCGGCCCGGGCAGCCTCCACGGCGGCACGGGACGCGGGGATCACGGGCTGGCCGATAGCGTCGATCAGCTCCTCCACATGGGCAACCGCCTCATCCTGGAGCTGGGCCAGCTTCTTCTCGGCAGCCAGCAGCACATCGTAGTTGCTGACCTGGGCCTTGCGCTGGTCGCTCAGGGCGTCATAGGCGGCGCGGGCGGCCTGGATGGCCTCCTCGGAGTCCAGAGTCACGGTGCCGATGGCGGCGATCTTCTGCTCCACGTCGTGGACATACCAGCCGGTCAGAGGCAGCACCAGCTCAGGCAGACGGGTCAGGACTGCGGCGGTGGTGGAACCGTACTGGCGGTCCATGCCGGAGCGGTAGGACACGCCGCGGTGGGTGGGAATGCCGCCGAAGCCGCCCACCCGGATGGTACCGGTCAGGTCATAGCTATAGCCTTCGGCGGTCTCGGGGATGGTAACGCTCAGCAGCTGGCGAACGGGGTTGCCGCTGAAATCATACTGGCCGAAGGGGGTGCCGGGGTTGGTCTGATACTTGTTGCCCTGGGCATCCAGGTACACCAGGGAGAAATTGAAGTTGTAAACGCCGGAGATCTTCTCCTTGGGGCTTACCAGGTCGTGGAACTGGACCTTTACGGCCTGGCCGGGGACCAGCTCAGCATCCTGGGGCAGGACCTTGCCGTCGGCGTCGATGAGGTCATAGCTGACGCCCCGGGCGGTGATGACCTGGTAGGCGGCCATGCCGTCCTTCTCGATGCGGAGAATGTGGCGGCCGGTGGTCAGGCCTGTAACGGTGACCTGGCCGTTTTCATCCACGGAAACGCCCTGGCTGGTGAAGCCGTTGAAGGTCATCTTATCGGTGACGGTGGAGCGGGCCACGGTAACGGTGCAGCCCTCCTGGGGAGTGAAGCTGTAGCTGGCGCCCTGGGTACCCACATAGAACAGGATGTCGTGCTCGGCATCCAGATACTTCTGCTCGTCCTTGGTGATGTTCACGGTGGGACGGTCGATGAAGGTGTTGGTCTGGATGGAGGAGCCGTCGGCACCCACGGACACCACGAACACGCCGGTGAACTCCGGCCAGATGGCGCTGAAGTCCTTGCCGCCCATACCCTGAACGAAGGTCATGGCGTCATAGGTTACCTGGACGATGGCGGTGCCCGGGTGGTTGGCGGTCATGGTGGCCAGGCAGGAATTGTTGGCGTCGGGGGTGATGGTCACCACGTCGCTGTCGCCGCCGTCCAGGCTCAGCACCTGATAGTGCGCGTCGGGCAGGGCGATCTGGCTGTTCATGAAGCTCTCGATGGCCTGCCAGCTGCGCAGCACGTCCAGCTCGCAGCTCTGGCCCACCTCCAGGTTCTTATAGCCCTGGCGGTTGATGTTCAGATAGATGTTGCCCAGGTCGTACACGTTCTTGTCGAAGCGGTACACGGTATCGCTGCTGAACGCGTCGTCCATGTGCAGATCGTCCCGGGTCACAGCCAGCTCCTGGCCGCCGGTGAATTTGCCGAAGGTCCAGTAGGTGACGCCGTCGGGATTCTGGGCCCGCAGGAACTGCTGACTGCCGCTCTCCGGCAGGCGGAAGGAGGCGGTCATGGTGTCGCCCTTGGTCTCCTGGGAAACGGGCTCCAGGAAGGTATAGCTATAGTAGCTGCCGAAGGTGCCCATCCGCAGGGTAGAGCCGGCGGGGGCGGTGACGGTGACGTCCAGGGCCTTGGGAATGGTCAGAGAGAAGCTCTTGGCGCCGCAGTCCACGGTCTGCTTGTTGGTCATGGTGGTGGTGACAGGCAGATAGCCCGCCGCCTTGTCGCCGATGGGGGTCAGGGTGATCTTCAGGCTGCCGCCCTCCACAAACAGGCAGGCGGTGTGGGTGCTGCCATAGGTGGTGGAGACGCCGGTCTTGGCCTGGAGGTCCGTGCCGTCGGGGCCGGTAACGGTGACGTCGATGGTGTAATCCTTGCCCTCCACCCAGCTGCTGCTGTCGTTGGTGGCATAGATCTCATAGACGCGGTTCAGGGTGAACACGTTGTCCTGATTGGCCTTCACGGTCAGCACCAGGCTGCCGTTGCACTGGCCCTCGGCGTTGTAGCCCTCCACCAGATAGTCGCCGGCCGGCAGCTTGGTGTTCATCATCAGCTTATAGCCGTCGGCCTCGGGGGTCACATTGGCCAGCAGGTCCCGGTCTCCCTTGACGCCATCGGCGAAGTCATACAGCTTCAGGGACGCCAGCTGTGCATTGTGCAGGCCCTTGAAGGAGACGTCCATGTCGCCCTGGGGCGCATCGCCCTCCTGGGACACGGTGACGGTGTAGGTGGTGGGGGTGATGGCGGGGGACCACTCGGTGGCCGCCGCCTTGTCGCCGCAGCGGATGGTCAGGACGGTGCCGTTATGGACGGGCACGGTCTCCACCCGGCGGTAGTCGGTGCCGTCGGCGGTGAGATACACCTGGTTGTTCTTGTTGGAGGCGGTGGCCGTCATCCGGATGCCGGTGACGCCCTGGGGCAGGGTCAGGGTGTAGGCGGTCTTGTCTGAGGCGAAGTCGGGAGTCAGGACACCCTCGCTGAAGGACAGGGCCGCCAGGCTGGTGTCGCTCTGGGTGTTCCAGTCGCCGCCGATGTCTGCGCCGTAGCCGTTAACGGTGTACATCACGCGGATGATATCCCCGGCGAACAGCTTGTCCCCGGCCTTGATGTCCTTGAACCCAACGTTGGTGAACCAATCGTTCAGGGTTCCCATCCAGCCGGAGGCTTCGCCGCCGTCACCGGCGGACAGGCCGTTGATCTCGCTGATGTAGCCGGACTCGGCACCGGTCTGGGAATAGGTACCCAGGGCGCTGACGATGCAGTCCATCATGGAGGACCCGGGGGCCAGGTCCACCCACTTGTCCACCAGCGTGCCATCCCAAGCAGCGCCGTTGGCCTTTGCGTAGGTCGTGTTTTCCACAACGACCCGAACCTGGCCGTCGTGGTTCTCTGCTGCCCAGACAGTGGCGGGTACCAGGCTCAGTACCATCACCAATGCCAGCAGCAGAGAAACGATGCGTTTCTTCATATGCATTTTCCTCCTGTGAAAAATTTATGCCCAGACGTTTCCGGCAAGTCAACGGAGTGTGTCTGCGGCGGAGGAAAAGCAGATACACGCCCGGTGCAAAAACCGCCGGTACATCCCCTGAAAAAGGGAGACACCGGCGGCGCATGGTTCCTGTCTGCGCCCAACGAAGATAACGCCCGCCGCGCTGAATGTCCTCCGCCGTGCAATTCTCCTGCCTCGCGCCGTGGAGCCGATGGCTCCTCGTTTGCATCCTACCTTCTCAGGGGAGCTGCCCCCAATGGCGGACTTTCGTCCCGGCGGCCAAGGCCGCTTCGGTGCATTCTTGCGCCCACAGTGCCGTTCGCGTGGGGTTCTTTCGCCCCGTTTCTTTTAGGCTGGCACCTGGCCGTTTTCCGGCCTTTGCGGTACCCGCCGCACGGCATCCTCGGACATGATTCGATTATCCGACTCTGCGTTCCCGCAAAGCCATTCTTATCATACAGCATCCGGCAGGAAAAGTCAACGGTCCGCCCCATGCAAAACGGCTCTGTATTGTAGGACTGCAAAAAACCGCCGCAGCGGCGCGGAGTCCCCTTGTTTTGCCGGAAAAAAAGATGTATAATCAAGGCCAGTGGGACAGGGCGAGAAAACCGCGGGATGCTCCCCGGGAAAGCCTGTCCGCATCCGTCAAAGAAGCAAAGGAAGAGCACTGTCATGGAAATTTTGCACGAGATCAACCCGGCGCTGGAGGCTCTGGCGTACTTAGGCTCCCGGGCCAACGGCCATACCCTGGACCGGCTGGAGGAGCGCTTACAGGCCCGGGGCGTCCGGAAGGCGGAGCCCTTCCATCGGGCCAGCGCCGCCCTGCGGGAGCTGCTGCAGGATCTGGACGCGGAGGTTTCCGTCCCGGCAGAGACCCTGCAGCGTCTGTTCGGCGACATCAAGGGCTTTTCCTACAGCACCATCGGGTCCTATAGTCCGGCTTTTCTGTTCTTCTATCCCATGCTGTCCCGCCGGCAGGACTTTGAGACCCTGATGCAGCGGATGGAGCGCCTGACGCCGGACGAGACGGCGCGAAACATGATGATCTCGCTGAGCCTGGAGGAGCAGTCCGGCCCTGCCGCCGGGGCCGCCGCAAAGCTGGTTTCCCGGGTGCTGGCGCTGACGATCCCCACGGAGAGCCGCCTGGCTCTGCTGGAGATCCACCAGAATTACCGGACTCTGCTGCCGGAGATCGCAGCCTGTCTGCGCCCGGCCATAGCGGCGCTGGAGACGGAGTCCGGCCGCATTCAGGAGATCATAGAGGCCTTCTGCCGGGAGGTGGAGGGCCTGGGGACGGAGAGCTATCTCCGGGAGACCTCCAGCCTGGCCATCACGCCGGAGGTGCATTATCACCTGATCCCCTTTCTGATGGGACCGGATACCAACCTCTCCATGGAGCAGGAGGACGGCAGCGTGCTGATCTGCTGCGGAGTCCTGCGGCTGTCGCTGCGGCGCACCCTGGCGGAAAACAGCAGCGCCTCCCAGGTATATGACGCCATCCGGATCATCGGGGACAAGACACGGTTTGACATTCTCTGTTATCTGAGGGATCATCCGGCGGTCTACGGTCAGCAGCTGTGCAACCATTTCGGCCTGGCCCGCAACACCATTCACCACCATATGAGCAAGCTGGTGAATGCGGGGCTTGTTACCTGCCTGGTGGAGGGAAACCGTATTTATTACACCACGGACCGGGAGCACCTCTCCTATTTGCTGAACCAGCAGCGGCAGCTGCTGATCGGCGGAGAGGATACGGAGCAGCAGGAAAAATAAAACCGGCAGGAATGCCGCCGGCGCAGGGTTTGCCGCGCCGGCGGCATTTTTTTTTGCAGGGTAAACACATGGCCGCACCTGTAGGCGCGGCCATGTGTTTACCAGCGCCGCTTTTTCTTTTCGCCCTCCCGGCGCTGGAAGGGCTTGTCGATGAGGATGATGTCCTCTCCGAACCGCTGGACGCAGTCCCAGGGAATGTAATAATCCTCGCCCCGGCCGAACAGACCGAAGAACCGGCAGGGGCCAAAGACGATCAGGGCCTTGACGGTCCCCTCCGGGATGCAGAGCTCCAGGTCTCCCACGCAGCCCAGACGGCTGCCGTCGCAGATGTTGATGACCTCCTTGCGGCGCAGCTGTGAAAATCGGCACATCATGGTCTCCACCTCAGCTCCAGCCTATGCGCTTTCCGGCGCGTCCTATGCCATCAGATCACCGCGTCCACGGGGATGCCGCCGCCCGTGGCCGCCGTGAACCGGCGGGTGACAAAACTGTTATATCATCTTTAAGGAATCTTAAAGGTTCCCCCCTTGTTTCTTTAACTGTTTTTCTTTATACTGAATTTTGTGAACAGGGACAGCTGATCGGAAGCTGTATCGCCAAAAAAAGAGCCGCTCTTGACAGGAAGCAGCAGATCATATATACTAAGTGTATCAATCATCTTGATACAGTTGCGCCTGTGCGTACAGAGAAAGGAAAGCGCCTATGGAGACGTTAAAGACCATCAATTTTATCATAGCGGTTATTTTCTTCGTCTGCTATACCTATCAGTTTTTGTATATCCCGGTGCCCTGGCTGCGGAAGGAGAAGCCCCACGGCCCGGCCAAGGCCAACCGGTACGCCGTTCTGATCTGCGCCCGGAACGAGCAGCGGGTCATCGGCGACCTGATCGCCAGCCTTCGGGGGCAGACATATGACCAGAGCCTGCTGTCCATTTTCGTGCTGGCGGACAACTGCACCGACGACACGGCCATGGTGGCCCGGGTGGCCGGGGCCCATGTGTATGAGCGGTTCAACCAGGTGCGGGTGGGCAAGGGCTACGCCCTGCAGGAGCTGCTGGAGCATCTGGAGCAGGATTATCCCCGGGGCTTTGACGGATACTTTGTGTTTGACGCGGACAATATTCTGGCTCCCAACTATGTGGAGGCCATGAACCGGACGTTTTCCGACGGACACGAGATCATTACCAGCTTCCGCAACAGCAAGAATTACGGCGACAACTGGATCAGCGCCGGTTATGCCCTGTGGTTCCTGCGGGAGAGCCGGTATCTCAATCACGCCCGGTTCCTGCTGGGCACCAGCTGCGCCGTGTCCGGCACCGGGTTCCTGTTCAGCCGACAGGTGCTGGAGGAGACGGGGCCCTGGCCCTTCCACCTGCTGACGGAGGACATCCAGTTCTCCGTGGACCAGGTGACCCGGGGACGGAAGATCGCCTTCTGCCCCGATGCGGTGCTGTATGACGAGCAGCCCACCACCTTCCGCCAGTCCTGGAACCAGAGGCTGCGGTGGTCCAAGGGGTATTTGCAGGTATTCCGGGGCTACGGCGCCAAGCTGCTGCGGGGCGCGGCCGGGGGGAGCTTCTCCTGCTACGACATGGCGGCGGCCATTATGCCGGCCTTTGTCCTGTCGGCGGCGGCCATCGTGTGCAATGTGACGGCGGCGGTGCTGGGAGCCATTCGGGGGGCGGATCTGACCATTGCCCTGTGGTCTGTGGGGCAGATGCTGCTGAACATGTATCTGACGCTGTTTATCTTGGGGGCCATCACCACCGTTACCGAGTGGCGGCGGATCCATACCAAGGCGGTGAAAAAGGTGATCTACGCCTTCACCTTCCCGCTGTTTATGTTTACATACATTCCCATCTCCTTCGCGGCGATCTTCTGCAAGGGGGAGTGGAAGCCCATTGAACACCGGGTCAGCGCGGCAAGCCTGCGGGGCCGGGGCCGGGAGGAGCTGCTGCCCTTCTGACGGAGCGGCCTGAGAGAATGGAGAGGCGAACACCATGTACAACATTCTGGTCTGTGACGACGAAAAGGATATTGTATCGGCGCTGCATATTTATCTCAGTGCCGAGGGCTATCGGGTGCTGACGGCCTTTGACGGGCCGGAGGCCCTGCGGCTGCTGGACCGGGAGGAGGTACACCTGGTGCTGCTGGATGTGATGATGCCGGGAATGGACGGCATCACCGCCATGACCCGGCTGCGGCAGAGCCGGAATCTGCCGGTGATCCTGCTGACGGCCAAGTCCGAGGACACGGACAAGGTGCTGGGGCTGAATATGGGAGCCGACGACTATGTTACCAAGCCCTTTAACCCCGTGGAGCTGCTGGCCCGGGTCCGGTCCCAGCTGCGGCGGTATATGACTCTGGGCGGCGGCCATGTGGCCCCCACCGCCGTGACCATCGGCGGAGTGAGCCTGGACGACAATGCCAAGACCGTCACCGTGGACGGGGACACCGTGAACCTGACGCCCCTGGAATACGACATTCTGCGGCTGCTGATGCAGCATCCGGGGAAGGTGTTCTCGCCCCAGGAGATCTATCGCCGGGTGTGGCATGAGGACCCGGCGGCGGACAATCCCGTGGCCGTCCACGTGCGGCACATCCGGGAGAAGATCGAGATCAACCCCGCAGAGCCCCGGTATCTGAAGGTGGTGTGGGGCAAGGGGTACAAAATGGAGGCTGTCTCTTATACACATCTGACGCT
>ENA-OYXT01000375-OYXT01000375.1-human-gut-metagenome-genome-assembly--contig:-NODE-375-length-17930-cov-8.436811_pt1 | contig 17930 bp, 9 predicted proteins | sample MGYA00244218_ERZ653423 | MGnify/ENA primary metagenome ERZ653423 (study PRJEB26926, sample SAMN06165035) | human gut metagenome | biome: ENVO:00009003; feature: ENVO:2100002; material: ENVO:00002003... | reverse complement strand
CCATCCATAAATTCTGATTTATTACTTTATTTTTTGATAAAAACAGCATATAAGAACCCCAAAAAGGGTGCATTGCTGCACCCTTTATTATTATTTATGTTATCGTAATTTCGATATTACTTCATCTGAGCACCAGACAAAGAGAATGTCTTGTTACCCTTAACGATTACGAGACCATCCTTTGTCATCACCTTCTTAACAGCAGGAGCAGCAACCTCAGCAGCATTTACAGAAGAGATGCCTGTTGTGTTAGGAGCAAAGCCCTTGTAAGTCATAACCTTTACGTCGCAGAGTGCTGTATCGTAACGGAAGAGATTGAAATTCTCACCTGCTACACAAACAGTTGTCTTGTTGCAATCACCCTTGTCAGGACGGTCGTAACCACCACGAGTGTGAACGATGTAGAAGTTTGGCTTGTTAGCATCATCAGATGTATATTTAGCGTCGAGACTTAAAGTAGCATTGGTAACAGCAGTGTTGTAGTAAACGATACCCTCGAGTGGGAAGATGCTCCATGCAGAAGCTACATACTTAGAGTTGGCAATGAAGTCTGCAGTTGGAGCCAAAGGAGCGAATGCTGTTGTTGCATCCTCAGGAACCTGAACATTCCACTTAGCATCATCAGTACCGATACATGTCATATCATAGAAACCATGACCCTTCTTGGTAGATACATAGTTAGAAGCATCTGCATCTGTACAAGCTGTAGCATTACCATTCGCATCATAACCATACATCTGGGTTGAATAAGCGCGGTCCCAATGTGACTTGTTGGCATTATCAACAATCTCAGTTACAGAGAAGCCTGCCTTTGCAGCATCGCATTTCTCCTTAGTCCAAGCATAATTCTTGTTCTCGGCTACAACGTACTCAACATCGTTTTCTACAGTAACCTTCTCTGATGGAGCATACCAAGGCATCTCTACAGGGTGTGTACCATCGAAAGAGTAAAGTTCCAAAGCTCCCTTACCTTCCAATGTGACAGTCTCACCAGTCAAGATATTACCCTCCTCTACTTTACCATCAACAGTCTTCTTATAGTGGATAGTAACTGTAGGCTTCATCAAAGTCTCAGAGTTATCAGCCACAATCTGATAAACCTTCTTGTAGCCCTCTTCTACGTTAACAATTGAAGCTGATGGTGTAGGCATGGTAATCTGCTTACAAACTACATCATTTACAATCTCGTTAGACTTCTTCTCTTCATTGTCATCAAGAGTTGTCCAAACCTTCAACTGACCAGACTTGTTGCAGAAGATAATCTTAGAACCACCATCACCGCTGGTCTCCATCTCGCGGGTATCAGTTGCATCACTATAACTAACTGCAGCTTCCTCACCATCAGCGTAAGCTGTACCATCAAGGCCCTCAGCATCACCGAGCTGGGTCCAATGCAGGGTATGACCCTCTGGGAATGTTACGAAATAAGCGCGCTGCTCACCAATAGCTGCAAACAAATCTACGGATGGCTCCTGAGCGAATGGGCCCTCTGCCTCATAAGAAAGACCGATGTTAGAGAGCTGGTGTGTAGAAGTACCATTCATACCGAATACGAAGATACCGGCACGATCCTCAGCACAAGTATATTTATGAACACCAGTCTTCAAAACAGTACCTTCTGCATCTGCAATAGTGTAAGTTGCAGTCTTAGCTTCTGTGTTGATGGCAACAGCAAACTTATAAGTCTTCTGGCTTGAGATGGTAAGAGTCTCCTCTGTAGTCTGATTCCAGTCGTTCTTTGCTGTTGGCTCCTCGTTAATCCAAATAGTGTAATCACCATTAGCCGCAGCAGGCTTCTCACCTACTCTCCAACGGAAGAAATAGTCATCACCTTCATTAGCCTTGTACCAGTGATAGTTGTGAGTACTTACACGGTTGTCTGTAGCTGTACACATATTAATAGGAAGGAGTGTAAACTCCATGTCTGCACGGGCAGCCATGTTAGACATGTTCAAGTCCATTGTGAACTTGTAAGTACTATTAGGAAGAGTAGCAGGATCTACACCAGCCCATGCAGCCTCATTCCAGAAATAGTTGAGCATACGTCCACCATTCTTCTTGTTCTGCACCTCAAGATACTCCTTACCTGGTGTTGCTGCGAAGTTGCTTGCATCCTGGATTATCCAGTCCTCAGACATCTTATCAGTTGGCACCTTGAAGAAGTACTTGTCCATCACCTGCGCCTTTGCTGTCATTGCGAATACAGCCAAAAGCATTGCAATAAAAGTAAACTTTTTCATTGTTAAAACGTTTAGTTGTTAATAATTTGATTTTAATATTTTGTCCTTATCCCAAATCATCTGCCCACCCGAAGGTAGGCGAAATGATTTCTGACAGGAGATTCAAAATCTTTGTTCTTTTGGGAAGCAGGAGGATTACCATCCAGGATTCTGGGTAATGGCACCACCCGACTTCATGATTTCAGTCTGGTTGAATGGGAAGAGATTCCATTTACTCTGCCACTGTCCATCACCACGAGTCACTGCCACCTTCTTATAAGTAAAGGTACCATCCTCGTTCTTGGTGATTTCCATGCGGTGGATGTTCATGAACTTATCACCATCTTCCATCCAGCGACGCACGTCGTAGAAACGGTGTCCCTCGAAGGCAAGCTCCACGCGGCGCTCATTCTTGTATTTTGCCCAGAATGCGTCGTTGGTCATACCTGTAACGAAAGCAGGCATGCTTGAACGCTCACGGGTCTTGCTAGCCATCTTGGCTGCAGTCTGAGAAGCAGGAACTGTTACACTCTGTGCATTGCCTTCTGCATCTGTATACTCCACAGCACCACTGGCATCTGCCGCATTTCCATTGCCACATGCCTTGAAGTACTCATAAAGAGCCTCGGCATAGTTCAAATACATGCCACCCATACGGAAGGTCAACCAACCGTGAGGAGAGGTAGTAACAGCTACGCCAGAACGGGCACGGAGAATCTGGTCTGGATTACAGAACTTCTTCAGATAGTAACCGGTGGTAGTAGCGTATGACTTACCTGCCGCATTACCCGTGCGAGAGTGATAGCCGCCTACATAAGTCTCGATGGTTGGATACTCGCTATTGTAAGCCGCCAAATCGTTAGGCCATGCCTCACCATTCACAACAACAGTCTTGGCAAGTCGAGGATCGCGGTTGGCGTATGGATCATTCGCATCATAGAGAGGACTCTCTGAAATGCTCTTACCATCTGTACATTCGAAAGCATCTACAAGGTCCTGGGTTGGACAGTTGCCACCCTGACCAGATGAATAACCAACAGGGAAGTTGTAGCCCTCGAAGGTATTGGATGATGCAGTACGACGGGCAAAGAGAATCTCCTTAGTGCTGGAAACATTTGAATAGTATTCCTTACCCCAAAGATCTTCCAGGTTGGTAGCCAAACCATAACCCTTAGCCTCAGCCTCATCAATCAGTTCCTTGTTGGCAGCCACAGCGATAGCCCAGAGATTCTTCTTCTCCTCATCGGTTTTACCCTGGGTGAAGAGAGGTGAAGCATGATAGAGGGCTGCCTGAGCCTTCAAGGCAAGAACTGCATACTTGTTGGCACGACCGGTTTCTGCCTTAGAAAGAATCATATCCGATTTACCGGCATAGTCTTCGATAATCTTATCCTTGATGTCATCACACTCCTTGATGATGAAGTTGAAGATGTCATCAGAACTGGTGCGTGGCAGAGCTGTTTCTTCTGTACCTGTGGTGTTATGGTTCTTGAAAGGAACACCGCCATACTGGCGAACCAGGGTGAAATAGAAATAAGCACGTGCCCAACGAGCCTCATACTGATAGTTATTGTAGAGAAACATCTGCTTCTCGTAATCGGTATTGAGCTTGAACTGGTCAAACTCCAGATTAGACCAGTTGTCAATAACCTCATTGCAATAGGTGATGCCCTGATAAGCAGAAGACCAGATGGTCTGGTGTGCATTAGATGCACTCCAGTTGCCATTGAAGAAATCTTCCACGGAGTTACCATCGTGGCTATACTCCGACTCATCTGTTGCAGAAGAGAGCATGGCACCCGAAAGGTTACCCCAGTCGGTATCGATATCTGTGTATATCGTGGTCATCAATCCACCCACATAGCTGAATGAGCGCTGTATATACTCCTTGTCGTAAGCTGTATATTCATTGTAGTCCATGTTACAAGAAGACAACGCCATAGCAGCCAATGCAAAGCAAAATAGTTTTTTATTTACTTTCATAATCGTAATTCCTTAAATTTAGAATGTTACTGCAGCTCCAAGCTGAAGACTTCTGGTAAGAGGCTGCGTTGTGCCGTATGCTGCAGCATCTGCCTTATCGAGATGATCAGCTGTAAAGAGGTCGGTACCACGTACATACAACTTCACGTTGCTGATGAAACCAGCCTTTTCCAACAATGCCTCTGGCAAGTAGTAATACATCTCAACATAGCGGAGCTTCAGGTAGCTGCGGTCAAACATATTGAGCGTATTGTTTGTATTGTTGTTGGCATTGCTTGTTGCAGAAAGACGTGGGAACTTGGCATTCTCTGTATTGTTGCGCTCTGCAGACCAGGAGTTCTCGTAAAGATACTGCGACAAGGTGTTGCTTGCCACAGCCGAACGGTACAGACCATTGGTGGTCATGAATCCGGTCCACTTGCCTACTCCCTGGAACATCGCATCGATACCCAGTCGCTTATATTCCACACCCAGGTGGAAGTTGTAATAGAGGTCTGGCGCTGTAGTGCTGTAACCTATCGCCTTGCGGTCGTTGGTATCAATCTTGTCGTCACCTGTCAGATCCACATACTTGATATCACCAGGATAAACCGTAGTAAAGTTCTGTACAGGATAGCCCAACTGCTTCATTTCTGCGGCAGAAATCACTCCATCGCCATTCAGGTCGTCGCCCTTCTGGAAGAAGCCATTGGCTACATAACCGAAAGCCTGACCATATCGCTTACCTGTAGAAGAGGTATTGGCAAAGAGCTGCGGTGTCTCAGCCTGCTCCTCAACGATGGTCTTGTTCAATGTCATGGATGCACCCAAACTGATGGTGAGATCCTTGTTGAGTTTCTTGCTGTAATCAGCAGAAACCTCAAAGCCCTTCTGGTTGATGACACCTACATTCTCATAAGGAGCGTCCAATCCGAAGACTCCTGAATAGCTGCCTGCTGTAGAATACCAGATGTTGTAACGGTGCTGGTAATAGTAATCAGCAGAAATATTCAAACTGCCAAAGAGAGTGGCATCGAAACCTACGTTGAACTTGCTAGACTGCTCATGGCCGAGTCCCTGAGTACGTGCTGTTCCGAGATAAGTATTACCCCATTGTGTACCAGTATAAGTAGCATCGAACGGATAAGAATTACCATTCATCAGATAGAACTGATCGTAATAAGTCCATACGTTATCGCCAGGGAGCACGTCGAGTGACTGGTTACCCCAAGATGCACGCAACTTCAGGAAGTCAACCCAGTTCACGTTCTTCATGAATGCCTCATTAGAGAGGTTCCATGCTGCAGAAACATTTGGAGAGAAAGCCCACTTGCTGCCAGGAGCCAGACGGCTGGAACCCGACTCAACGAGCGCTACATCCAAGAGGTATCTGCTATCGAAACCATAATGGGCGAAGAGAGATACATTGTGACGGTAAACGGTGGTGTTGGTACCCGTCTTGTCGTTGTACTCGTAATCGTACTTCAACTGTCCATACACATTGTGCTTCTCTGCAAAAGTTCTATCATAATTGATGGCTGCATTCCATACACAGCGGCGAATCCAGTTGTTGTTGTTAGAACCAGTTCCCATGTTTGAGTCGGTACCCAACACAGAAGACATCTTTGCCTGTCCATCAGCTATCACATCACCATTGGTTGGAACCTCGTAGTAACTGTATCGATAAGTCTTGGAATGGTCCTCATATACATTCGACCAGGTATCGTAACCCAACTGAGCCTGTGCACTCAATCCTTCAGTAATAGAAGAGAGATCCTGATTCAATACCAAATCAGCATAAAGAGCACGCTGGTGGTTCTTGTAATAGGCAGCACCCTGGCTCTGAGCCACTGGGTTATTCGTAGTATATACTGAATTACCGCCCCAAATCGTTTCAGAAACCTTCACTGGGAATGCATTGGCTGGTACCTTGTAAATCATACTCCAAAGATCAGCCTGAGCTCCTGGCTGCGACTGTTCTGTCAGCAAGCCATACAAATGGGTATGCAACTTGGTCTTAGGACCTAAGTCGATGTCCATGTTAGAGCGCAAGGTTCCGCGGGTATATTTATTCTGTGTAGAATAACCGTCGTTCTGGAAATTCTTGATGAATCCCTTGTTGGTGAGCAACTGCACGTTGGTATAATAACGGAAGTTGCTGGTACCTCCCTTGAATTCAACATTGAAGCGATCGTTGTTGGAAACATTACGGAAAGTTTCATCAGCCCAGTTTACATTTGGATAATAGAGCAGATTGGAACCGTCTCTATAGGCATTGATGACATTTGAACCATAAACATCATTACCGTCCAGGTTCTGGTGCTGGTTATGGTAAGCCTCGTTGACAGCCATTGCGTATGTAGCTGCATCTACCATCTTAGGCTTATTGGTCAGGAAAGAGAACACATGGTCGTAAGATGCTGTAATCGACTGGGTGTTGTACTTACCATGCTTGGTAGTAATCAGAACTACGCCATTGGCACCCTTGTAACCATAGAGAGCAGTAGCGGCTGCATCCTTCAGGATAGATACGCTCTCCACATCCTCAGCTACTACATTCTCAATGGCACGCTCTACGCCATCCACGATGAAGAGCGGAGTGCTGCCGCTGGATGACTGGATGCCACGGATATAGAGAGCAGGATTCTGGGCATGGAAAAGACCGGAACCGTCGAGACTGACGAGACCATTGCCCTGACCCAGGATATTGTTACCGATGTTGCGTGCGCCACGCTTGTTGACATCCTTGTTGGTGATGACACTGACGGCAGAAGTGGATTGCTCGCGGGTAAAGGTGCGGTTGGCACCTATATCTACGGTCTGGTCCTTATATGCCACAGAGTCCACGATGTCCTGCTGCGCCATTGCTGGCAGGCTCATGCCTGCAAGCAATGACAACATATATATATTCTTTGTTTTCATATACTAATTCATTTTAGTTTGTTAGTCCCAAAGAGTTCATTACTCCCAACCAGGATTCTGAACAAGACCATAATTCTTATTAATTTCTGCCTGTGGAAGTGGGTCAAGCAGCCATTTCTTCACCTCATTACTCTTAGGATCTTTATTCCAAAGGTAACGGCTGTTGGCAGTAATTGTCTTGACGCAACTCAAGAAGAACTGAGGTTGTGTTGATGAAGGGTCATTCTCACGGTCTGCTCCTACCCAGGCTGCATTACGGCTCTGGAAACCATCGCTGGTCTGAATCAGGCGATACTGCATCAAGCCATGGAGCTGCTTGGTCATCCAATCGGTACGCTTCAGGCGAACCATGTCGAACCAGCGGGCATTAGTAAGACCCAACTCACGCACACGTTCATCGAGGAGTTCCTCCATAAACTCATTAGAAGTTGCACCATTGTCCAGAGTTACAGTTGTATTCAGGGCAGCCTCAGCAGTAGTTGCTGTATAACCCTTTGCCTCACGGAATTTAGAATTTGTCCAAACCTTGGACATCGTAGGAAGACCTACACGAGAGCGAACCTTATCCACCATCTCTACAGCCTTAGTCACATCCTTATTGCTGCGCTTCACGAGAGCCTCAGCATACTGCAGGTAGAACTCAGGCAATGACAAGGCAACCCACTGGGTTGGGAAACGATAGGAATCACCGGAATCGTCTGTAGGATAACCACCTGCTCCCAGATAATACTTGTTGAATCCGTAACCAGAACCAAACATGGTATTCTGCTGGGTCAAGACACCAGTACCACCATCATTACCACCATACCAAAGTTCCCAAGGATAACCTGTCATGGAAGCTGTTGTCCAGTCGAGGTTCATGTTCTGACCATTCACGATACACTCTTCATACAAGCGTGGATCACGGGTAAGCGTTGTAGTAACTTGTCGGCTACCAGCAGGTACAGTACCATCCACGAACATGGTATGCAGAGACTTCTTGTTGCGGGAAATCGCACCTGTATATTTATTGGTTACGAAGTTCGTCACATTCACGGTAAAGCTTCCATCCTTATGATATACCATGGTAGAGTCTGGCTCAGTAGCCTGGCTCTTATAGGTCTTCTTAGCAGCATTATCCCAGTTGAATGGCTCGCCATCGTTCCAAGAGAACTTCTCCACATACTCCTGTGTAGGGCAATAAGCATTACGTGGCACAGTCTTAGAATACCAAGAGTGCCAGCAATAACGGGCTGCACCTGTGATATCATTACCCTGTACACGCACAGAATGCAACACCTCAGTAGAAGCATTGAGATAATAACCACGGCGATAAGCCAATCGGTAATAAGCCACCTTCTCTTCTGCCTTGGTAACGTTGGCAGGAATATTAGCTTCCTCCAGCTGATACTTGCCTTCCTGCTGCAACTTGTTGTAGAATTCATCGCAAGCCTTGGCAAAGGCATCCCAACGTTCCTGATACTTAGAAGCATCAGTGTACATGATGTATGGCTTCACCTCATCAGAAGCACCGTCATAATATGACTTTCCATCTTCTGGATTCAGCAAAGGAGAGGCTGCAAACTGCAAAATCTTGCACTTCAAAGCCATCGCACCGGCCTTAGTCCAACGACCGTTCATTGTAGCCGTGGCTTGCCATGGCAAAGCACTCTCGGCAATAGCCTGGTCAAGTTCATCTACCATCCAATTCACACACTCCTCTACCGTATTACGAGGGAATTTTCCGCTCACCTCACCAGTCTCCAAAGGATGATCCATGATAGGAATACCACCAAAATGCTGGAAGGTATTGAAGAAGGCATCAACCATCAGACAACGGGCTTCAGCCTTCAAGCGATTCTTCTCTTCCTGAGGCATATCAGCCTCAGGAGCACGATCTACATTAGCCAGGAAAATCTGGGCAGCACGAATCGACTTCCACTGATATTCCTTGTCGTATGAATAAAGCGGACCATCCAAACCATCCGAACGGTCAACATTGGCAGTCAGAGAACCTGTATAGTACTTTGTATATACGGCAGGTCCGTTAAAGAAATCATGCCAGCAATCGGTGAGTGCATCAAACTTACCAGTATATGGGTTACCCGCATGAGGCATATTGGTTCCACCATTATAATAAGGTAAGCCATAATACTGCTTGGAGTAGATACCTACAAGAAACTCACGTGTATATTCTGCATTCTGGAATACAGAGTCGATAGTGGCAGTAGAACTGGTTGCCTTATCAAGAGAGGCATCACCCACGGCAATGGTATCTGTACAAGCGGTAAACGTTGCACCTGCCATGAGCATTGCTACTGCACTATGTAATAGTATATTATGTTTCATTGTTTCTTTGTTCATTTATTTACATTACCTTTTGATTAGAAGCCTACATTCAAACTAATGGTGTAGGTGCGCTGCAATGGGTAAGATGGAGCATTAGAAGCTCTGGTCTCCGGGTCACCCCACTTATAAGGAGTAAAGGTAAGGAGGTTATAGCCCGAAAGGGTTACCTCGCACTTGTGCATACCAATCTTCTTGAAAGCTGGATTTATGAAATCGTACGACAAAGAGACTGTCTTCAGACGAAGATACTTGGCATCCTTCTCCCAAAGGTCAGATTCTGTATAATTCTGCTCGGCATTATCCCAAGTGGCACGTGGATAAAGCGCATTCTGCGACTCATAGCTTCCTGGTGTCCATGTGTTGTTAACATGGTATGAAAGAAGTCCACCCTGGGTTGTATTGGAAGAACAGTAGAATGGCTGACGGAACACATCGGTGATGTAACGGCTTACATTCCATGCACCCGTGAGCTGCATGTTGAAGGTCAGGCGCTTGTAGTTGAAACCAAGTGTCAAACCTGCCATGTACTCAGGATCATCCGTATAACCATTGTCACGGGTCTTATCATTAGGATTTATCTTACCATCGCCGTCAAGATCGATATATACACAATCTCCAGGCATGAGGTAATCCTTCAGCTGTGCCGGGAATGGCTGACCGAAAGTCTTCTCATACTCTACCTTGGTCTGTTCGCCCTCGTAATACTTCCAGAACTTATACATAGAACGGGCACCGATTCGATGGCCCCTTGCCATCATGTATTCATTCTTCTTAGGCTCCTCCTTCATCTCTACGATTTCATTCTGGTTGTAAGAGAGATTCAGTTTGCCCCAGAAACGGAAATCCTTACCTATCTTATCATTGTAACCGAGCGAAAGCTCCCAACCCCACGACTTTGTCTCACCGGCATTGGTATAAGGCATAGTGAAACCGATGGTTGAAGGAACTGTTTCATCACGAACAAGGATATCGGTACGATGCTCACGGTAATAATCGAAAGTAGTCTTAAAGCGGTCACCGAAGAAATACAGGTCGAAACCATAATCCTGCTTGAACGCCTTCTCCCAACCAATATCAGGGTTGTTCTTGATAGCCTCGTATGCACCTGCTACAGAAGAGGTTCCCTGAACAGTACCCGACTGCGCATTACCGAAGAGATAACCGTATGTATCTGCCCAGTTGGACATATTATTGGTCAATCCATAAGAACCAGTGATATATGGGTCAGCAAGATACATGAATCGGATAGCATCCTTGGTCTTATCGTTACCAACGAGACCCCAAGATGCACGGATCTTGAAGAAAGATGCCACCTTGGAAATTGGTTTCCAGAACTTCTCCTCGCTGAGAATCCATCCCACAGAACCCGCAGGGAAGACACCGAAGCGTCTGCCTGGCGCAAAGTTCTCCGAGCCGTTGTAACCCATGTTGAACTCTGCCATATATCGGCTGGCATAATCGTAAGTAACACGACCCACAAGACCTACGTAAGAACGAGGTACATCCGGATAAGAACTGTTAGAATAGTAATACTGCTTCGACTGGTTGTAAAGGAGCAGTGCATTAACGGTATGCTTATCGAATACACGGGAATAGTTGAAGCTACCCTCCAGATACCAGTCACGTGCCTTAGCCTGAGATGCAGAATAAGAAGGATCTGTATCATTGCCATTCTGACGATATACAATATATGGTGTACCATCAGCATTTAAGATTATTTTCTTGTTACCTTCTGCATCCAAGATGAATTGGCCCTGATCATCTTTCTCATACTGTATGAGCGGATTGAATGAAGCCACGACGCTCTTACCCTGCTTATTAATGGTATAGGCAGAGTTATAAGATCCCTTTGCCTTGAAACTCAATCCCTTGGTTATGAAGTCAAGTTTCTGGTCGAGAACGAGGTCCATCTGAATCTTATTGATATTGGTCTGCATGAATCCATTGCCATAGTAACCCATACCTGCATTACCTACGAACGGCAACTTCTGATCATCATAGTCGGCAGTACAATAAACCAACTTATTATCCACGATACCAGGGCTGGAGAATGGGGTTGCATAATAAATCTGCTTAATCAAGCCGGCTGCACCAGAACCTGTATAAGGTTTATCAGCATTGCTCACGTTACCTGCCACATTGAACGACAAGGTTGTAGTCTTGGTTGCCTTGAGGTCGAGGTTAGAACGGTAGTTGAAACGATGATACTGATAACCATAGTTGTATCCAGCATCAAACTCCTTGAAAAGACCATCCTGAGAGTAATAACCTGCAGAGATAAAGTACTTCACACGATCAGTTCCACCCGAGATATTCAAGTTGTGCTGCTGCTGAAGCGTTACATCCTTCATGATGTAATCAGCCCACTTGGTACTTGGGAAACGGATAGGGTCTGAGCCAGTGGCAAACTTCTGAATGATGCCCTCAGAGAAACTGTTAGAGAAAGTGTGCTCAGCAGTATATGCATCCAAATCTGGATATTTGCCAATTGCCACACTTTTGTTTGCACGCATCCAATAATCATTCAGAGACATCTGATTATAGAAGTTGGCATACTCGTAAGAGCTAGCCTGCTCCACCATTTTAGTAGGAGCAAGAGCGGTCCAGGAAGTTGACACATTAATCTTGGCCTTGCCCTGAGCACCACGCTTGGTAGTAATAAGGACAACACCATTGGCACCACGAACACCGAACACGGCAGTCGCAGAAGCATCCTTCAATACTGTAACACTCTCGATTTCATTTGGGTCAATATCTGCCATGGTTCGCTCCACACCATCCACCTGGATAAGAGGCTGCGAATCACCCCAAGTAGCCTTACCGCGAACGAAAATCTCTGCAGCATCGCTACCAGGCTCACCAGAATACTGTACGGTTGTCACACCCGAAAGCTGACCACCGAGCACGTTATTGACAGAACCTACGGAAGTGCGGACCAAATCCTCACTCTTCACGCTGGAGATGGCACCGGTAACAGTAACCTTCTTCTGTACACCATAGGCAACCACTTCTACAGCCTTGAGGGAAGTAGCCTCTTCTTTCAAGACCACCTGCATGCCGTTTTTGGCAACCACAGTCTGGGATACGAATCCAATGTAACTGATCTTTAACTTGGCACCTGGCTTCACGTTGAGAGAGAAGTTACCATCAAAGTCTGTTACTGTACCCTGGGTAACTTTCTGTCCCTCGATGATAACACTAGCTCCAATAACGGCTTCACCATTGGCATCAACCACTGTACCTTTTACGATACCTGTTTGCTGAGCTATAGCCGTAGTCGCTTTAGCAGAACCTGCGCCTCTGCAAAGAGGGGCAAGCATCAATGCCGTGCAAAACAAAGTTGCAGGCACTGCCGAACTTTTCATAAATAGCTTGTTATTCATTTTGTTTATTATGACGTTAAGATTTTATTTTTTTCGGTTCGACCATCTTGTTTCCAGCTTTAGAATAATGTTGTTTTTTAGGATTTCAATTATCTTGCTTTGCGATTGATGATCTCGCTTTGTTAGTTGCAAATCCTATTCTAAAAGGATTTCTGCTGCAAAACTATCAAATAACCTTGTTTTTCATATAATAAAATCGTTCAAGTATCATTATTATTATCCGAATATTTGTTTTTTTATACATTTCAGCACAAAGTACATACTTTTTTGCATATATAATAAGGTATAGTGGATTTTTTTGCGTAATTTTGCCGATGAATAAGCTAAATGGCTCTGGAAGCAATAGCACCAGAAGATGAGCCAGGAGGCAAAATCCAGAAACAAAACAATGCATTATGCAAACCAGTAAATACCTTTTAGCAACAGAAAGAGACGCCGAATGGGGTCTCACCATCAGCACCGTGGGACGGGAAGAAATCGCCCCGGGAGAAGAATATCCTACCAAGGGTCATGCCGATGGATATTACTTCGATCTCCAGAAGGGAAGAACCCTCGATGAATACCAGCTTCTCTACCAGCCAGAAGGTGAAGGAGTGTTCTGTTCTGCCCATCTCCCGGAAACAAAGATCAAGGCTGGAGACATCTTCCTGCTCTTTCCCGGTGAATGGCATAGCTATCATCCATCAGGCACCAAGGGTTGGAAAAGCTATTGGATCGGCTTCAAGGGCAAGAACATCGACGACCGCGTGAAAGCAGGGTTTCTTTCTCCTGAAAAGCCAATCTACCATGTAGGTTACAGTAACGAGATTATCGCTCTCTACGAAGAGGCTTACAAAACCGCACAGGAAGAGGTTGCTTTTGCACAACAGACTATGGCGGGTATCGTAAACCATCTGATAGGCAAAATGTATTCTCTGGAGAGAAATATCGTGTTGAGCAAGGATACCAAGCATGTTGACATGATCAATAAAGCCCGTTTGCGTATCCGAGAATCGCTTGAAGATACGCTCACCATCCAGGAGATTGCGCAGGAACTGGGCATCAGCTACTCTTCTTTCCGCAAGCTCTTCAAGGAGCATACCGGATTCGCTCCCGCCCTCTATCAGCAGAATCTGAAACTGCAGAGAGCCAAAGAACTGCTGTCTACCACCGACGAGAGCATCAAGGAGATTGCATACCGGCTCAATTTCGAATCGCCTGACTATTTCTCTGCCAAATTCAAAATTCAGACGGGCATGAAGCCATCAGATTTCAGAAATATGACGAGATAGTCAAAAAATAAGGCTCTAAAATCAATTTCTCTTGTTCCATATCCCTTTTTTGGTCTACCTTTGCAAACGTGAACAAATAACAGCAACTTAAAGACAAAATTCATAATGGAACAAAAGAAATACTTCTTCGCGGTAGACTTAGGTGCTACCAGCGGAAGAACCATAGTAGGAAGCTTGTCAGACGGCAAGTTTGACTTAGAGGAGCTGACCCGTTTCGACAACAACCTGATCGAAACAGGCGGTCACTTCTATTGGGATATCTACGCCCTCTACTTTGAGATTATCAAAGGATTGAAACTCGTAGCACAGCGTGGCATCCACATCCAGAGCATCGGTATTGATACCTGGGGATGCGACTTTGTATATGTAGACAAGAACGGAGATATCCTACGCAACCCAATGGCGTATCGCGACCCTCATACCATGGGCATCATGGAGAAATACTTTGATGAGAAAATCAGCAAGGAGAAGGTTTACGAAAAGACCGGCATCCAGTTTATGAATTTCAACTCATTGTTCCAGATGTATGCCATGCGCAAGGCAGGAAACGTGGCTCTGGAGAATGCCGACAAGATTCTCTTCATCCCTGATGCACTGAGCTATATGCTCACCGGCAACGCCATCTGCGAATATACCGTAGCATCTACTTCTCAGATTCTGAATCCGATGACCGGCGATTTCGACATCGACCTCGTGGAAAGTATCGGATTGAAGAGAGAACAGTTTGGCAAGATGACCCATCCTGCTACCATCATCGGCACACTGACCGAAGAGGTACAGAAGATAACAGGACTGAATGCCGTTCCCGTCATCGCAGTAGCAGGTCATGATACAGCCAGTGCCGTAGCAGCCGTTCCTGCCAAGAACGAGGAGTTTGCCTATTTGAGTTCAGGAACCTGGAGCCTGATGGGCATCGAGACCAAGAACGCCATCATCAACGAGAAGAGCTATGAGCTCAACTTCACCAACGAGGGCGGCATTGAGGGCACTACCCGATTCCTGAAGAACATCTGCGGCATGTGGATTTACGAGCGTTGCCGCAAGGAATGGAAAGACGAGGCTGCTGCCAACCAGAAAGATATGACTTGCCTGGGTCATGCAAAACTTATAGCTGAAGCCATGAAGCAGCCAGCCTTCCAAAGCATCATCAACCCGGATGATACCTGTTTTGCCAACCCATCGAGCATGGTAGAAGCCATCAAGCAGTATTGCGAAAAGACCGGTCAGCATGTTCCTCAGAGCTATGGCGAATTCTGCCGCTGCATCTTCGAGAGTCTTGCCCTCCGCTATCGCCAGGTATTCACATGGCTCAAGGATTTCGCCGACATCGACCTCAATGTGCTCCACATCATCGGTGGAGGTTCGCTCAACCAATATCTCAACCAGTTTACTGCCAACAGTTGTGGTGTAACCGTATTGGCAGGTCCTCAGGAAGGCACCGCCATCGGCAACATCATGTTCCAGGCAAAGGCATCGGGCTTGGTAAAGGATATTTGGGAAATGCGCCAGATTATCGCCAACTCGCTGGAGCTTAAGACATTCGAGCCACAGAACAAGGAAGCATGGGATGCGGCTTACGAGAAGTTTTTAAAGGTAAAAAAGTAAAAGGGTAAAAAGGTAAAAATAAACAATAATAACAAAATACATAAAAACAATGAAAGCAGATTTGATTTTAAAGAATTACGAGATTGCAAAGGAGCGCTATGCAGCTCTGGGTGTAGATACAGACAAGGCTATTGAGACTTTGGAGAAAACTCCTATCTCTCTGCACTGCTGGCAGGCTGACGATGTAGTTGGCTTCGAGCGCGGTGAGGCTGCTTCTGGTGGTATCCAGAGCACTGGTAACTATCCTGGCAAGGCTCGCAACATCGACGAACTCCGTCAGGACATCGAGAAGGTGAACTCTCTCCTGGCTGGTACTTTCCGTCTCAACCTTCATGAGATTTACGGTGAGTTCGGTGGCAAGCAGATTGACCGTAACGAGGTAACCGTAGACCAGTTTACAGGCTGGATGCAGTGGGCTAAGGAGCAGAACATGAAGCTCGACTTCAACTCTACTTCTTTCTCTCACCCTAAGAGTGGCAGCCTCTCATTGTCAAATCCTGACCCAGCTATCCGCGAGTTCTGGATTGAGCACACCAAGCGTTGCCGCTGCATTGCAGACGCTATGGGTAAGTTCCAGAACGACCCATGTATCATGAACATCTGGGTACACGATGGTTCTAAGGACATCACTGTAGAGAAGGGACGCTATCGTGAGATTTTGAAGAACTCTCTCGATGAGATCTTAGCAGAGGAGTTGCCTAACATGAAGTCTTGTCTCGAAGCTAAGCTCTTCGGTATTGGCTTGGAGGCTTACACCGTAGGTTCTCACGACTTCTACGCTGGCTACTGCGCTAAGAACAACGTGATGTACACTCTCGATACAGGTCACTATGAGCCAACAGAGAACGTATCTGATGCAGTTTCTGCACTCCTGCTCTTCGTTCCTGAGCTGATGCTCCACGTATCTCGCCCAATGCACTGGGATTCAGACCACGTAACCCTCTTCGATGACAACACGCGCAACCTCTTCTCAGAGTTGGTTCGTGCCAACGCACTCGACCGTGCTCACATCGGTCTCGACTACTTCGACGGTTCTATCAACCGCATCGGTGCTTACATCATCGGTGTTCGTGCTGCCCAGAAGTCATTGTTGCAGGCATTCCTTGAACCACTTGATACCCTCCGCAAGTACGAGGACGAGGGCAAGCTCTTCCAGCGCCTGGCTCTCCTCGAAGAAGAGAAGACATTGCCATTCGGTGCAGTATATGATTACTTCAACTTGAAGAACAACATCCCTGTTGGCGAAGAGTACATCGCAGACATCGAGAAGTACGAGGCTGAGGTACTCGCAAAGCGAGTTTAAGAACGATTTAACTGAAGAGTGAAGAACGATTTAACTGAAGAGTGAAGAACGATTTAACTGAAGAGTGAAGAACGAAGAATTCAATAGTCTTATGGCTAAAAAACACATGAATTCTTCACTCTTCGTTCTTCACTCAAAATCGCTCTTCACTTAATTACTAAACAATATGGAAATATTAATAGGACTTTTAATCATAGCCATCGGCGCATTCTGCCAGTCCAGCTGTTACGTTCCAATCAACAAGATTAAGGATTGGAGTTGGGAATCCTACTGGGTAGTTCAGGGTGTGTTCGCATGGCTTATTTTGCCTTTCTTAGGCGCAATGCTCGCTGTTCCAAGCGGCCATTCCTTCTTTGAATTATTCGACGGTTATGGCTTCAACGTAGCAATGACCATGCTCTTCGGTGTACTCTGGGGCGTAGGCGGACTGACCTTCGGTCTTTCCATGCGCTATCTGGGAGTAGCATTGGGACAGAGCATCGCCTTGGGAACCTGTGCAGGTCTCGGCACCATCATGGGACCTGTATTGCTCAACATCTTCTTCCCGGAGATGGACGCCCTCTCATCGCTTACCTTCAGCGTAATTCTCGGCGTGGTAGTCACTCTTCTCGGTATCGCCATCATCGGTGTGGCAGGTAGTATGAAGGCGGCATCGCTCTCAGAAGAAGAGAAGAAGGCGGCAGTAAAGGACTTCAACTTCCCTAAGGGACTTGCCATCGCCTTGCTGGCTGGTTTCATGAGCGGCTGCTTCAATGTGGGTCTCGCCTTCGGTTTCGATATCCATTTCGGCAGTTTCACTCCTGATATGTACAAGACCTTGCCAGCCACCTTCCTGGTTACCCTAGGTGGTTTCATCACCAATGCCATCTACTGTTTCTATCAGAACACCTGTCTCTTATACACATCTGACGCTGCCGACGACTAGTCGAGTGTAGAT